>Ga0209503_10000082_pt1 | contig 63216 bp, 71 predicted proteins | sample SouAtlMetagenome_2_FD_187448 | JGI IMG/M metagenome (GOLD analysis project Ga0209503, IMG submission 187448) | Marine eukaryotic phytoplankton communities from Atlantic Ocean - South Atlantic ANT15 Metagenome (SPAdes) (version 2) | ecosystem: Environmental > Aquatic > Marine > Oceanic | place...
TAGCGTACTAAATTTGTACATGACATCTTCTAGTTGTCTAATATAGTTACGTTTCTTAGATCTAAGATCGTTGTTGAAGTTTTCTATAGTCATGCACTCAACAATAGTTGGGTCATCGCATGGCACTTCTAGTCTTAGTTCGTCGTAGTAACACAGAAACTTAGGCACGTCTGTTGATGGACAACGCAGGGTGTAAGATAATCTTCTAGTGTAGTCATTACCTTCACCGTCTTCGTCTGGTTCAACAGCTTCTGAACGTAGCTGTATGCAATCAACACTTTGCATGGGCAGGTTTCTGTCCCATATATCGTTGAACATTTTTTTAGTACGTTCTGTTTTATCAATAACGCCAAGCCTTTGCATAACAGAGTATCCGTCTTGCGGATACTCTTTCTCTGGATTAGCGTTTTTATATTTAGTCTCTGCAGCACGAGTAATATCTTCCTGCAGGTTTCTAGATAGTCTAACTGTTTTCATATAACCTCCTATAAAACAACATTAGCATTGTCAACGATCCACTTACGCACATCGTTGTGTGATTTAAGTTGTCTGTCTTTGGCCAAACAACCTTTGACTAATACAACCTGAAACTCTACTGGTAACTTGTTGTTTAGTTTCATAATGTTTTCCATCTTGTCATCTTGTGCTCTAGTAGCAACCGCTGTAGCCAACGCGTACAACAGAGCAGGATTGTCATCTTTCTTGTACGTAGATGGATCTTTGAGCAACACATCGATATCTGGTAGCTTGTTTGCAATTTCTTTGAATGCAACAAACTCGCCAGCTGGACCATCGCCAACTAATGACGATACACCGAAGAACATACGTTCTGGATCAGTGTTGGCTTTAGACATCTTTTTGCTAACCATTGACCACGCACGTGGTGTTGGGAAAGCATAGTCATCTGCGTTAAATGCAGACAACAAGTTAGGTCTGTATTGTATAAACGAGATAACATCTGGATCGATGTTGTGCTGATAAGCCCATTGTACCCAGTCGTCGAGTGTTGGCTCGAGCTCGTAATGAGCAAGCCTGTTACGAACTGGACTTGGCATTTGATACACAGCAGCTGCGTCAGTCAGTCTGTTACCTGCACAAATGATTTGCCAGCCGGCAGGCAATGTGTACTCGCCGATGGATCTGTTGAGCAACAGTTGTAAGAAAGCATTTTGTGTTGCTGGTGGTGCAGTTGGCAACTCGTCGATGAACAACAAGCCACGGTCCCCGTCCCGCTCAGCGATTGGAAACACGTCAGGTATTGCCCATGACGTGAAACGTTTGCCAGTTTCTTTCAACTGTTTAATATATGGAATACCACGCACATCGACTGGGTCGAACAAGTTAGCACGGAAGTCAATGAGTTTAACATTGAGCTCTTGTGCAACCTGTGCTGGTATATCTGATTTGCCGATGCCTGGCCCACCCCAGATCATTGCTGGGTAGCCGGCATGGATACAGTCTTTTAACTCTTCTTTGAGTTTGATTGGATTGATTGTATGCATTTTTACCTCCTAGTAATTTACCACGAACACTCGTACCATATTTCTTTACCTTCATCTAGCCACTTGAGTGCGTCTTCACAAAACTGCAAGTCTTGTTCTTTGTACTCTTTGACTGACTCTTCTTGGAACTGATGTCCCCAGAAGAAACCGTCCGGACAGAAAGGCAGATCTTCCTTTTGCACGCGCTCTTGCAATTCAAGCACGTCATCTTTTGTAAGCATTAAAGGCACACAGTTAAAGTCAGAGCCCATAACACCGAACGGTGTGTCCTCTTCTTTTTTCTTGTGCCACAACACCATCATGAATTGTTGTAGCCTGGCATGCTTACGCCAGTAATACACAGCTTCCATGCGGTCGCCCATATTATCTTTTATATCAACCACGTTATCTGGTTGCTCTGGTTTAGGATGTAACCATCCTGCATTCATATCTAGTCCCATAATTTCCTCCTATGGTAAAGTGGGGGCCGTGAAGCCCCCGTTGGGTTATGCATTGTCAAACACGGATTTGGTGTGCTCAACGGTTGCATTGTTTAACGCAGTTGCAACTTTGACAGAGGAATCAGCGTGATTCTTGAAGTTCCACTCCGCTAGTCGCTGTTGTCGCCTCTCGATCTCATTCCTGACACGAGCGTCTTTTAACGCAAGATCGTGTAAGCCGAACGAGTCACCGACTAAGCCGACGACAGCTGATAACATACGAGCCTTACGGCCAAGACCAAACATCTTGTCCTCACGCTCGACTAACCATACTGGTAAGTCATCGTTTGGATTAGCAGATGCTGTTTCTTCTTTGTATTCGTATGCAATAGATGCAAACTCTGCCCATGTCCTGGTTGTCAACTGTAAGAAGTTGATACCTGTGGACTGTGGATCAGTCTCGCATAGTGGCATAAGACCGTCAGCAATTTGCTGAACTTGAAGAAGATAATAATCTTCTTCTTTCTTACGCAAGTCTTGGTCTGCATTGTTAAATACCATTGCAGTATCACGTTTGGACTTGAAGACTTCCATGATACCGTCAACTCTTGACTTCTGAGCAAGTGGTTTGCCTTCGCCGTCAATAGCATATTTTCTGTAGTAAAAGTCAGGCAAGTGCACAGGATCCTGTGTTGCTCTGATTTCACTGCCTATTGGATCGCCAATAGTATCTGGTTTCCAGGCAGACTCTGGTGTCTTTTGCGATGGCAGGAGTTCTCCTGTCTCGCCGTTAGCCATGTCTACTACCTGTGGTCCCAGATCGTCTGGGTCAAAATGTGTCGCCATAATTTCCTCCTTGTGGTAACAATTCTATACGTCTGATGAATTTCCTAAGAAACTCACCAGCATTTACATAATCAGCTTGCGATTGTATTTCGCTTGCTTCGGCTTGTTGTAGCACCTCGTAGGGTACACTTACTTCCTCCATATCAACCTCCTTGTATAAAATGGATAGAGCTGGGCTTTTCATCCCAGCATGCATGTTCGGCCATGAACCCACGTCCCTCGCAATGTTTACGTCATGCCCAACGCTATGAACGTGTCAGCGTTGGGGTAGACGATGCCAACTAAGCTACTGCTGTTGCTGGCTGTTCGACTGACTGAGCTTTTGGCTCAATCACTCGCATGAATACCTTGGCTTGCTGATTGTCAGCAGTCAATGGTATAGCTACGTCAAAGTGTAGTGTTAAGCTACCGTCTTTGTTAGTAGTTGCAATGCCGACTTCTCTAGATCTAGATTTGCCGTCTTTGCCGTCTTTTAGTATGTGTAATGAATACAACATAATATTTACCTCCTAGGTAAGTAAAGTTAAATGGCTACATACACCTGTATCTAGCTCATACTCACACCAACTGCGCCACCAAGCGTTAGCGACTGGCGATAAGATTTATTGGTTCCACTGGTTCCACTCGGTTCCACGAGTCATGGAACACGATTTGCCCTATAACTATGCGTGGTTATAGGTCTGGTTCCACTGGTTCCACTAGTTATAGGTTAAGATAATCTTTATCCAATAACCGTGGTTCGTTGTCCGTTGCCAAACTAGGGTTTGTTCCACGTGGAACAACGGAACCAGCCTGCAAGTGTTAGCGAGCAAGCCCGCACAGTTGCAATACAAAACGTGGTTCCACGACATGGTTCCACATCTGCACATACCCGTGGAACACGAGGAACCAATCTGTATATCAGATGCGTGTAACGTGCACATGCACGCACGCACTGATGATAGTAGTATAAAGAAGGGGTAGGGGGTGATTAGCCCCCTAAGAATGAAAGGAATTAAGAAGAGAGAGAAACACCACACTCTTCACAAGTGCAGTGTTCAAGATCGACATCTGTTTCAGATATCTTATGTTCATACTCATCCGATTGGATGGTAAGGCAGGTGGAGCATATAATCATATGTCTAACTCCATCTGTTTAGCAGGCTTGAATGTATCTGATGTAACTTTGACACCTGATGCCTCCAATGCTTTTGTTGCGTCATCAATCTTAGCTTGATTAGCTTTTTGTGCTTGATAACCTTCACGTAATGCTTTGACTGGTTCGATAGTAGAATCAGTAACCAATCTCTGTGTCTTGTAAGTAAGACGACCTATAGTATTAAATATACTCATGATAGTACCTCCATGTACTAAGTTAATATAAAAGTAACTGAACAATGCTTATCTTCTCCATACGCATATACAAAAATAAACACTGAACAATTACACTAACACACTAACAGCGTCACAAAGCGAAGCCTGCGTAGCGACTGACGTGAAAAAACCAAAACAAGGTTCCAAAGAACAAATGACCGATGGCCGATGTCAATTGGGATCGGGGAGGGAGGAGGGTCTGTGGTGATAGTAGGAGAAGATGTCTCAGCGATATATTCTATATTTTTCAAAAAAAATTTTTTATTATAAATTTCCTTTATAAAAGGTTATAAGGTATATTTAGCAATATGAGCTTAGTCGCAGATCAAACAGTAGAAGTCTCTGAACAAGATAGATTGGAACTTCAATCTCACTATCCGTATGCCGGAGTAAAGCTATCCGAGCTTTCGGTCCAAGAAGAAAGATTAATTTTATATTTTTTACGAGGTATGAGTAAGGCGGCCGCGGGCCGTGCAGCGGGGTACAGGAACCAAGATTCCGTGTACGAGATTTTTAAAAAACCAAAGATAAATCAGGCTATTGAATATTTGCGCGAAGAAATGCGTGAAGAAGTTAAGTTCGACAAAAACACAGCAACACAATTATATTTAGAAGCGCATCGTAAATCAGCAACAGCAACCGAAGAAAAAAATGTCGTAGATTCGTTGTGCAAGCTCCACGGTCTATTTGCACCAGAAAATGCAACACAAGTTAATATTAATGTAGATAAAATACAACAACTAGAAAGACTACCAGATTCCGAGCTACTAAAACTAGCAGGAGTAGACACACGATATTTAGAACCCCAAGGAGGTACTAATGACTAAGTACGCGCAACAAGCGAGAGCTACTAAAAAGAAACGTAAAACTTCAAAACTTGCATCTTTGTATGGAGATAAAAACAAAGTAACAAGAGGCGACATAATTACTGCTATTAAGAATAAAAAGAAGAAGTGATTGTAGCCGTAACTGGTGCCAATGGTTATATTGGCCAAGAAGTTATAAAACAGCTTTCTAAAAAAGAAGGCATAAAAATCTTATCCTTTGATATAGATGACTGGGATATTCGACTACCTTTATCTATATGTAACCCCGAAGTAGATGTTGTTATACATTTAGCTGGTTTAGTAAAAGTCGGCGAAAGTGTCGCGCGGCCTACGGCCTACTACTACACAAACGTAGTTGGTACTAAAAATGTTATTGATGCTTTTCCAAACGCAAAAATGATTTTTGCATCTACGGGCGCTGCTTATGATCCGACGTCTCCGTATGCACGATCCAAACTTATGGCGGAAGATATAGTCCAAGAGCTCTGTCCTGATTACACGATATTTAGATTTTTTAATGTTGGCGGTGGCAAACCAACAAATCCCGAAGGTTTATATGCCGCAACACAACGGGCCGTGGACCACGGTTCATTTACCATTTTCGGGAGTGACTACGATACGGCAGATGGGACATGCGTCCGTGATTATGTGCACGTAGAAGATTTATGCGCGGCGCTTGTGTCCGCGGTTGGTCAACCAGGGTCCAAAACTATAGAGCCGATTGGGTCAGGAAGGTCGTACACAGTTAAAGAATATGTTGACGCCTGGCTACTAACTAATGGTAAACTATTTAATATAGAGTTTGGCGAAAGACGTCCAGGCGACAATGAAAAGTCGGAGGTGCCATTTGTCTCGCGATTTATGGTCCCTACGAAAACAATTTATGACATAGTGAGGAACTAATGCATTGTATTAATCAAAAACCAAAATCCATGAAGATGGGTAAAAAGAAAAAATCTAAAGGTACAACTAAGAAGTCTTATAAAGGGGGTAAGAAGTAATGGCTAAACGAGGACTATACGCAAACATACACGCAAAACGTAAAAGAATTAAAGCGGGCTCTAATGAAAAAATGAGGAAGCCTGGATCTAAAGGCGCACCTACAGCTAAAGCTTTCAAAAAATCCGCGAAGACCGCGAAGAAAAGACCAGCGAGAAAAAGAAGATAATGCCTAGAAAAAAAGAAAAACCTATAAGAAGAACTACCGGCAAAGGCGGTAATTATAGGAAAACTAAATCTGGTGCTGGTATGACCAAAAAAGGCGTTGCAGCCTACAGAAGAAAAAACCCTGGGTCTAAATTAAAAACAGCAGTAACAGGTAAAGTAAAAAAAGGTAGCAAAGCAGCAAAAAGACGTAAATCTTATTGCGCTAGATCTTTGGGGCAACTAAAAAGAAGCTCGGCTAAGACTAGAAACAATCCTAATTCAAGAATTAGGCAAGCAAGAAGAAGGTGGAAGTGTTAAATGACTTGGTTTACTAAACTTGCAACTAGCTTAGTTGTAGATACTATGTCAAAGTCTTCTAATGAAGACCTTGGTTCTTATACTATTAAATCTGGTGATACTCTTTCACAAATAGCACAAGATAGAAACCTAGGTACTAGTGATCTGTTAAAGGCTAATCCTTCTATAGAAAATGCAAACTCAATAAAAGCTGGGCAAAATATAAAAATACCAGGTACTAAAAAAGAACCTGAGATGGACCAGTTTGGTGGTAACGTTGATACTTCTAATAGTATTCTACCTATAAATATAAGACAAATATTAAGGCCTACAAAAGATAGGACAAATGCAGATTTCTCACAAGAAGAGATAGATGCGTTCCAAAAGGTTTACGAATATAGCCAAACCCCAGAAGCTAGAAAAGCAAAAATAGATAAAGGTTACGATCCTAATACTATTCAATATATGGATTATAACGCGTTTGAAGGGGCAGAAGCAGGAGATTCCTCGCAAGGAGCTAGTAATACTTTTCAATTTTCAGATTTAACTGAACCTGTTTTTAACTTAAAAACAACGCTCGGTAAGGTTTCTGCACCAAAAACACTTGAAGACGGTAGCTTACAGTTTAGTGATATTTACGATTTTCCAGCTAAAACACAGTCTACAGGGGCAAGAAAGTTAGGAGAATATTTTAAATCTGTTCCAGGCGCTGGTCTTAATCCATATCGACAAGTTAGAAACTATATGGGTTATTATGGACCCCAAGAAGGCGACGGCACAGGTGGGAAAATTAATTTGAGGATAAAACCATGAATTATGAGTTTGGAGCATGGTCATCTTGGCCAGAGTGGATAGAACCTGTTTTAGGGTTAATTATTCTTATTGGTATGGGGTTTTTTGCTTATATGTCGGCACATTTAGTAGCTGAACGTAAAGCAGGCAAGCAAATACCAATGTTTTGGGAAAAAATTACTAAAAAGAAGGAGAAAGAGATGGGATACGGCAAAGGATACCCTAAAAAAGCTAAAAAACCGGCAAAAAAAGCTAAAAAACCGGCAAGAAAGGCTAAAAACACTAAAAGATATTAAAAAGTGGACTTAGAAAAGCTAGAATGCTACAAGTGTAAGAAACTTTTAGCAGAAAACCTCGTATTACCTAAAGGTTTATGCGTATATTGTGCTGCGGATGAAGCAGACCAGCTTCCTGAGCCCCAAAAACAAGAAAAAGAGTCAAAAAAAGAGCAAAATGCTCAAATTCGTGCCGAACAAGAGCTCGCAAGACGTATTTTGTCACGAAAACGCATGTTGCCGTTTGTTGAAAAGTTTAATCCTGACTACCAAGCAGGTTGGGTGCATAAAGACATATGTCAAAGGCTAGAAAAGTTTAGTCAAGACGTGGCAGATAAGAAATCCCCAAGATTAATGCTGTTTATGCCGCCTCGTCATGGTAAATCGACCTTAGCTAGTATTGCTTTTCCTGCTTGGCACCTTGGACGTAATCCAGGGCACGAGTTTATTAGTTGTTCATACTCCGGATCTCTAGCTATGAGCTTTTCTAGAAAGGTTAGACAAGTACTAAGAGAGCCAAACTATAAAAAAGTCTTTGAAGACACAAGACTAGACAAGGATTCACAGTCTGTAGAATCTTGGCAAACAACTCAGGGCGGTGGTTACGTAGCAGCCGGTGTTGGCGGTGGTATTACTGGTAAAGGTGCGCACGTGTTATTAATTGATGACCCGGTAAAGAACAGAGAAGATGCAGAGTCTGAAAATAACAGAGAGGCAACCTGGGACTGGTATACCTCTACTGCTTATACAAGGCTTTCCCCTGGTGGAGGTATATTGGTCATTTTAACTAGATGGCATGATGATGATCTAGCAGGTAGGCTGTTGCAAGCAACCGAAAGTGGTGCAGACGAATGGGAAGTAGTTAAATACCCAGCTATAGCAGAAGAAGATGAAGAATTTAGAAAAACAGGCGAACCTCTGCATCCTGACCGCTATAACGTAGAATCTTTAGAGATGATACAACGAGCCATTGGCCCTAGAGACTGGACTGCGTTGTACCAACAGAACCCTGTATCAGATGACGGTGATTATTTTACCCGAGAGATGATTCAATATTACGAACCGGACGAAGTCGATTACGATAAAATGCGTTACTATTGCGCGTGGGACTTGGCTATCGGACAACGTGACAGAAACGATTATTCTGTAGGTATTATGGTCGGTATTGATGAGTATGATAATATGTACGTAGTTGATATGATCCGTGGTAAATACGACGGGTTTGAATTAGTAGAAAAAATATTAGATTTCTATGAGATGTGGAGACCTGGTATAGTAGGAATAGAACGTGGTCATATAGAAATGGCTATTGGTCCGTTCTTAGAAAAACGTGTAGCAGAGCGTAAATTACACTCTGCATATTTTAAAGATTTAAAAGTAGGACGACGTGACAAAGAAGCTAGAGCTAGAGCTATCCAGGGTAGAATGCAACAAGGTAGGGTTTTCGTACCACAAGATGCAGTTTGGACTGGGCCTTTTGTGGCTGAACTTTTGCGTTTTCCTAATGGCGTGCATGATGACCAAGTTGATGCTTTGGCCTGGGTTGGTCTAATGATGACTGAATACGCAAGTTTTTATGAAGCACCAGAACATATACCTTCGTGGCGAGATAGGTTAGAATTGATGGCAAAAGGACCGAAAAAGAAATCGGCAATGAGCGCATAATATGGCATATACAAAAAAATCTAAGAAAAACTTATCAAAAGCTGAACAACTCACGCTTGCAAAAACACAATGGAACTCTTACACACGTGCACGAGACCATGGACATGAAGAATATGTACACCTCGCAAAAAAATGCGATATGTATTACAGAGGGGACCAATGGGATGAGTTTGATATGCAACAGCTCGATGACCAAGGTCGACCGGCTCTAACAATCAATACTATTCTACCAACTGTAAATGCCGTCTTAGCAGAACAAAGCTCAAAGAAAGCAGACATCCAATTTAAACCCAGAGGCGGAGGTAAACAAGATATTGCGGATGTTCTTACTAAAGTTTATGCACAAATTGCAGACAACAACAAATTAGAATGGACAGAAGCTCAGGTTTTTTCTGATGGCCTTATACAGGATAGAGGATGGTTTGATGTACGTATAGATTTTGATGACCACGTAAACGGCGAAGTACGAATCGAATCAAAAGATCCTTTAGATATTCTTATAGACCCTGACGCAAAACATTATGACCCAAGAACCTGGAACGAGATTTTTGAAACAAAGTGGATGAGTATAGATGAGATAGAAGAACAGTACGGACAAAAAGAAGCCGATCAGTTGCGTATGTTAGCAGAAACAGGTACAACTTTAGGCGCTGACTCTATGGAGTTTGAAGAAGAAAGATACGGAGACACTGACGAATATAATTACGGACAACAATATCCAGGAGATCCAGAGAACGCACGACTGCTCAGGTCTATTAGGGTTATAGAGCGTCAGTATTACAAACTAAAAGATTGTATTTTTTACGTTGATCCTGTAACTGGCGATAAAAGAGAAGTTCCTTACAACTGGAGCAAAAAGAAAAGAGAACAATTTGCAGATCAATTTGCACTTGATATTATAGAGAAAAAAATGCGCAAGGTCCGTTGGACCGTGACCGCGGACACCGTAGTGTTATTCGATGATTGGTCTCCATACGCGCACTTTACGCTCGTACCTTTTTTCCCATACTTTCGTAGAGGTAAACCGTTCGGAATGGTACGAAACTTATTATCTCCACAAGAACAACTTAATAAAATAACGTCGCAAGAGTTACACATTGTAAACACTACCGCTAACAGCGGTTGGATTGTAGAAAATGGTTCTCTTGCTGGTATGACAGCGGATGACTTAGAAGAACATGGTGCAGAGACTGGTCTAGTACTAGAATTTAACCGTGGCTCTACGCCTCCTGCTAAGATACCACCCAATCAAATACCTACTGGGTTAGATAGACTAGGGCAAAAAGCAGCACAAAATATTAAACAAATAAGTGGTATTACAGAAGCAATGTTGGGTATGGACAGTCCAGAAGTTTCTGGTGTAGCTATAAATGCTAAACAAAATAGAGGGTCTTTATTACTACAAGTACCTTTAGATAATTTAGCTAAAACAAGACAATACTTAGCTGAGAAAGTACTTATGCTTATTCAGGCATATTATACAGAAGAAAGAATTATACAAATTACAGATGAGTCAGACCCTTATAAACCTAGAGAGCAAGTTAAGTTAAATCAACAAACTCCAGAGGGAGAAGTTATAAATGACTTAACACTTGGTGAGTATGATGTAATTGTTGGTACTGCTCCTGCTAGAGATAACTTTGATGAAATGCAGTTTGCAGAAGCTATTGAACTTAGAAATGTTGGAGTGCCCATACCAAACGACATGATAGTAGAGTACTCGCATTTATCACGTAAAGCAGACATAGCTAATAGAATTAGACAATTAGAAGGAACAGCACCACCAACAGAAGAACAAGTACAGTTACAACAATTCCAAATGGAATCACAAATCAGAAGTACGCAGCTTGAGATAGCTAAACTAGAAGCTGAAGTAACAAACTTACAAACTGCTGCTGAGCTGAATATGGCTAAGGCACAAAACGAGCAAATGGATCCACAGTTGAAGGTTGCTGAATTACAAAGTAAAATTCAATCTAAACGTGAGGAACTAGGTCTACGTGAGAAGTTGTCAGAACTGACTAACCAAATGCGTAAAGACCAAAGCGATACTGCAGCTGCTGCTAAAATGGCTGCTGCAGCCATGAAACCTACAGGAGGTAAATAAAAATGGCAGAAGAAAATAAAAACGACGATAAGGTGATGTTTGATGCAATGCCTGGTGCAGATGCAAAAACAGAAGAAGATGCAAAAGGGTTTGAAGTTGACATGAACTTTGATAGCCCTGATGAAGAAGTAGAATTTCCCAAGGAGGATGAAATTGAAGAAGTCGAAGAACTTAAAGCTGAAGAAGAACCAGTTGAAGAGCCTGAAGCGGAAACAGAAGAGGAAGTCGTTGAAGTTGCAGACGAAAGCCAAGAAGATTCAGGAGAAGAAACAGTATTGGCAGAAGATGACGGAGATACACAACAACCTGTTGAACCAGTACAGGAAGCAGTTGCAGAAACAAAAGAACCTATGATTCCTAAGTCTAGGTTTGATGAAGTTTTAGCAAAACAAAAAGCCCTAGCAAAACAATTACAAGAAGCTACTAACCCTATAGAAACAGTTACTGAAGCCCCGGCGTATGACTTTGAGGCTAAAGAAGTTGAATACCAAGATCATATTTTAAATGGTAATTCTAAGGAAGCAGCAGCTTTAAGAGCTGAGATACGACAAGCTGAAAAACAAACTATGATGTTTGAAGTACAACAACAAATGGGCCAGACTGTTCAACAAAGTACAGAAGCTATGGCTTTACAAAATAAAGCTCTAGAAATACAAAATGCTTATCCCCACCTAGACGAAAACAACGCTGCTTATGATAAAGCTGCAACAGAGGAAGTTATGGACCTAAGAGATGCCTTCATGGTACAAGGTTTTAGTGGAGCAGATGCTTTAGAAAAAGCAGTAAAATATGTTGTACAACCTGTAGCTCAAGCTCCTGTTGTAGATAACACTCAACAAAAACAAGTAGCACAGAAAAAGAAAGTAGCAAATACAAACAAAAAATTAGCAGCAGCTGAGTCTCAACCACCAACAATGAAGTCTGGTACACAGAAAGTTGAGAAAAAAGTTGATGTAAATTTATTATCAGCAGATGAATTTGAAGCTTTACCCGAGGAAACTTTACGCAGAATGCGTGGTGATTTCGGATAAACTGTGATATAAATGAAATAAGTTCGCACGTAAGAGCGATATCTTACCAGGGTCGTTCCTGTTAAAAATCGTTATTCGCCTGTTAGTGCGTAAAACTGACCGGATTCGTAATCCGTAAACAACGAGAGCGTTTCCCCTACGATAGTGGGTATACGGATAAAAGTCGCTCCAAAAGTCGACTGGTTAATAATTAATTTTATGGAGACATAATCATGGCAAATACAAATTTTGCTGCGTTGACCAGTGAGCAGTTAACCATCTGGTCTAGAGATTTCTGGCGAGTAGCTAGAAATATGTCCTTCATTAACCAATTCGCGGGTAGCGGATCTAACGCAATGGTTCAGACTATATCTGAACTTACTCAATCAGAAAAAGGAGCTAGAGCTGTATTAACACTTTTAGCCGATATGACTGGTGATGGTATTGTTGGAGACAACACTCTCGAAGGAAATGAAGAGGCACTAAGAGCTTTCGACATAGTCGTAGGGCTCGATCAACTAAGATTTGCGAACAGACTGTCTGGTAGACTGGCTGATCAAAAATCAGTTGTGAACTTTAGGGAACATTCAAGAGACGCTCTTGCTTATGCAATGGCTGACAGAATGGACCAATTAGCGTTCCTTACTTTAAGTGGTATTGGATATAACTTGAAAAATAACGGTGCTTTAAGACCGCAAATGAATTCAGGTCAAAATCTAAATGACTTAGCGTTTGGTTCAGACGTAACCGCCCCAACTTCTAACAGACATAGAAGATTTGATGCTTCAAATGGTATCGTAGCTGGTGATGTTACTGCAGTTGCTGCAGCTGACAAACTAAGCTATAGCGCCATTGTTGATCTAAAAGCTTATGCTAAAGATCAGTACATCAGAGGACTAAGAGGCGCAGGTAATGATGAAACATATCATTTATTTGTGACACCTCAAGTAATGGCTGACCTAAAACTTGATTCAGACTTCCTTGCTAACGTAAGACAAGCTGGAGTAAGAGGACCAGGTTCAAGCTTATTCTCAGGTTCTTCAAGTCTAATGGTAGACGGAATTATGGTTCACGAGTTCAGACATGTGTTCAACACTACTGGCGCAACATCAGGTACTTCAAGTAATGCTGGTTCTGCTGGTTATAAGTGGGGTGCAAATGCTGACGTAAATGGATCTTCATGTTTATTCTGTGGTGCTCAAGCATTAGCTATGGCTGATATTGGTGCTCCAGAGATAGTAGAAGATACATTCGACTACGGAAACCAGAACGGTATTTCAATTGGTAAAATATTTGGTCTTAAGAAGCCTAAGTATCATTCAGATGTCACAGGACAAGCTGAAGACTTCGGTGTTATTAGATTAGATGTCGCATACTAATTGTGGTATATTTTATGGGTGGCTTACTAAAGTCACCCATATTTAAGGAGTAAAATTATGTGGATAAAATCAAAAGAAGACATAACGGTAGCATCTACTTGGGGTGCAAGCGTGCATCTAGTAGCAAACGAGCCAAAACAGGTAGGTCATGATTTAGGACTACTTTGTTTACAAGCAGGTTGTGAAGAAGTAAAAGAAGGAGCAAAGGAAGCTCCGGTCGCTAAAGAACCAGTCGTCGAAGAAGAAGTTGTAGTCGAAGAAGAAGTTGTAGTTGAAGAAGAGTCAATAGATTTAGAGTCTATGACAAAAGTTGAACTAGAAGCTCACGGTCGTACTATAGGTATTGAACTCGATAGACGCAAAAAGAAATCAGATTTAATAGAGGAAATCAAAGCAGCGGAGTAACATTATGGCAGGGACACTTACAGGCGCTAATTTACTCAGTAGGATTCAGGACACCTTACAAGACACGACTAGTGTTAGATGGCCAGAAGCTGAGTTACTTAGATATATAAACGACGCTCAGAGAGAAATTGTAAATTTCAGACCTGAGTCATCAGCTACTACAGCAAACGTACAGCTAGTTGCAGGTACTAAACAAACTCTACCTTCTGGTGGATTAAGGTTAATTAAAATAACTAGAAACATGAACGGTACAAGCGGCAGTGCTACTGGTAAAAGAGCAATCAGAATTGTCAATGTAGACATCTTAAACACACAAGAGCCGGATTGGAATGATCCGACTGTGGCTGGAGATGCACAACACGGTACTGTAGTTAAACATTACATCTTTGATGAAGATGATCCAAGAAACTATTACGTGTATCCAGGAGTAAATGGAAATGCGTATGTAGAGATTGTGTACTCAGCCGCTCCAACAGATTTAGCTAACACTAGTGCAACTATTTCAGTAGACGATATATATGCAAACGCAATTATTGATTTTGTGTTGTATAGAGCCTATATGAAAGATGCAGAGTACGCAGGAAACGCACAAAGAGCACAAAACCATTATCAATTATTTACAGCCAGCATCGGACAAGGTAGTTCGGCTCAAATGTTGTTAGATCCAAACAATGACCCAGTTTCTAACATAGGCGCTGTTCCTAAGGTAATGCAACAGCAAGGTAGGTAAATGTGGCAGCCTACTCTTCTTTAGTCAAAGAAGTTCTACCTTACGTACCTTTATGCCCAGACTCTTTGGTAGAGCAAAACTTACGTTCCGCAACGATAGAGTTTTGTGAAAGATCAAAAGCATATATCCTCGATATAGACCCCTTTAACACAATTTCAGGGGTTTTCGAGTATGACTTTGATATACCTACCGGTACGGAAGTACATCAAGTTTTATTAATGACACACGATGGTAGGGATATGGACCCTATTAGCCCTCGAAGTTTAGAGTTAAACTACCCAGATTGGAGAAATAGAACAGGCAATCCACATGTCTATTTACAAAAAACACCATCTACATTCTGGATAGTACCCGTCCCAAGTGGGTCAAAAGAAGTTATAACTAGCGTAGCATTAAAGCCTAGTAGGACTTCAAACAACATAGACACGACCGTTTCTAATCAATACAGAGACGCTATTATTTACGGCACTTTATACAGATTGTTAAGAATGCCTAATCGAGAGTGGAGTGATGTAGGTGCAGCACAAGATTATTTGTTTGCTTTTAATGCAGAAATAAGAGACGCAGAATTAAGAGCCCGAGGCGGAGACCTGGGAGTAAAAAGAACTGTTAAGTACAAAGGAATAGGATTACCAAGGAGACGGTATGGAAAGTACGGAAAGGAGATCGACTATTGAGGAACCTGTCTATACTGACATACGTCAGTGTTGGGACAAGGTAAAACCAGGCATAGTTGAGATAATAAAAGAAGACCCTTTTATTACTTTTATTCCTGAGGATGTTTATAGTGAATGTGTAAATGACCGAGCGTTCCTTTACACCTCTCCTATAGGTTTTTTGGTATTAACTATAGAGGTTGATACGTTTACAAAAGACAAGACATTACTGCTATGGATAGCGTATACTTATGAAAAGGGCGGACATGAATGGTTGGCCCATGATGAGTGGTTTAACAGCCTTGCCAAAGACGCAGGTTGTAAGTATCTCGAAGCGAGATCACGAGTTCCAGAGATGGAATCGTACACCAAAAAGATTGGATGGAAGTTAGACACACGAATTTATAGGAAAGATGTTGAATGAGTAGTAAACCTAAAAAATCAGAGTTTCAAGCTAGTGCGCAAGAAAAAGCGCTTGCATCTGTTTCTATGGCTGAGAAAAATTTTTTTAGACAAAATTATTTGCCTAAATTAACTGGTTTACGAGATAGAGCTAATACTGAAAACTATGAAAGTGTAGCTACTGGTAGAGCGCAAGCTGACACTATGCAAGCATTATCTAGACCTAGTTTAGCTGCTACAAGAGCAGTAGATGCTTCTGCAAATATGGCTTCTGCAGCTGGGGCCCAGGCACTACAAGGTAGGTACCAAGGGCTGGTTGCAAAAAGAGGCGATCAAGTAAATGTTCTAAAGAATGCTAGAGGCATGCAAGCAGACGCACAACAAGGTTTAGCTAGAGCTGCGAAGATAGAATCTTCTAAACAATTACAATTAGCAAAAGCAAAACAAACAAGAAGAAATGCTAACTTCGCTTTTGCCACACAAGTATCAGATTCCATATTTAAAAAAGTTGCGGACACCCCTGACCCTAAAAGTTCAGAGGAAAACGATACACCGAAACCACCATCATCCAGAGGAACTGTAGGGGGTAGCTCATAATGTTATACGAAGATTTATACGGCGGAAATTACGACATGAGGCAGTATAGAAATACTGCTAATAGCTCTATGGCGGGCTTACCTAATGTATCAGACCCTGAAGCCACATTTGCTGGGATAACTAGACAAGATTATTTAGATTATGTAAAAAACTTTAGAGGGTTTGAGTTAGATCTTTTAAACCAAACTAATGATGATAGTTTGAGAAAAAGAGCAGTTGAAGACCAAAGAACACAAAATAGACTAGCTGGAGAAATTTCTCAAAGGAATAGAGAACGTTACGGTGGAGCAGGTATGTCAAATGCTCAAGTGCAACAACAAGATAGGCAACTACAGCTTGGCGGACAATTAGGAGTTGCAAACACTTCTAATAATGCAAGAGTACAACAAAGACAAGTTAATGATGCTTTGTTAAATGAATTAATTGGTATAGGCCAAGGCGTAAACCAGAGTGCTTTATCTGGTCTAGGAGATGCTTCTGCTATGGCAGCTTCAAGACAAGCAGCATATAAAAATGCAAAATCTCAACATTATTCTAATATGATGGGACTAGGTGGTTCTATAGTGGGCGGAGCAATCTTAGCGGGGTTAATCTAATGGCACTTTCAGATAGTAATTCAGAATTTCTTAGAAGACTAGGCGGGCCTACTTCTAGGCAGATTGCTATGGACGCTAGCGCTACAAAACTAGCAACTGAACAAAGAAAAACACAAGCTGAATCTATTTATTCTCAAGGAGTAAATCTCGGTATTATTACAGAAGACAGAGGTGATTTTACAGGTATTAACTACGAAGAACTTTTTAAAAAAGATTCTGATGGTGCATATGTAAATGAATCGTATATTCCTCAATTGTTAAATGCTACTAACACTTTTGGACAATTTTTAGATACAAAAGAAGGAAAAGTCAAACAAGGCAAGGTTGTTGGTTTTGCTCCAGGTAAAGAAGAAGGTAAAGTAGCAATAATGAACCAGCGACCTGATACTCAGGTGTTACGTCCAAAAACTTGGTTTGCTTCTGACGATCCTAACGATTATGTAGCAGAATTAAATCAGGACGAAGTTGAAAAAATGATAACTGGAAATGTTGCTGCTTTGTATAACAGAGCTTATGGGATTAAAAAAGCTCAATCTGATAGAGTTCTTGATCTTACAAACAAACCAGGTAAAGAAAAGCTTAATGTTATAGGCTCACAAGTTAACGAAATAGATGATTCAGACGCACCTTTAGAAGATAGAAACGAAGCATTACTAAATACTATTGCTGGTATAAACCAAGAAGTAACTGACTTTAATACTGAAGCAGAAGAGAGTAGAAATCAATTTGGTTCTATAGGTAAAGATGTTGTAGTAAAGGCAGGTAAAAGATCTAGCTTACCTCTGGCTACACAAGATACAAGCAGCGAAGGAGCAAAAAAAGGTTATGCTACAGCCAATGCTATTTTGGATTCTCCTGAGAATACTGCTTTTACTGTAGAAGAAGTAGAAAATATGTATAAGAGTGCTTATGGTTACGGCGGTGTTGATTCTGAACTTACTAAAGTAACAAAATTATTAGGTATGAATTCTATGGAAGGAAATAATTGGAAACGCCTTCCTCAACTTTTACAAAGAAAAGAATTTTTAGAAGCACAGCCTGATGACTATACAGAACCAGGTGACAGGAAAAGAAACTATGTCACTCAAGCTCCTGAAGGCCGTGGGCCTGATAAAACAAAAGAAGAGTTACTAAAAGAGGTAAATAGTAAAATAAGCAAAGGAAACTACCAATTAAGAGAAGCAGCTAGGTTAACAAAAGCAGAGTATGAAAGAGATGATGCGTCTATAAAAAAAGTTGCTGAAGAACAAATTAAAGGTCCTATAGAAGCCAAACTCAACGCTGTTAATACTCAGTTGAATCAAACAAATGTAAATCTTTCAGAAGGTAAAAGGAAAGAACTAGAAGCTGAAAAAGTAGAGCTAGAAAAACAGTTAGGTAAATTTGCACTAACTTCTGTAGAGGGTATAGAACCTTTAACAGCCTTACCCGAAGTAGACAAAGAAACAGGTAATTTTAATCAAGAAGAATTGGAAAACTGGTTTACTACTAATAAACAATCTCTTATGACTATTGGCGAAGACGGTGGAACTGCCGCTAAAGTAAAAGAGATGATTATAAACTACGAAATTCAAACTTTAGAAGATATGGAAAAAGCTGTTGCTGCTGGAGCCGCTGAGGAAGAAAATCTAACTCCTACAGAGATTGCTGCTATTTTAGCAAAAACAAGCACCGGCGATTTCACAGCAGATTTTGTTACTTATCTAAGTGCGTTTGGAAGCGAACAAACTAGACAACAAGAGATGGTTAAAAAACAACAAGATATGTTTATATCCGCGGACACGTATAGAAAAACAACAGAAGAATATTACAATAAATTAGGAGATGACTTCCTTACTTTAAATGAAGAGTTAATAGACACTCTATATGGTTCGGACGGCGACGGTAAATTTAATCTTGGTGATGAAAAACAAATGTCTACACTTCGTTTGATGTCGACTAAACTTAAAAATCTACCAGGAGCTCCTGAGTTTAAGTATGTAAATGGCAAACTTCAAGTAGTATCAGGTGCTACGCCTGAAATAGATGATGCAGTAAAAACATATGTAGGACAACTATTTAAAGCTGTTGTAGAGACGGAAGGTTCTGTAGATTGGAAAGATGGGTGGGGTGATTTGTTTGCACCTAATGATGCAGGGGCTTTGGCTAACATAATAAGTGAAATACAGTTTACTAGAAACCCTGATGGTTCCATACGAGAAATATTCCTTACCCCAGCTGGTAGCAATACAGAAGCTGAAGGCAGTCTTAAACCGCCTGATTTAGCTAGATACTTTGGCTCAAAGGGTAATTATATGAGAGATTTACTTTTAGCGTATATATCACAAAATGGCAAAGAAAGAGAATTCTAGAGATAGAGACCAACAAGTCTTAGGCTCTTTATCTACACCAAAACCAAGCTATAGAGAAGCCAAAGAAAGAGAAAGCATGCTTGCTGGGTCATTATCTAGTGGGCCCCCACCAACAGATGTTTATGCCATAGACGACCCTGTTCAATTATTTACTGCGTCTGTAAATACTGGTTTAGCAAATACTCAAGCTATGACAGATAACTTTAGAGCTTCTATAGCAGCTTTAATGGGTAACGAAGTAGATATGCAAAACGCTCTAAATGACGCACAAAGAGCCGAAGCTGCCGGAGCTTGGTACTTAGAAGGGCAAGAAAACTTTGAAGAATTTTTAGATGAACCTACTTTTGGTGGTTTTATAAACCAAGCTATCTCAGCAACCGGGCAGTTTGTACCATCTGCTGTTGCAAGTATAGCGTTAGCTATGACTGGCGCAGGTGTGGGTGTGGGTGTAAGCGCAGGTGTTGCTAGGGGTGTTGGTGTTAAATCTATAACTAAAGCTGCTAGTAAAAGAACTTTACCTAATACTATATCTGATGCGTCTATGACTAGAACTAAAGTTCAAAAGATTGTCAATAAGTATGTAGGATTAGAAGCCGCTAAAGCCCAAGGTAAAAAGACAAGAATGAAACCTTTAAATCCTAAAGAACAAAAAGTTATAGACGAGTTGTATGCGCATGTAAGAAATAAGGTAAAAGTCAAAGGGGCTAAAACAGGTGCCGTATTAGGCGCAGGGACTCAAGAACAGGTTATGGGCCAAGGTATTGCATTTGGTAATTTTGCAGAACAAGGAATGACAGACAGAAATGCAGTTTTTCAGTCTTCTTTACAAGGGCTTGGTTTTGCAGCAATTGGTGTCGGTAGTGAAGTAGCAGTTGCAAGAGCTGTAGGAAATGTTATTAAAACACCTAAAGCAAATACTCTTAATACTTTAAAAGACGCGCCAATCAGAAGTAGAAGAAGCAGGTTTGGTGAGGTAGTGGGTGTTACTTCTGTTTCTGAAGGTATAGCAGAAGGCCTACAAGAAGAATTATCTGTACAACAAAAATTAAAAATTGACGAAGACTACACACAGTCTATGGCTAATTTAGATCGAGCAAATGCTTTATTTGCTGGTTTCTTTGGTGGCATAGGGGTAGGTAGTGCAATAGGTACACCTTCTGCTGTAGTCGGTAAGTCTTATGACCAAATGCAACAAGGGTATGCGATAGCTGCAAATGAGGAATTTCAAAAAGCTACAGGGGTCGTTCTTCCAGAAGGTGAAAAACAGCTAAGAGCTCAATTTAACGCAATGGCTAACCCTAGGATAAAAAAAGATGCGGTTTTTGTAGTAGATGCTGATAAAGCAACTATGGAAAAATTAAAACCAAAACTTCAAAAACAAAACCGTTTTGGGACTATGTTCGAGACTGAGATAACAGATGTAGGAACTCTTTACAGCACAAACGAAGAAGTAACACAACAATTTGCAAATGTTATGGGTAAAAACCCTCTCAACAAAGATTTATTAGATGGAGCACTTGTTGAAGTACTTGGGTACAGTAGAAGAAGAGCGGCAGGTGATACAAAAGCAGTTAGAGTTAAAAACCCAAAAGGAGATGTTATTTGGGAACAGTCTGTAGATGCTGAAGGGGAAGCAGATGCTGTTTCAAAAGGAGAAGTCGTAGCTAATAAACAAGCTGGGTACACCGTAGAAACAGTAGAAAGAGAAGACGTTTTAAATGCAAGGGAAGAGGCTGCAGAACAAACTGTTTTTGATGAAGGAGATACTGATGTAAACGAACAAGAAGGATCTTTTATTACTGAAGAAGAAGAACTAGCTGATATCTATGCGCAAGGTATGAAAGAAAATCAGACTATGTTAACTCCAGTAGAAAAAGGTAGAGGCTCTATAACGGACCCAATAACCCCTACAGGCAAACAAGGTTGGGCCGCTGTTGATTTTAGAGCAGACCCTAATTTAGTGTCAGAAGCTAGGCAGTATTTACCTGCAGAATTTATAGCAGAGTTTGATAGAAATGTTGCAAACGGTAGATATAGTGAGTCTTTACTACAAGCTTTTATAAATGAAAATGAGCTAGAAGAATCTGGCATGATGTTTGTAAAGATAAATCAAGCAAGTCCTGATAGTTTTAATTTAGTTAGACATAGAATCCCTGGTGTAGGCGGTATGCCTGTACCCCCTGCTGCTATTCAACAAGCTATACAAAACGCAAAAGATTATGGAAGGTCAGCCCGAGGACGAGTGCGAAGCAGGTTTACTATACAGACTGCAGATATGGAAGCGCCGGCTCCAATAGATATGCCTTCTCTTACAAACAGTGGTAGAAAGCTCAGTCAAATGTACGAAGGCGAAAGTCTAGAAGGTGGAAAGTTAGGATCAGCACTAGGTGGTTTAGCTTTTATGTTGTCTCAAATAGGAGAAGGTAGCCAAATATTTTTTGATGGAAAACCTTTTAATGAAGAAACAGCACAAGACCCAGGGGCTTTTGTATACGAAATAGCAGAAAGAGATGACAAAGGCAATTTAAAAGGAATACAACGATTTACATTATCGGATTTACAATCTGGTAAAGTGCCAACAGTTGAACAAGATCCTAAATTTGCAGATAGAGAAACTTTGATAGGGCAAGATTTTAAAGAAAACCAAGAAATGGTAGAAGCTCAAATAAAAGACCAACAAACAAAAATAGAAGAAAGACAAAAAAATCCTATTAAAGAGTTTACTACTACAGAAGGAACAGTTGTAAACCAAGAAACTGTACTAGCTAAAATGGACGAAAAGCTACAGAAACTAGAAACAGAACTAGAAAGACTAAAAGGCCAAGATAAAGAGCTTGGTTCCGACGAACTTACAGCAGATGAAAGAGCCCAAATAGAATTTCAATCTAGAGTGTTTAAAAATTACAGTTCACAAAAACAAACTGAAAAAGGTAGACCACCTAGAGGTTTAACTTTTAGTCCTAGTATAGAAGCTGACTTAGATGCTACTTTTGTACAGAATTTTAAAAACATAGCTCAAGACTCTTTAGGGTTAACAAGAGAATATAAAGTTTTTTCTGCTAATGATGATGTCGTTAGTTCTATATTACCTGACATTGAAGGCGACCCTGTGGCTTTAAGTAAACTAATAGCAGGACAGCAAGAAAGAATTACTGCTGGCAACATAGAAACTAAGGGCAAGCCTGCTGGTGTAAACATAAAGAAAGAAAATACAGGTTTACCTTATGATCTTATTATTGTACAAACCACTAATATAGATGGGTCTCCATTGTCTAGTGCCCTAAAAGGTCTTATGGTTCATACAATTGGGCATGAGATAGGCCACTCTTTTGTTAACCAAGAGTTAGAAAATAGTTTAAAGAATCCTAAGTTACGTAAAGCTTTACAAGATGCTTTTGCTAAAGAGCAACAAAATAATGAAACAGGTCAATACAACAGCCCTAATGAGGAACAGAATTTTAAAGAATGGATGTCAGACCAAGTAAGTAAATACTTAGTAGATGGATCTTTAAAAGCAACTGATCAATCTTCTTCTTTCTTTAAAAGACTAGCAACAAGAATAAAAGACTTTGTAACAAAATATGCAGCGTTAGCCAAAAAAAGATATACAGCTAATCCAGCTTTTACAGATTATGTACAAGAACTTGGAAAACTAAACAGAGAAGCACCATTAAATTACCAAGCTAAAGCGCAGGTTGAAGAAGTTGTAGAAAAAGTAGGCCAAGAAATAAATAAAAACAATCCAAAAGTTGCAAAACAAATACAAAAAACTGTTTCTAATATAAAAAGAACAGGTGTATTGGGACAAGGTGCTGAGGCTATAAATCAAATCTTTAACACTTCTGATGATATTTTGAGGCAACTAGGAAAAGCTGGAAGAGCTTTAGCTGAGATATTCCGTAGTCTTTCTCAAAGCGAAGAAAAAACCGGTGCATTTACTAGCGCACAAGCTATATCTTTAGCTAAGATGAATGAACTGGTTCAAATATTAGGCTTGAAACCTTACACTTATTTAGGAGCTGTTAAAACTTTAGTACCAGGGCTTAAGTCAAATGAAGGTATAACAGATGAAATTCAAGCTATTTTATATGAAGCAGAAGATGAAAGAATAGCTACAGACAAACTAAGCCCTAAAGCAAAAGCAGTTAGAGAGTGGTTTACTACTCACTATAAAGAACAAGGTTTAGAAGACTTAGGTATAGCATTTAGAGAAAATTTCTTTACTCGTAAGTTTAATGTGCATGAACTATCCGGCAATCAAAAAGTATATGATGACACTCTTAATCTTATGGTTTCTAAGGGTATTGATGCAACACTTGCTCAAAGTATTTTAGATGAAATTATTGCAGAGCCTGTAAAAGCAAATATGGATATAAATGAAGTATCTCCAGGAAGATTTGAAATGGGTCTTGCAAAAGAAAGATCTAAAGCATTAGAAGTCTTAAATACAACAGAACTTAGAGCAGTTGGAGCTTTAGAAGAACCTTGGGTAGCTATGCAAAGTTACGTAGACGGGACTGTCAAAAAAGCAGAACTAGCTAAAAGAGGCGGTTCTCAAAGAATAGAAAGCCTTATACAAGAGATTAAAAACGAGTATGGCGAAGAAAAAGCACAACTAGCAGCAGATACAGTCGCTTCTATGTTAGGTAAACATCAAGCTCTAAACGGTATTATGAGAGGTGTAAACCAAGTAGGTTTGCTTTGGAACGTAACTACTCTTTTAACTTTTGCTACATTTGCTTCTTTTCCAGATTTAGCTGGACCTATTCTACGTTCAAAAAGTTTTAAAGAGCTTAGACAAAATTTTAGTATTCTTACATCTAATATGAGTAGAGCAGAAGCGGAACAACTAGCAAAAGATATAGGTGTTATAGGTATAGATGCTCTAACACAAACATACGTAGGTGCTGGTGAGTTAGACTATTTAAGCCAAGATACAAAAGAAAAAACAAACGCTTTCTTTAGACTTATAGGGTTAGATAGTTTACTAGGTTTACTAGAATATTTGCAGCAGGTATGGGTAAAAGTTTTCTTTTAAACAATGCAAAAAGAGCGCAAGCAGGTGAGGCTAAAGCCCAAGCAAACCTACGAGAATTAAATGTTACAGCTGAAGAAATACTAAATTGGGCAGGTGGTGATATTACTGCGGCAGAAAACGTTAATGTAAAACTTGCTTTAGCTAGGTTTGTAGATGAATCTATTGTAAGACCAAACGCTGCAGAAAGACCTAACTGGGCTGATGATCCTAGATACGCTTTAGTCTGGCAGTTAAAAGGTTTTTTCTATTCTTACGGTAAAACTGTTGTAGGTGGTAATGCTAGAGAAATGCAAAGAAGATACGCAGAAAATGGTTTACGTGGTGCAGCTATACCTTTGTTTATGGGGGCTGTAACTTTACTACCTTTAACAATGTTAGGATTTGATTTACGTGAAAGGTTTAAAATGGGATTAGCTTGGTTATTACCTGGTGTTAGCCCACAAGATAAAAATTATAGAAGGTCACAACAAATGGATTGGGGCGAATACAGCACAGAAATAATAGATAGATCTGGCGTGTTAGGACCCTTTACTATGGCTTTACCTTTATTTTTAGAAGAAAAAAGATATGGTGATCCTTTCTGGGTTGGCCCACTTGGGCCTACTTTTGGCAAAGGTTTTGACTTTTTACAAGGTGATTTACGTGTAAAAGATTTAACTCCCTTTTACAGTGCATTATAGGTATAATTAAAATATGGCATATTCAGATACAATAAAATATGTAGTCGGAGATACACTACCTGTTTTAGAAACAACATTAAAGGATAGTAATACTGCCGCAAGTGGGCAGACACTAGATACAGAAAACTCAGATACTTGGGCAGCTTTAAATTTATCTAGTGGTTCTGTAAAACTACGAATAAGAGAAGTCGGACAAACTACACTTATAAAAACTATAACCGGCGCTATAGCAGACGCTTCTAATGGTAGAGTGAACTTTACTATACCAAGTGGAACTTGGACTACAGCAGGAACGTTTGAAGGTGAAATAGAATATACTTCTTCAGGAGGAGGGATACATACTGTTCAGGACTTAATTAAGTTTAAAGTCCGTGATGACTTTGACTAATGTCTAAGTTAAAAAGTGTTACCTCTTTTGTAGACCTAAAAGGTAGCATTGCGCATGTTAATCTCAAAGGCCAAGTAACACATGTTAATTTACAACTTACTGACCTATATCTAAACCCAGATACCCTCGATAGAATACTTGCTGATAGCCTGAGTATTGCAGAAACTCTTTCTTACAATATAGATAAACGTGCTGATGACGCTGCATACATATCAGAGTTCCATGCGTTTGAAATGTCTAAACCTTTTACAGATTCTGTAGGTTTCACTGAAAACGTAGATATATTAAGAACTTTAGGTTTAAGTTTTACAGATACGCCTACTATGTCTGATGCAGCTGTCGTGTCATTCTCTGGGGCACATAACGAGACCGTGTCCGTAGCAGAGATATTAAACTATGCTATGAATAAAGCTTTATCTGATACAGCCACTATGTCAGATAGTCCAGTTTTAGAGCCTAGTCTAGGTAAAACAGATAGTGTGTCTATGTCAGAAGTACTTTCTAGAGTAGTAACGTTTGAACGTTCTTTTGCTGACACTATATCTTTAGACGATAGAACTTCTTTAGCTGACCCGCTTGCTACAGATGTATCAGGTGCTAAAACAAATGTAATATCTATGGCAGATGTGCTTACGTACGATTGGGCTAAAACCAGAATTGACACGTTTAGTATGGTAGAAAGTCATGCTATAGACTTTACTCCAGGGGGTTTTACAGATTCATTTAGTTTTACAGATGATGAAACAATAGATACAAGTTTAAGTAAATCTGATAGCTTTAGCTTTGTAGATAGTGAGGCACTATCTACTGCTTTAGGTAAGTCAGATAGCTTTAGTTTTACAGATAACGAAACGTTATCTACCAGTTTAAGTAAGTCTGATAGCTTTAGTTTTACTGACGTGCAAACGTTTAGTAACGCTGTAGCTAAAGCAGATAGCTTAAATATTACCGAAACTCATTCATTTAGTCTTGGTAAATCAGCACAGATAGTGCTACAATAAGTACTAAACGCTAATAGACAAAGCGCTTTGAATGCATCGGCTTTAAATAGTAATACACTTAACTAGGAGAAATTATGTTAAATGACGGCTTAAAATTAACAGGTAAATTAACCATTGCCCTCAATGACGAGATCGTTCAAGAAGTTCCTAACTTAGTTGTTACTGCAGGAAAAGGTTACGTTGCTAGTAGAATGAAGGATACTTCAGCTACTGCAATGTCACACATGGCGATAGGTTCTGGTGACACAGCGGCTGCAGCAGGTCAAACTGCTTTAGCTAGTGAGTTAGCTAGAACTGGTTTGACATCTACAACTGTATCAGGTGCTGATATTGTTTATGTTGACACTTTCGCAGCTGGTACTGGTACTGGTGCCGTCAAAGAAGCAGCTATTTTAAATGCTTCTTCTGGTGGAACTATGTTATGTAGAACCGTTTTTTCAGTAGTTAACAAAGGGGCTAACGACGCTATGACAATTACCTGGACGGTAACTGTTTCATAATATAAAGGAGATGTAAGTTGGCTATTGTTTTTAAGAACAATGCGACTACAGCCCTATCGGGTAACATAACCAATAGTGCCACAAGTATAGGTGTCACAGATGGTTCAGTTTTCCCATCGTTAAATAGCGGAGAGTCGTTTTTTGTTACGTTTGATGACGGAACAAATAAAGAAATCGTAAAAGTTACCGGTAGAAGCGGTAACACGCTTACCGTCGTACGTGCGCAAGACGGTACTTCTGCACGTGCATTCTCACAAAACGACGCTGTAGACTTACGTCTAACAGCCGCAGTCCTAGAAGCTTTTCCTCAGTTAGATGGAAATTCACAAACCGGTACTATTGATGTTACCGGTGTCAAAATAGATGGCGATACCATTATAGATGGGTCTGGTAATTGGCAAGGCCCAAGCAGTGGTATTAAAGGCGAAGTAGGTCCTACCGGTCCTACAGGTCCTACTGGTCCACAAGGAGATAAAGGAGCTACGGGTGCTAATGGCCCAACAGGTCCTACGGGCCCTACTGGTGCAGATGGCCCAACCGGTCCTACAGGTGCTACAGGTCCAGGTGGAGCTAAAGGTGCTACAGGCGCAGGCGGTTCAGATGGTTCAGACGGATCCGATGGAGCTAAAGGAGCAACTGGCGCAACAGGTCCAACTGGCCCACAAGGTACAGCTGGAGCAAAAGGCGCTACAGGTTCTAAAGGTGAAGTAGGTGTTACCGGACCAACAGGTGACAAAGGTGCCACTGGAGCAACAGGTCCTACAGGCCCACAAGGTACAACAGGAGATAAAGGTGCTACTGGAGCAGGCGGTAGCGATGGTAGTGATGGCGCTAAAGGTGCTACTGGAGCAACTGGCCCGACAGGTCCTACAGGAGCTAAAGGTCAAAAAGGTGAAATAGGAGCCACAGGCCCAGGCGGCCCAGCTGGTAGTGATGGTTCAGATGGTTCTGACGGTTCTGATGGCGCAAAAGGTGCTACCGGAGCAACTGGTCCTACTGGTCCAGGTGGAAGCGCTGGAGATAAAGGTGCTACCGGAGCAGGTGGAGATAAAGGCGCAACAGGCGCACAAGGCCCTACAGGTGGGACAGGTCCAACAGGCCCTACAGGTCCTACAGGAGATAAAGGTCAAAAAGGTGAAATAGGTGTTACTGGTTCAACTGGCCCAGCAGGTGGTGATGGATCAGACGGAGCTAAAGGTGCCACGGGTGCCACGGGTGGTACAGGTCCAACGGGCGCAAAAGGACAAAAAGGTGAAATAGGGGCTACAGGCCCTACTGGTCCAGGTGGTAGTGATGGAGATGACGGAGCCGCTGGGGCGAAAGGTGCTACAGGTGGTACAGGACCTACGGGCCCACAAGGCGATAAAGGCGCAACAGGAGGCACTGGTCCAACAGGTGCTAAAGGTCAAAAAGGCGAAATAGGTGCAACAGGTGGTACAGGTCCTACAGGCCCTACAGGTCCAAGTGGTAGTAATGGTTCTGCTGGTGCAAAAGGTGCTACAGGTGCGACAGGCCCAACTGGACCAACAGGTCCAGCGGGTGATGATGGTTCCGATGGCGCAAAAGGTGCGACAGGGGCTACAGGCCCAACAGGCCCTACAGGAGCTAAAGGAGCAACAGGTGCTGCTGGTGCTAAAGGCCAAAAAGGTGAAATAGGAGCAACAGGTCCTACAGGCCCACAAGGTGCTAAAGGTGCAACAGGTTCTCAAGGACCAACAGGTAGTACTGGTACTGGTATTACAATGGAAGGTCAAGTTGCTCAGACAAGTAACTTACCATCTTCAGGCAACACAAAAGGTGATGCGTATATAGTACAAGCAGACGACAGTTTACATATTTGGGATGGTTCAGCATGGGTAAGTGGTGGATCAATACAAGGTCCTACTGGACCTACAGGTTCTCAAGGATCTAAAGGTGCAACCGGTGCAACCGGCCCAACCGGGCCAACAGGCCCACAAGGAGACAAAGGGGCTACTGGAGCAACGGGTGGTACAGGTCCAACAGGTGGTACAGGTCCAACAGGTTCTACAGGCCCAGGCGGAGCTAAAGGAGCAACTGGCGCAAAAGGTGCTACGGGGGCTACTGGCGGTACAGGCCCAACTGGCCCATCTGGTAGTAACGGCTCAAATGGAGCTAAGGGTGCAACAGGGGCTACAGGTCCTACAGGCCCAACTGGCCCAGCGGGTGATGATGGTAGTGACGGTGCAAAAGGAGCTACTGGTAGTGGCGGAGCAAAAGGTGCTACAGGGGCAACTGGCCCAACTGGACCAACAGGAGCTAAGGGACAAAAAGGTGAAGTAGGTGGTACAGGCCCAACCGGACCTACAGGTTCTACAGGACCAGCAGGTAGTAATGGTTCTGACGGTGCGAAAGGAGCAACTGGCGCAGGAGGCCCAACTGGCCCAGGTGGGGCTAAAGGAGCAACAGGTGCAACAGGACCAGCAGGTAGTAATGGTTCTAACGGGGCTAAAGGTCAAAAAGGTGAGGTAGGGTCAACAGGTCCTACTGGCGGTACAGGCCCAACAGGCCCAGGCGGAGCAAAAGGAGCTACTGGCGCAACTGGTGGTACTGGACCAACAGGTGCTAAAGGTGCAACTGGTGCAGGCGGGTCAACTGGCTCAGCTGGTGCTAAAGGACAAAAAGGCCAAAAAGGAGCCACAGGCGGTACAGGACCAACAGGTGGAACTGGCCCAACAGGACCAGCAGGTAGTAATGGTTCAGCAGGTGCAAAAGGACAAAAAGGAGCCACAGGTGGTACAGGACCAACAGGTTCAACCGGACCTACAGGCCCAGGCGGAAGTGCTGGAGCTAAAGGAGCTACAGGAGCTACTGGTGGAACAGGACCTACAGGACCAGGTGGCGCAAAAGGCGCTACTGGTGGAACAGGACCTACAGGGCCAACTGGCGCAAAAGGCGCTACTGGCGCAACAGGTGGAACTGGACCTACAGGCCCATCTGGTAGTAATGGTTCAAATGGAGCTAAAGGACAAAAAGGAGCTACAGGTGGAACTGGACCTACAGGTGGTACAGGACCTACAGGTGGTACAGGACCTACAGGAGCCAAAGGTGCAACAGGTTCTACTGGACCAACAGGACCAGGCGGTGGAACCGGGCCAACAGGTGCAAAAGGACAAAAAGGAGCGGCAGGTGGAACAGGCCCAACAGGACCAGGCGGTGGAACTGGACCTAAAGGACAAAAAGGCGCTACCGGTGGAACTGGTGGAACAGGACCTACAGGCCCTACTGGCCCTACTGGCCCAGGTGGATCAACAGGTGGCACCGGACCAAAAGGACAAAAAGGAGCTGCAGGTGGAACTGGACCTACTGGTGGCACGGGCCCAACCGGACCTACTGGTGGTGGCGGAGCCAAAGGAGCAACTGGAGCTACAGGCCCAACAGGCCCAACAGGACCTACTGGTGGTGGCGGAGCTAAAGGTCAAAAAGGTGCAGCAGGTAGTAATGGTAGTAATGGTGGAACTGGCCCTAAAGGGCAAAAAGGAGCTGCTGGTGGAACAGGACCTTCTGGTGGTAGCGGGCCTACAGGGCCAACTGGACCAACTGGACCAACTGGACCATCAGGTGGATTTACAACAAACTCAAACGCACAAGTTAACAGTTTAGGTGCTGGAACAGGTGGGTCAGGAACAGCTGGTGAGATTAGAGCAACTAACAACATTACTGCTTATTACTCAGATGAAAGACTAAAAGCATTTGAAGGTAAGATAGATAATGCGTTAGAAAAAGTCTTAACATTAAGTGGTTATTATTATAAAGACAACGAATTAGCCAAAGAACTAGGTTATGATAATGACAGGCGTCAAGTAGGTCTAAGTGCACAAGAAGTGAAAAAGATACTACCAGAAGTTATAACAGAAGCTCCAATTGACGATCAATATTTAACAATATGGTATGATAAACTTATACCGCTAATCATCGAGGCAATAAAGGAGTTAGCTGACAAGAAGTAAACACAGGAGGTGTTATGAATTCAATTTGGCAAATGTGGGAACGAGGCATAACGCCTACCACTTGTAATCGTATAGTAGAAGAATGTCAAAAATTACAGCCTATGGAAGCTAATATAGGGTCTGATTCTAATACTAATACTGTAAACACAGACGTACGAAGATCTGAAGTAAGATGGGCAGGCCATATAGAATGGTTAAATAAACTTGTTTATGATTTTGCTACCCGAGCTAATAGACAAGCTTTTGGTTTTGATATTTCTTACTTACAAGACATCCAATACACTATATATAAAGGAACAGACGAAGGTTATTATGATTGGCACCATGATACCTTTTGGGGAGGCCATACTGCTTTTGATAGGAAATTGAGTTTAATAATACAACTAAGTGACCCTTCAGAATATGAAGGTGGTAAGTTTCTTTTAGCTGATGAATATGAACAACCAGACCCTAGAGCATTAGCACAGCGTGGTACAGTGTTTTGTTTTCCTTCACCAGTACGACATACAGTTAAACCAGTAACCAGTGGCGTACGTAAATCTTTAGTAGCCTGGATAGAAGGACCGAAATTCAAATGATTATAGTAATAGATAAAGTCTTTTACCCTGCAACCCTAGAAACTTTAAACATTCACAATAACCACGCCTATTTTAAAAAAGAAGAAGAACATGATAATGGCGTAGTTGCTAGACGTCTTATAGGTACAGCCGCTAATTATTTTAATTTTGATAACCAAGTAGGTTATGACATTTGGTTTCATAAAAATGGTATGCCAGGTTGGCACCAAGACAGAGATGAACAAACATTTTTTGAAACAGGACAAAGCCATTTTCCTATATGTTCTATAGTTTTTTACCCACATGTAAAAGACTTAGTAGGGGGTGAACTTATTTTTAAAAACAATATGCGTATAACACCAGTGTCAAATAGACTTGTCATGTTTGGCCCTGGACTAGAACACAAAGTTACGCCTATACAAAGTGGAGAAAGAGTGTCTATGAACATAAACTCTTGGAACTACGACATAGAAGTAGCTACAGAGTTTAACTAATGAAAAAATTTATAATTAACCTAAAGAGTAGGCCTGAACGTAAACAACACTTTATAGATAAAAACCCAACCCTAGAAGACTACATATTTGTAGAAGCTGTTGATGGGTTATCACAAAATTTATCTGAGTATAAGACTAGACCAGGTTGGATAGATCCTTTTCAAAACAGGGGTATTGTTCCTACAGAAGTAGCTTGTTTTTTATCCCACAGAAAAATGTGGCAAAAATGTGTAGAGTTAGATGAGCCTATATATGTAATAGAAGATGATGCCATCATAAATGTAGATAGATGGGACGAACCTTTTTATGACTATACAATAGGTTATTGGGACTTGTTGTACCTACAACGCAATGAAAACGAACCAGAGAACACTATAAAAGTATCTGATAGGCTAGAAAGACCTTGGTATCCATACAACACAACGGCGTATGTGATCTCACCAAAAGGTGCACGAAAGCTGTTAAATACTAATATAATGGAAGAAGGTATAATACCAGTAGACGAGTATATACCTGAACAAATCAGAGAAGCTAGTCTTATGGCGCTTGCTTTACAAGAAGACTCTTGTAACCAAGCCCGTACTGATATACTACCTTCTGATATACGTAACGACAGGAGAGATATGACAATACACGTAGTAACGATAGGCACAGACGTTAATAAAATGAAGAGGCTATACCAGTCTGCTTCTAAGCATGACATAACAATTACCAATTGGGGTTTTGGTGTGGAATGGAAAGGTACAGATATGACAGGTCCAGGCGGTGGGCAGAAAGTAAACATATTAAAAGAGAACATAGGAGAGCTTGCGGACACGGATATTTTACTCTTTACAGATTCGTACGATGTTTTTTATGCAGATAGCTTAGAAACAATCAAAGAAAGGTATTTAGACATGGGTCATAAAGTACTTTTTGCCGCAGAAGAAGTATGTTGGCCAGATCCTAGCCTAGGTAATCAGTTTCCGTCCGTGCATACTAGGTATAGATATCTTAATTCTGGTACGTTTATAGGTGAAGTAGGCGAAATAAAGAAAATATTAGCTCATGGGCCTATAGAAGATCATCAAGATGACCAACTTTTTTATCAACAAGCGTACCTAGAAGGCATTTATGACATAGGATTAGACGTAGAAGCTTATATATTCCAGTGCCATGAGCCTAATATCACTATGTTAGGCAACCAGTTACATAACCAAGAGACTACTTGTTGTCCTTGTGTATACCACGGAAATGGAGATGATAGTGCTAAGGCTAATTTTGAGCGTATTTATAATGAAATGTACTCAACACCTCAAAATCTATTCCACACACCCACTCACGACTATGATGTTATAGATAAAGACATGCTTCTTATAGATTTTATGTCAGAACATCAATGCCAAAGAATGATAGAGATAGCAGAACAGCATGGGGAGTGGCAAAGTCTACCTTTAGATACGTATCCTGCTCAAGAAATAAGACTAAAACAATTAGGTTTATATAAAGAATTAGAAACACATTGGCAAGAACACGTAAAACCTATAATAGAAAAGTATTGGAGCCCTCTTGTAGTAGAAGGTGTAAGAGATGCTTTCATGCTTAGGTATTCTACAGACTCACAGACAAAACTAGCATTACATCATGACTCTTCGCACGTAACTGGTTCCGTAAAGTTAAACCAAAACTACAAAGGTGGCGAGTTATTTTTTCCTAGGCAAGGTATAAGCAATGCTGATATACCTGTAGGTAAACTGCTTTTATTCCCAGGACAAGTTACGCACCCACACGAATGTGTAGAGCTTATTGAAGGGACTAAGTACAGTCTTACTATATGGTCACAAAGATACAAAGGCGATATACTATAAAGTATGTTTGAACACATCCTAGTAAACAACGAAAAACTTTATGATTTGATGGAGGCAGGGGTTATAAAAGACCTTGTAGAGAAATCAAAAGTATATTTTGCAAAAGGAACTTATAAATATCCTGGCGCAGATTATACAGAAAAAGAAATAGAAGAAGCTGATTTAGATGCTATAGCCAATCATTGGTTTGAGCTTGCTTCGAGTTTTACAGAAGAAGGCAAACCTGCAGACCATCCAGGTAGACGTCTTTACACTACGCTTTTAGATGGCTATCCCATAAATTTACAATTTATGGATATAAAAGATGGTGTAGCACATCTGTGTAATAACTTGTCTAGGCCTGACAGTGAAGGTACTAAAAATTATATTTTTAAACTTGATTTTCACAATACTATAGGGACTACATGGTTAAAAGAGGGTTGTACTATTGAACGTAGTTATACAGATATAGGCAGTCCTATGAGAGATACTTTTCAAGCTTTAGCTAATTACTTTGCTCCGATAGAAGAATGTTCAGGTAGGCTTTGGTCTACTTTTAGATATATAGGACAAGAAACTCAACACTATTCTACTGGCGGAGAGAATTGGCATGGTATAAAATCTGATTATAGTGTTACTTTTGATGTGTTTGAAGTAGACATAGGAGAATAAATGCCCGGTTGGTTTAAAGATAGTAATATAGATATGGCGGAGTTAGCCAGTGTTTATCGTACCCCTCCTCAAGGTGTGTCTGCTAAATCTAACTCTAATATAATTTTTAATGATTACAGGCAAATGCCTCCTCAGGCAAATGGCGCTAATAACACCATAACTACTGCTGCGACCCAAACTTTAAGGTTTGATGATTTAGCTGATACAGGGGGTGTTGTAGGCGGTTCAAATAGTTACAGTACTGGATCTACTAAAGGAGCAGCTAGTTTTAATATTTTCGGTGCTTTTACTGCGCATGGGGCAAGTGTAGTACGGGGTGATGGCTCTTCTACATCTCAGGGTTATATGGGATTGGGCGCACAGTCAGGTTCAACTATTTTAACTGGCGTGGGTAGTTTTGGTACTCCTTCTTCGGGTCAGTATTACCTTGAAGGAATTGGTATGGTTAACGGCACGATAGGGGGAACGCTAAAACTTGTAGTACGAGGCCTAGGTGGCGCTAGTGCACCACCAGAAAATGCTTGGTCTACGATAAGAAGTAGAATATTAAATAATACTGGTACAGCAGGTACAACTGCAACTTTTAATAGGGATGACGGCAACGAGTATCTTGGTTGGACTAGTACCACAACCGGTACTACTAGAATATGGTCCGTCGGCCACGGTCTTGGTGGTGTGTATTCATCAGCATATGGTTGGGTCGCAAATAGTGTTAATACAGTGGAGTTCGTATAATGAATTTAAAAAACCCTCCAGGGCTACCGCCTTGGGAAGAAATATCTACCAAACGTAAAGTAGCTAGAGTCTTTTTTATTTTTTTACTACCCGTAAAAATCCTACTTATGTTTATGGGTGTGTCATTTGGCATTACAGCTCTTTTTGGCCTATAATCCCTTTATGGCCACGGTTAAAGAAACATTAGCAAAAATCGAAGCGCACGAAAAAGAGTGCAACATTCGATACTCTGCTATTGAAAAACGCTTAGATAAAGGAGACGCTAAGTTTGACCGTATGGACACTAAGTTCACTACAATGATTATAGGTGTGTATCTACTTATCATTGGGTCTAATTTATTATAAGGAGGTACCTATGGCAAAAGCCGAAAAGAAATTACCACAGTTAATCAACTTTGATGGTAAACAATACGATATAACCCAAATGACTGATCGAGTAGCTCAACAGTTTAATATGCTAGTGAGATTACAAGGTGAGTGGCAAGATGCTGATTTTAATTTAAGAAAGGTTGAAGCAGCACAAAAAACAACTGTAACGGAACTGCAAGTATTTTTAAAAGAAGATAAGATAAAAGCAGTAGATGACAGGATAATAACACCATGAATGTAGAACTACTAAAAGAAGAGATTAAAAGGCATGAAGGTGAAGTCTTAGAAATATATGAAGATAGCCTAGGGTATAAAACACTTGGCGTAGGGCATCTATGTCAACCAGAAGATCCAGAGTACGACTGGAAAGTTGGAACTAAAGTATCACAAGAAGTAGTAGACATGTACTACGAAGATGATTTTAATAAACATGTTGCAGAAGCTATACATGTGTTTGGTACAGATGAAGCTTTTTATAATTTACCTGAAAATATCCAACACGTCATAGTTAATATGTGTTTTAATTTAGGAGGAACTAGGCTTTCTAAGTTCCGTAATATGTTAAAAGCATGCAGAGCGCATGATTGGAAAACAATGGCGGCTGAAATGGAAGACAGCAGATGGTTTAAACAAGTAGGAAGAAGGAGTCGAGAACTGCAAGAATCAGTTCTGAATACTGTATAATGAAAAAATGGCCTATATTAAACTTAAACAATTCGGAGGTCTTGCACCAAGGACTTCACCTAGACTTTTAAGGGATGAATTAGCTACAGTAGCTACTGACGTAAACCTTGAGAGCGGGCGTTTAGTGCCTGTTACAGACAACTCTGATACTTTAACTCTTTCTAATTCTAATAGACAATCTATATTTAAATACACCGATAGCCCAGAACGTTGGCTACAGTTTGACGAAGATGTAAACGTCGTACGTGGTCCAGTGCCCGGGGATAATAACGACACGATTTATTGGTCAGGACAAACTTTTCCTAAAATGGGTAGAAATGCTGATATTGTACATGCATCTAATCCAATGCCTATTGGCGGTTATAGACTAGGTATACCCGCTCCAACTGCTGCACCAACTGTAGCTGCAGTAGGGCAAACACAATTTGATGGTATTATCGCATTTGTAAATGAAAGTTCTACTGTAACTATAACTACTTCTACAAGTGGGTCAGCTGCTGCACATGGTGTTACTGCAGGTGAATATGTAACTCTTACAGGTTTTTCTACAACACAAGGTGTAGCTGCTGCAGATATAAATGGTAACTATAAAATAAAATCAGTGCCTAGCGTTTCTACTTTAACAGTAGAATTATCTGCTGCTGCAACTGGTACAGGTAACAGTGGCTCTGTAGCTAATGGTGTAGCACTTGGTGGTAATTCAGACGCAGAAATAGATTATGAAACTTCTTATGTGTATACCTTTGTGTCTGCATACGGAGAAGAAGGTCCACCTTCCCCAGCTTCTACTGTTATAACTACAGATGATAATATGACTGTAGCTATATCTGGTTTAGAAACAAGTGCACCTAGTGGTGTAACTAATACAAACTTATCAAAGAAAAGAATATATAGGTCTAATACTGGTTCTAATACTACGCAGTTTCAGTTTGTAGCAGAGCTTGCTTTATCTGCTACTACATATACTGATGTATCAAGAAATAATGAATTAGCTGAAGTAATACCTTCTACAACTTGGATAGCTCCACCAGATGATGATACAGCTTTATACCCAGATGGCCCTATGAAAGGTTTAATTTCTTTGCCTAACGGTATTCTTGCTGGTTTTACAGGTAAACGTATATGCCTTAGCGAACGGTTTTTACCGCACGCTTGGCCTTCTGATTACAGACTAGCTATAGATGAAGAAATTGTAGGTATTGCAGCTACTTCTAACGGTATTATAGTAGGTACAAAAGGCACACCGTACCTTGTAACAGGTACTGATTCTTCTGCAATGACAGCTATAAAAATAGAATCAGGTGAAGCGTGTTTAAGTAAAAGGTCTATGGTAGATATGGGTGAGTATGTTATGTACGCAGGACCAGACGGTTTAGTAGCTGTACAAGGCGCAACCGCTACAGTAGCTACTGTAAACATACATACCCCTAAACAATGGTTAGCTAACTATTACCCATCTACTATTACAGGTTTTAAATGGCAAGGTAGGTATGTAGGTTTTTACAGCACAGGTTCTGGTTTTGGTGGTTTTATATTTGACCCAAGAGAACAAACTAACGCTTTTGTAGATCTTGATGTTAGCGCATTAATACGTGGTGGTTTTACTGATCCAGATGATAACGAACTATATATAATAATAGGTAACAAGATTAAAAAATTTCAAGGTAGTAATACTGCTTTGACTTACAATTGGAAATCAAAAGAATATAGTGTTCCTAGGCCAACAAGTTTTGGGTTTGCTAAAGTAGATGCAGAAGCTTACCCAGTGACTATAAAAGTGTACGGAAGTGGCAGTGTTATATATAACGCTACTATTTCTACAAGTGGTAGTGCTTTTAGTGTTACCGGCACTACTCCTAGTTTTAGTGCTACGGCTATAACAGAACCTATGGTACGCCTACCAGCTAGTATGCATACAGATTTTGCTATAGAGATAGAGAGTACTAAAGTTGTAAACGAAGTCTGCATCGGAGAAAACATAGAAGAACTCAAGGAAGCATAATGCCAAAAACTAAACTTCCTGCTCTTAAGAATATTCCACCTAAGACAGACAGAGAACTCAAGGTAGCGCTTGATGCTATTAAAGAAGCATTAGAGGTTAGACTAGGACAACGTGGTGACCCCTTAGATAGAGCTGTAACTCTTAGAGAGTTATCAGATTCTGGAATAGTAAAAGTCAAAAACAAAGGCGGACAAACTAGTGACATAGTACCTCCTGGAGATGGCGACGCAGGCGGCGGAGGCGGATCTGGACCCCCACCCGCTCCTAGTGGGCTAGAAGCAAGCGGTGCTTTTACCGGAATTCTTTTAACTTGGAACAAACCTTCTTACGGTAGGCATGCTTACACAGAAATATGGAGATCAAAAGATAATGCTCTTGGTGGCGCTATTCTTATCTCTACTAGTGGAGGTTCTGTATACAGCGATGAAGTTGGTTACAACCAGGAGTATTACTACTGGATAAGATTTGTAAGTACGTCAGATGAGTTTGGCCCTTACAACGATACCGAAGGTACAGTTGCTACTACAGTAGCTGACGTAGGCGCAGTAATGCAAGCTCTTTCAGAAGAACTAAGTGCCTTACCTGGTTTCTCTACATTAAATACAACTATACCTATTACCTTAGGCTCTACTACAGCTAACCTACAATCTACTATAGCTACTGTAAATGCGGCAGCAGCAGCTGCACAATCAGACGTCAACAGTTTAACAACAAGTACGCCTAGGGTTATAAGATCAACTTCTTCACCTACTGCTCGACCTGATAGCAGTTCTTTACAAGCTGGTGATATATGGATGGACACGGACAACGGTAATGAAATATTCGTGTACACCGGTAGCACCTGGGCAGCAAGTACGGCCGGGTCTACTAGTTCATCTGATACAACTTTACAAACACAGATTAACGCTAATGGTAATGCTATATCTCAAAATGCATCTGACTTATTACTAGTTGCAGGTGTTAGTGACAACGGGGATATCTCAACTTCAGTAAATATTACTACTTTAAACTCTTCTATAACTAATGCTAATACAAACATAGGCGCAAATACTTCTGCTATAGGTGCTTTAACAACTAGGGTATCAAGTGCAGAAGGGACTATTACTGCCCACACAGGAGACATTACAGAACTAGAAAGTACTTTGACTGGTTACTCTGGAACTTCTACTGTAGCTACTGCAGTTAGTGGGTTAAATACTAGACTTTCATCTGCTGAAGGTTCTATAAGTTCTCAAACCAGTTCTATTACCGCTTTAAATAGTGCGTTAAATGGTTACAGTGGCACAAACGGAGTAGCTACTGCTATTAGTGGTTTACAAACACAGATAACATCTAACGACGATGACATAGCAACTAAGGCAAGTACTTCATCTGTTACTGCTTTATCTTCTACAGTAGACGCAAAGACTCAAACATTTATACAAAACGATGCCCCTACTGCTGTAGCTACAGGCGACCTTTGGGTTGACAGTAATGATGGTAATAAACTGTACCGTTGGAGCGGAAGCGCATGGGTGTCTATTCAAGATGGTTCTATTGCAACAGCAATAGCAAATGCAGCTACAGCGCAATCAACAGCAGACGGTAAGATTGACAGTTTCTACCAAGATGATGCTCCAGGTTCTGCAAGTGAAGGTGACATTTGGTTTGACACTAATGATGGTAACAAAGTTTATACTAGACGTTCAGGCTCTTGGGTTGCAACACAAGACTCAGGAATTGCTCAAGCGTTATCAGATGCTGCCGATGCAGATGCAAAAGCAGATGGTAAAGTAACAACTTTTGTAGCTACTTCAGCGCCAACAGCTGAAGGTACTGGTGATTTATGGATAGATACAGACGATAACAATAAACTGTATCGCTGGAGTGGATCTGCTTGGGTAGCTGTAAATGATACTTCGGGCGTAGCTATACACTCACAAGACGACGAACCTACAGGTGTAAATGTGGGTGACTTGTGGTTTGATACTAATGACAATAATAAACAATATAGATATAACGGTAGTGCCTGGGTAGCTGTTGATGACACACGTTTAACTTCTAACGCAACAGCTATATCTAATTTGTCTACTGCTGTAGATTTAAATGGGTCTAGTTCTACTAAAATAGATAATTTAGAAACTACAGTTAATAATGCTACTACAGGGGTAGGTGCTATAAACACTGCAATAGGTCTTTTAGATTCAAGGGTAGAAGCTAACGAAGATGATATAGTTGCTACAAATAGCTCCATTACTTCTTTAACAGGTATAGTAGACGCTAAAACACAAACCTTTGTATCTACTTCAGCACCGACTGCTATCTCTATTGGTGATTTATGGATAGATACAGACGACAATAATAAACTGTATCGTGCAACTGCAGCTGGTAACAATAACTGGGTGGCCGTGAACGATACTTCAGGGATCACGGTCCACGCTCAAACATCACAGCCTACTGGAGCACAAGAAGGGGATCTCTGGTTTGATACAGACGATAGCAATAAACAATATAGGTGGAATGGTAGCGCTTGGGTAGCTGTTGTAGACACAAGAGTAGCGGCAAATGCTACTGCTGTATCTAACTTATCTACTGCTGTAGGTCTAAATGGCTCTACTTCTACTAAAATAGAGGACTTAGAATCTGTTGTAAACCATGCTACAACTGGTGTAACTGCAACTGCTAGTGCTGTTAGCCAATTAGAAACTGTTGTAACTGCTATACCTGTAAACTTTAGTCAAGCAACCGCACCTAGTTCAGGCCTTACAACAGGAGACTTATGGCTAGATACAGATGACAAACAATTATACAGATGGGATGGCAGTGCCTGGCAAAGTATAAGAGATAGTTTAACCACCTCTCATGCTAGCCTCATCGAAGACTTGCGAACAGATGTAGACGATAACGTTGCAGCTATAACTACTAATGCAGATGCAATATCTGATGAAACAAGTGCAAGAGCTACAGCAATACAAGGAGTCAATGCTTCTATTGCTACAAAGAACAAAACTTTTATAGGAACAAGTGCTCCAGAGGCTCTAGCAGCAGGTGATTTGTGGATCGATAGTGACGATGCTAATAAATTATATAGAGCTACTGGCACAGGATCTAACAATTGGGTAGCCGTTAGAGATACAGCTAATGATGATTACCCAAGAGTATTTACACAAAACGACCCACCAACGGCCATAAACACAGGCGACCTTTGGTTTGATACTAACGATGGTGACAAACAGTACAGGTGGAATGGCAGTAGCTGGGTACTTGTACGAGATGTACTTACAAATGCTAGTGTCACTACTTTATCTCAGGCTGTTACGGACATAGAAGGTAATGCAGCTGCTTCGTATGTATTGCAAGTAAATGCTAACGGTGCTGTTGCTGGTATGGTTATTGAAGCTAATGCTTCTGACTCTGGTACGGGTACAGCCGTACAGTTCCAGGCAGATAAGTTTGCTATATGGGATGGTTCAGGTGCTTCTTCTACTAACTCTGTAGCTCCATTTATTGTTGACTCAGGTGTTGTTTATATAGATTCAGCTAGGATTAAAGATGGAACTATAACCAATGCAAAAATAGCAGACGCTACTATAGACAACGCAAAAATAACTGGCACTTTAAATGCTGGAAAAATAGTATCAGGGGTTATGTCCGCGGATCGTATTGATGGTGGTGTTATACAGTCTACTGATTTAGCTAATGGCAGTACCACAACTATACACGGTAGTTTGATAGAGACAGGCACTATAAATGCTAACAAAATTACATCAGGGTCTTTTGTTTCACCAGCTGATATAGGTTCAAGTGGGTCAACCACGATCGACGGTGGACGTATCACGACTGGTTTAATTAATGCTAACCGTATTAATGTTACAGATTTAGTTTTACCAACTATAAACAAGGTTGTATCCGGTTCAAGTATAGGTGGTTTTCAAAACAACGTTATGAGGCTAGCCCAAGTAGGAGAAATAGGAACAGAGCCAGGTATATACCAAGGTTACGTAAGAGTGTTTGGTGGCAACGGCCAAGTTAAAACTTTAAGTATTGCAGCTGGAGATGGTACTTATGGTGGTGCTGGTAATCAGCTACTTAGTACAGGCAACGCTTATAACAATGCTCCGAACAGTAGTACCTTGCCGATGTCCAATACTGGCGGTTTGCAGTACCATTCTAACAGAGCAGAGTATTGGTCTGGTATAGCTAGGTTCCAAACTACTAATGCTATTGCTCAAATATCTGTTACTTTTATAAAAAGAAGTGCTAATTCAGTACCTACTAATTTGTATGTACATGCTCAGGGTGATGGCGGAACTAGATATTTAACTAGTGTTGAGTATTCATTCCAGAGACTTGCACTTAATGAGCCTAATCAATTTACATTTACAGATTTAACTAACCAAAATACTTCTACAGTCTTTACATCGAACACTATTACTTTAAGTGGTACTCAATTCTCTGGTGGTACTGCTGTAGTATCTGGTGGTGTTGGTGCTCAGTTCAAAATTAATAGTGGTAGTTATCAAAACGCAGGTTCAGCTACTGTGGTTAATGGTGATACTATAACCTTGAAAAACCAAAGTAGTTCTAGTGGAGGAGTTACTACACACGTTACATTAACAGTAAATGGAATAACTGAAAGTTTTGATGTAACAACTACAGGTAGTAGTTCACCACCACCAAGTAACCCACCGTTTGGCCCACCAAGCGGCCCAGGAGGTCCAATTCCATAATGGCTATACATAATTTTGATTACACATATGAGTTTGTAAAGTGCGAAACTACATTTAAAAGTGGCACTGATAGAACACCTATAGTGGCGCAAGTTACTGTTAATATTACTGCAGTAGATAAAGCAGATGATACTAAAACTATAACTACAGAAGAAACACGAGCTTTAAGTTATGGTTATCTGCAATCTGCGTCCGAATTACCTGAAAGTTTTATACAACTAAGTAGTGTAACTAGCGATAAAATGATTGAGTGGTTTAAAGAAGGTACATCAACAGAAGACCTAGATGGGTTTTATACGTGGAAGCTTTATGGCTATGCAGAAATGGACGGAACGTGATAATATAAGACATGGCGTACAAAAGAAAAACAGCAAAAAAACCTATAAAGAAGAAGTCTCTTACTAAAAGACAAGAAGCATCTTTAAAAAGGCATTCTAAACACCACACTACTGGACACATGAAATACATGAAAAGGCGTATGCTTATGGGAGATACGATGAGACAAGCCCATAAAAAAGCTATGAATAAAGTAGGTAAGTAATGTACGAGTATAAGTGTAATATAACTAGAGTTGTAGATGGTGACACCGTAGATGCTGAAATAGATTTAGGCTTTGATATAGTTTACAAGTCTCGTGTACGTTTATATGGAATCGATACACCAGAGTCACGTACGAGAGATTTAGATGAGAAAGCTAGAGGAAAGTTAGCTTCTCAGTTTTTATCTACAAGTATTTTACATGCTGACAATTTAGTCATACAAACAAAACTAGACAAGAAAGGGAAGTTCGGTAGAGTTCTAGGCGTTATCGTTGCAGATGACGTAGATCTAAACCAAGCGCTTATAGATAATTATCTAGCTGTTGCCTACACAGGCCAAAGCAAAGATGATATAGAAGCAGAGCATTTAGCAAACAAGGAGGAGCTATTAAAGCTTGGAAAATATGAAGAAGTTATTAACTAATATAATTGGGAGCGTCGCTCCGACACTAGGTACTGCTTTAGGTGGACCGTTAGGTGGTATGGCAGGAGATGTTATATCAAAAGTCTTAGGGGTAGAAAACAACCCTGCGTCATTAGAAAAAGCAATTGCAAATGCTACACCTGAGCAATTGATGGAAATTAAAAAAGCAGAGATAGACTTTGAAAAACAAATGAAAGAGCTTGATGTTGACCTGTACAAGTTAGAGACACAAGAAAAACAAGATGCACGAAAGACTTTTAGTAAAGACTGGACTGCAAGAATAATAGGTATAGCTATGGTTGGTGGTTTCCTAGGCTATATCTTCCTCGTTACTCTCCAACCACCAGAGCAAAATAGTGAGGCCCTGATTAATCTGGTCCTAGGCTACCTAGGCGGCCTAGCGTCTGCAGTCATATCCTTTTATTTCGGGGCCTCCAATAAACAAGACTGATGGAATCAGTAATAACCCTTATACAAGAAGTTGGGTTTCCTATCGCAGCCTCTCTAGGTTTAGGGTGGTTCATATATAAATTAATCATGCGTATAGTCGATGGCATGGAAACTAAACTAGACGTAGTAGATGAGAAAGTAGCGGAACAGATCGCAGCCATAGAGGAGCGCCTAGGCGGTAAACTTGACTCTCAACATGGTATACTAGTAGCATTAATAGATAGGATTCGTAGTTTGGATAATGAGATCATTAGACAAGATACGCTAATTAAAACTATTTTAGGAGTGCCGCAGCTAATTGATAGCAACAAGATAGCTAAGGCAGATAGAGATGACCAAAGGAAAGATTAGTTTAGTACTACTTCTTGCAGTTAGCGTTAGCGCTGATGAAATGGTACACAAATTTAAAAGCCCCTCCTTTAGTGGAGTAGGCACATCTTCTCATTATTTAACTATTGAAAACCAAGAGTTTAATAGGAAAGAAGCAAACAAGGCTGAACTGAAAGCCTATAAAGAACAGTTAAAAAGGGACGCCGAAAACACTACACTTGCTAGGTTTATAAGAAACTTAGAAAGTAGAATCTATGCACAGCTATCTAGACAGTTAGTAGACGCATTGTTTGGGGAGACGCCAAGTACATCAGGCGTCTTGGAGCTAATGGGTAATACTATTGAGTATTCTGTTAGTGCTGACGGCACAATGATAACACTAAAAATTACAGATGCAGAAGGTAACGTCACTGAAATTACTGTGCCTATCGGTTCTTTTACTTTCTAGTTGCGCGTCATTACTTTTTGACCCTATAGAAAATAACATAGCCCCGGCACGTAAAATAGAACAAGCTACCATAGAAGACTTGGTAGTTACTGCTTTGGCTGACGTTCGTACACCCCTAAGAAAACCAACAGTAGCAGTGTACGCAAGTGCATTTACAGACCAAACAGGTCAAAGACTTAGTAATTCTATGTATGCAAGCTTCTCTACAGCTGTTACACAACAGCCGAGCGCATATCTAATCAAAGCTTTAAAAGACGCAGGTAGCAATAACGGTGGTTTCTTTACCGTGGTCGAGCGTATAGGAATTGACAACCTAACTAAAGAAAGACAAATCATAAGAAGTGGCAGGGAACAGACTAATGACAGCACAAAACTAGGAACATTATTGTTTGCTGGTTTGTTGCTTGAAGGATCTGTTGTTGCTTATGAAGCAAACGAGACTAGCGGTGGTGCTGGTGCTCGTTATTTAGGTATTGGTATATCTAAGGCCTACAGAACTGATAAATTAACGATCCAGCTTCGTTTAGTATCGGTTAGTAGCGGTCAGGTGCTGGTTGAGAAATTAGTAACTAAGACCATTCTTAGTGTATCATTAACAGACGACGTGTTTCGCTTTATCGAGGATGGCACTGAGCTAGTTGAGATAGAAAGTGGTGTAGTAAGAAATGAGTCTGGAGGACTTGCTTTGCGCTCTGCTATAGAAACCGCCGTGTTAGGAATTATCACGGAGGGTGAACAAGCTGGATATTGGAGCTACGAATGAAAAAACTTTTACCCTTATTGTTGGTTGGTTTTTTGTATGCAGATAATGAAGTGTACGTTAATCAGGCTGGGAACAACGCTAATATAGATTTAGAGCAACTAGGCTCATCTAATATTATTGGTGGACTACAGGCTGCTACCGGTAACATGACTCCTCTAGACCTTGATGGTTTAAACTTAACATTAGATATAAACCAGATAGGTGACTCTAACAAATTCTTAGGTGATATCTTAGGTGATAACATTGTAGGTTTTTTTGAGTTTGATGGAGACAGTAACGACTTCACAATACAAGTAGACCCGACTGACACTTACGGTGCAGACGATGGTAACTTCAATGTAGATGTAACAGGTTCAAGTAATGAATTTACTTTGGACATAGGTACATCTGCCCTTGCTTCTACACTTGATCTAGATTGGGTTATACAAGGTGACTCTAACGAGTTAGACTTTGATATAAACTATGATTTAGGCACTAACTTTGTAGATATAGATGGCGACTCTAACACTGTGAACTTTAGTGGTAGTGGTAAACAAGGTGGATATTTCTACCTAGATCAAACAGGCAATGGCAGGACTTACAACATTACACAATCATCTACATTGGCAGCCGATTGGCTTAAAATTATTTCTACTGGTAACACTGGCACTGTGTGCGTCATTCAAAATGACGGCGGCACAAGCACCAGCTGCTAGTATTGGAGATATATCAGAGCTAACAGGCACTGCTGAAGTTATAAGAGATCAGCCTTATGGGGCTGAGCTTAAATTTCCTATCCAACAGGAGGACGATGTTCGTACAACTGTTGGACGGATGGCTATTACCTTTTTAGATGATTCCGTTGTTAAATTAACCGAGCATTCAAAGCTCGTCATTACTGAATATATCTACGATCCAGACCCATCTAAGGGTAAGATGGCTATGAAGTTTGCCAATGGTACTGCTAGATTTATCAGTAGCAAACTAGGCAAAATTGATAAAAGAAATATTAGACTATCTACACCTACAGCTGACATTGCTATTCGTGGAACCGACTTTACGTGTACTGTGGATGAGCTTGGACGTTCGCTTATTATTTTACTACCTGATGTTAACGGTATATCTAGCGGTGAGATACTTGTCACAACTGCAGCTGGAACTGTTACGCTCAACAAACCATACGAAGCAACGACTGTAGATGTATGGGAGAACTCACCTAGCAAGCCTGTTATATTAGACTTAACATTAGATATCATAGACAACATGTTGATTGTCACTCCTCCGGACGAATCAGAGTTATCCACAGAAGAATCCACAACGTCCGTAGCAGACAGCGGAGCAATACTAGACATAGATTACCTGGAGTTTAACGAACTAGAACAGGACTACCTAGCTGAAGATGCTTTAGAATTCACAGAATTAGATATAAATTTTTTAGATGTAAACTTCTTTGAAGATTTGTTAGCAATCATAGAAGAAGTAGATCAACTAGGGGCAGACAACTTATCCACAGGCACACTTGTACAAGGCACAGCTATAGGACAAGACTTAGAGACCCAGATAATTACATTGCTACAGGGTGAGCAAATAGCTTTCCAAAGAAAAGTCACACAGAATGCTCAGTTGACCGTAGATGCGTCGCAGGGGTACACTATTATATTAATACAGGACGGTAAGTACCAACAGATTGTAGTAAATGGTGGAGGCAATTCTACTATAACAATTACACAGGGGTCAGGATGATCGGATTTACATGCGGAGCTTTTGATTTATTACATGCAGGACATGTAGTTATGTTTAAAGAAGCTAAAGAAAATTGTGATTACTTAATTGTAGGATTACAAACAGACCCATCTATAGACAGACAAGAAAAGAATCAACCAGTCCAATCTATTTACGAACGTTACATACAACTCCAGGCAGTTAAATATATAGATGAAGTCATACCTTATGACACAGAGAAAAGTTTAATTGATTTATTAGAAAGCACAGAGATACACATAAGATTTATAGGGGAAGATTATGTAGATAAACATTTCACAGGCAAAGGTATGCATGAGGTTTATTACACTAACCGTAAGCACTCTTTCTCTACCACAGAACTAAGGAGTAGAAGATGAAGAAATGGTATTCGTATGTAACTGTAGGTTTATTAACTTTACCTTTGTTGTTTAACTGGCAGGCACTGGAAGTATTAAAATTAAAAACATTTGATGCACTCGTACAAACACCAGATCCATCTGGCTGGTTTGTAACGTTAGATATAACAGAAGAAGATGTAGCACTTGCGGGCGGATGGCCCTATCCGCGACAAGACCTTGCACGGATACAATTAGATTTGTTGGATGCGGGAGCGTTAGGTGTGGGTTGGGTTGTTGCATTCCCACAAGCAGATAGATTCGGAGGAGATCAAGCATTTGCAGATGCTTTATTACAAGGTCCGAGTGTTATTGCTACGTTTGAAGGAGGTACTTCTTATGCACCAACTACAGGTACAGTTATATTGGGAGATGGCGAACTCATACAAGGCATTGCTTCACAGGGTGTGATTGGAAATGTGTCCGTACTAGCAGACTCAGCTTACCAGGGGCTGGCAGTTGCACGTACTGATGTAGATAACTTAGTCAGACGTTTACCTTTATTACTTCAGACACCAGACGGTTGGACTCCGTCTTTTGGTATACAAGTTATTAAAATGATTGGTGGCGCAGATACGTACATTATTAAAGGGCAGCAAGGTCAGATCGAAGAACTTACTGTACCGAACTATGCAGAGATACCAGTAGATAGCATTGGTCGTAGGTGGGTATCTTGGGTTGATACCCCGAGCACTACCCTGGATGAGATGGATGTACGTGATAAGTTTGTGTTTGTAGGTGTGAGCGCAAAAGGTGTAATGCCTCAAATAGCTACGCCAGTTGGCTTGTTGTACCCCCACCATATACAAGCCGCGTTAGCTGAGAGCATGACGGTAGACGTGCCAGCAATTCCAGGCAATGCATTACTATATGAATTACTTATACTTGTAACAGTACTACTATTAACCATAGTTATAATACGTACACTAGGACTCGTCGGGACTGTAGTAGGGACCGTGGGCCTCGTTTCGTTGACCGTGGTCGGTGGTTGGTATTTAATTGCATCTAATATACTTATAGATGTAACTTATAGTATATTATCAGCTATACTTATATCAGTACAAGAATTCTATTTACGTTTTAACGAACAATTTAAACTTAGACAATTGATAAAGAAACAGTTTGAACACTACCTAGATCCTAAACAAGTTGCACGACTACAAAACAACCCTGAATTATTAAAACTCGGTGGAGAGAAACGTACGTGTACATTTTTATTCACAGACGTCAGGGGGTTCACGAATCTGTCTGAAAAATTATCTCCTGAAGAAGTAACAAACATAATGAATAAAGCTCTTACCGTACAAGTTGAATGCATCCAGGCGCATGGTGGTATGGTAGACAAGTTCATAGGCGACGCATGTATGGCCATCTTTAACGCCCCCCTCGATATAGATGAACACGAAAAACGTGCCGTCGCCTGTGCCCAGGATATGCGTACGGCAATGAAAGCGCTGCAAAAAGAATTGCCCGAACCGATTGCTATAGGTATAGGTGTTAATACAGGTGAAGCAGTGATCGGTAACATGGGCTCGGACTCTCGTTTTGATTACTCAGCCATAGGAGATGCTGTGAACACGGCCGCACGATTAGAGAGTGCAACTAAAGAAGCTGGTGTAGATATTTTGATTGGAGAAACTACTGCTAAGAAAATGCCTTATGATTTAACCCTACTAGCGCCCATCAAAGTAAAAGGTAAAGCTAAAGCTTTGAAGGTGTATACTATTTAGATGGCAAGAAACTATAAAAAAGAATATGCAAACTACCAAGGCACCCCTGAGCAAAAGAAAAGACGTGCGCAACGTAATAAAATACGTAGACAAATGTTAAAAGCAGGTCGTGTTAGAAAGGGAGATCGAATGGATATACACCATAGAGACGGAAATCCATCAAATAACTCTCCAAGTAATGTAGTTGTGAAGCCTAGGTCAAAAAATAGGTCTTTCTCGAGAAAATGACCTCACAGAATCGCGTCTAACGCATTTTGTTAGGGTAACTAAGGCCTTAGGTCCAACTTTATATAAAATCGTTAGGCGGGCTTGTACGTGCGTCCTCTGCGTTTTCTTCTTTTTCGAGCGTTTTAATGAGCCTTTTTAGGTACCATTCGGCTTTTAAGACATCTTGTAGTCCTTTTTTAGCTTCATAACGCCACATGTACTTTTGAATGTTACCTTTTAAGTAACCTTTGAAAGCGTCGGGTGTCATACTTTCTTCTATTGCCACAATACATTCCACGTTTCCTGTGTTGTAATGCGGAGGTGAGTTCACATAATCAGTCATCTGTTTCTCCTAAACAAAAATTAGTTAATACTTCTATAAATATTTTAAACGGTATCGCTTCTTTTACAAATTGCGCTACTGTAATGTGTGTGGTTGTAAAATCTTCAGTGACGTACACTAGATCCCCAGATGCAAATACTGCGTACGTAAAGACGCCATGTTCTTTCTGGCGAGTAAGCCAAATGCGTTGTTGCTCAGATAAGTTAATTTTTATTTTTGAGTTAAGCTTTGCAGGCAAGTCTTCTTTGTACTTATATTCAATCCAACAATGATTGTTAGGACCTGAGTAGTAAGTGTCCGATACACCTCCGTGGTAAGGATCATTGATCTTCCACCTATAAACTTCCTTAGGTAGTTTTCTGTGGACTTTATTTATGAACTCCTTTTCACGCACATCCTGAGTATAGCACAATCGTGCATGCGACATTAACTGTCGCACGCGGATTGCACGTACTTACCTAGGATTTATTTGCAAATGTTTTATCGTAAAAACCTTTAGCAACATTGTAAGTTTCTTCTTTAAGCCAACCTACGTTAGACACAGCTATGTTCATGAACCTTTGTCCAGATTTGTTAGCTGTTTGTACAGAAGACATTTTCCACAATGAAGAGAATCTGTCTCCACCTAACTTAGCTATCTGAGTATTCCATTCTCTAGATACTTTTAGTTTAGAGATTGAACAGTCAAACAAGAAAGGTATGTCAGATACATCACCTGTTTTCTCATCTACTTTTAGTAGAGTGTGAGTCTGGGTTCTGTTGATGTCATAGTCTTCTACTTTAAGACCTTCATCTTCTAACTTTTGTAAAGCTTCAGTTTGTGTAGGGAATGTACCTAACAAACCGCCACCTTTTTCTAGTTGTTTCCACACAACAAACTCTTCTTTGAAGTGTACGTTAACTAGATAAAGCTCTTTACCGTAGTTTTCTTTTGTTACAGTATTAATGAAGTCACCGACTTTGGCGCCATCAATATACTCGCTGTGGTTTTCATCTACTTCGTTTGACAACTGCTGTAGCTGTTTCAAACGTGGCGTAGACAAATGTTCTGAGCTAATGTTTTCATTACCCAGATTCGTGCCTTTCTTTAAGTGAGCAGGCATTGTGCTCGTTACTATACTTATATCATTAGACATAGAACGTTCTCCTTTTTAATCTAATATTAATATTATGCTGACCTAAAATTAATTCGGGTCAACTCCGTACTTTTAACACCTGGTACATCTATACCTGCTGCTATAAGTTCTCTGTAGGCGGTTGCAGACACACGTTTTTGCAGTAACTCAAACCGATTAGTATCAGTTATGTGCTCGTGCAAAGAATCCCAATCTTCTACAGTTGGCACAATCTCATTTTTAAGTGAGATTGTACAAATATCATTAGAAATCTTGTCGAGACCTTGCTCTTGCATTCTAATAGATATTTGACTTTCTAGTTCGCGTTGTTGTGATTTCAAAAGCTTTTCTTCTGACTGCACAACTTTGATTTGATTACGAACCTTAGCTGTTTCTGCTAATAAATCGTTTAGTTTTTTCATGATACCTCCTTTAAGATATGTAATAGGTTTTCCATACGACCTAACTTAGTGTTAAGTTTTTTGTACACCTCAGGTTCCCAAGTATTTCTAGCTTGGATAAGTATTGTTTCGGTCTTTTGTGTTTGACCTGCTCTATATATACGCTGGTTAAATTGTTGGTAGTGCTCAGCATTGTATGTAGGTGAACACCATATAACCGTATTAGCTTTAGTCAATGTAAGACCGTGGCCCGCTGATTGCGGGTGACAGAACAAGACCTTGATTTGGCCTGCTTGGTATCTTGCTACAATATCACTACGTTTTTCAGCTTTTACTGAACCGTCAATAACTTCGTAACTAATACCTTCTTTCTGTGCTATTTCTACCAGCGCGTCACGTTCGTGCTTCCAGTTGAATGCAACCAGGCTATGCGCACGTTGTGCTACAAGTGTCATAACTATGTCGTAACGTTCTTGGTGTACAAACTGCACTACACCATCTTCGTCGTACACAGCGCCCGTCACAAGTTGTAGTAGTTTTTTGACACGAGCTGCTGCATGCACAGCGTTGACTGTACCTGACTTGGTATACAAGACAGATTCATCTGCTAGAGTTTTATATTGTTTTTGTACATTAGGAGTTAACTTTGTGTTAACTGTACGTACAATGTTGTCTGGTAGATCCATGCAATCAGACAAAGCGTAGCGTATCGATATGTCAGAAAGTTTATTTGCTACTGCTTCTTCAATACCAGGCTTATCAATCCATTCATTGGCAAAGCCATTGAACTTAGGTGTACAAGCTTGGTGTCTAAATGCATAGAATCTAGCGCCCAGACGTTCCCCGCCATCTATGAGATAGACGGGGTGCCAGATATCTAGAATAGTATTACTATTAGGAGTACCAGACATGGCAATCCTATTAGTAAAATATGAGATAATTTTGTTGAGATTTTTACTGCGTTTGGCTTCCCTATTTTTAAAAGCGGTAAACTCGTCAATGACGATTGTATCGAACTGCTTACAATACTGTGGATTTTTTTGTAAGAAGTTGACAGCTTCAAAATTAGTGATGACCATTTCGTTTGTATCATCTTCAAATATTTTTGCACGATTTTTTGCATAAGCTACTCCATATTTTATATGAGGTTGGAACTTACTTATGTCCTCCCCCCACGCTGCTTCCAATATTGAAAGTGGCGCCAAGACTAATGTCCTGCCTCCAAGTATAGCATGAGCGTCTAGTACTGCACGTGTTTTGCCAGTGCCAGGGTCAGACGTAATTAAACACTGCTTTGTGTTTACTATGAAATCTGTTGTTGTTTTTTGATGCGCGTAAGGCGCAGGGATATTACTGTTTATCATCTATACTCCACCATTGCGTTCGGTGTTATTTGGGTGAACGCTTATGTTATGTTAATTATATCTAACTTATTCCCCATTCACAATGGGGTTCTTGACCTTTGCCAAAAGAACACCACCTACAGTTGTAATTACTGGGATTAGGTGGAAATTTAGTAGCAGTAGTCATAGTTACTGCTCGCTCATGTAGCTTGGGCATAAAGATCATAGCTTCATCTCTAGTGTACGTCTGCTCCATAGTTGTACCATGATCTAGATACCACATTTCTGTGTTAAGTATTTCTAAATCAGGGTACATGAAGAACGTGCCTATGGCGTAGATGAGCGCTTGTTGGCTGTGCGCGATTTCGTTGCCCATCTGTTTACCCGTCTTATAATCTATAACACGAGCTGAAGTTTCAGACTCATGTACAAGAGCGTCGAGTTTTATACGAGCCCAAGTATCAGGAGCTAGCCAACCTGTTGGTTCCCAGTTAAGTGTGAACCCCCATTCGCCTTCAGTCTCTACTTTAGCTTCTGCAAATAATTCACGTAGTTCTTTGAACTGCTGTTGAAATTTTTTCAGTGCGTCTGGTAGATCTGCTGTTTGATGTCGTACGTATTGTTCTGCCTCATCATGGATACGTGTGCCACGTGCTGCAGCTGGACCGTAGTCTTCTTGTACACGTTTTACTTTAGAGATGTAGGTTCTGTATGCGCAGGACTCGAAGGTTTTTAAGGCCGAGTACGACCATGCTGGTACCAGACCAAGTTCTATATCCTCCGTGACCTCAACCGTTGAGATTAGGTCTGGACGTTTGGGTGATGTTAGATTCTCCATTCTCTAATAAACTTAAATCCCTGTCGTCAAAATGTTCTTTAATTAGTTGTTCTTTTACATTATTGTCTAATTTCCATGTGAGTACAACCCCACGTGGAATGCCAGCTGTACGATCTTTACTAATACGTTTACGTGCTGTTTTAATATTTAATCGTGACATAGCTTTAGAAAAGTCTCTTTGTGACATAGTGTTACGACTGTCAGTAAGAGTGTCATACACAATTTTAAAATGTGCTAATGGTATTATTGTTTCAGTACCAAAACTAGCTATCCATTCTTTTACATATCTTTGTGCCGTACTTACGCCACCAGCATCAAAGGTGTTTGTAAGCGGTATATCTAGTATGTCAGTAAAGTATTCCAGGTTGCGTGTACGAATTGCATTTGCAAATTCTTCAAGAACAGACATAGATACTTCTTTCATTTCTTTCTTCGCGTCATTCTCCAGAGCTGTGTGGGCCATACGTACGTCAACTTTAAATTTGTTTAACACACCTGCAATAATATATAGTTCAGGTTCTAGTGCGTCCAGCTGGTCCAGTAGGTCCGGGTGGGCCACTTCGATCTTTTGTTCTTGTCGTGGTGCTACGTTATATCTTCTGTCGCTGTCTTCTATCTTAACTGCATCTGCTCTGTTAGTAAGAAAGATAAAGTTCGTGAAAGACGGCAGCTCGATCTGATTTGTACGCATTGCTCTGATGGTAAGGTTAGGTTCTGTAATCTGATGTTTTAGTTTGTCGGCCATTTTACCAACAGATCCAGAGTCAGCCATACGAAACTCATCAACTACTAAGAACATAGCTGTTCTCATGTACAAGTTAAACTGTTCTTCTATATTTTCTAAAGCTCGCATTGGTGTTTGTTGTTCACCAAAGAGTGGCTTAAGTATTTTGTGTACAAACAAACCTTTACCAGTGCCCGGTATGCCTGTGAATATCCACGCAGTCATAGTTTTTTTTCGATATTGGTAAATATATGCTAGCCAATTCATAAAATGCTCAAACTCAGGTTTACCATTGCCTAATGCATGCATGATTAGCTTATAAAAATTTGGTGCAATTTTTTGGATCTGAATTGCTTCACCGTACGATAACTCTTTTACGTTTTCTTCACTACGCATCATATAAGGTGTGCGTCTAAATAAATTTACACTGTAAGGAACTGTTTCTAAGTCAATACCTTTGTCACTGCTTGGATCAAATACGACACGAGCATCAGGAACAAAGTCCATGGTAGGACGGCCATGACTTTTAAGAAAGTCATTAACTGAGCTTTTACCGGTGGGCGTGAGCGGGTAGTCATCGTCAAATTGTTGTTTTGTTTCATCATACACTCCGTTGTAATATGTATCTGTAAAGAAATCACGTAAAACTATTGGTTTCTTTTTAGTTTCGTTATCTATCTTGTCTGCAAATATCTCAAAAATACTACGATAGAAGTCTGGGTCTGCTTTTTCTATTTCCCATACAGGTTCACCTTTAAAGTTATACATGTAATGCGGGTTTGTAAGTAAGAAGTAATAACCTCCACTGTCGCCGTTGTTTACATTACAGTTAACAAAAGGTTCGGACACACGTGTGATCTGGATGGTCATCTTGTCTGGGTTTTGCAATACTTCGTGTGCTTCTCCAGCAACATTGACCGTAGTTACTTTACCGACTCTTTTAGGAAGATTGTTTTTCTTCCTTAAATTGTCTTTAATCTGCAAACCAAGGGTGTGTACCTTTTCAGGATTAACACCAATCAAAGACGAGGAGATTTCAAGAACTGGCGAACCACGGTCAATCTTGATGAATCTGTTTTCGGGATAAGGGTCTGCAACGCCAGTAAATTTAGGTGTTGCTATGTATATTAACTTACTATTGTCAGCAACTGATGGGTCAAGTATGTACGAAAGACTTTGACCATTAGCTGATAACTTAATCTGTTCTGCTAAAAAATCAGTTTTATAGTTAATCATACGAATAAAATCTTTTAATGTTTTAGGGTGTACTGGCATATCTAATAGAAAGAATAAATGTAATGACACAGTATCTTTCTTAAAGCCTAAAGACGCACTGGCCTGAGCGATATAACTTACATTATGGAAAACTTCTGGTAGTTGTAAGACAATCTTATCGGCCAGCGCTTGTAGGTCCCCTGGATTAGTTGTATGTAATCCGTCTACATCTAGCACTAACAGCTGCGTAGTGTTCGCACGTTCTGACATAAAGGCTCGTGGTTCGTTGTCCAACGGACGTTTTAAAGATCCTTTGTGCATACATGCACCTTTATCAGCCTGCTCTATTAGTAATTTATATAATTTGTTTAGTCCTTTCTTATCTACAGATATATCAAAATGTTCTGAACTAAAGTCTTTGACTAGTGGATATGGCTTGATGCCGTCTTCTGATATTTCTTTGGACAGGGGTTTCTTAGCGTTTAAAAAAACAACTTCCATAATTAAATCTCCTTTTCTAAGTATACTTCCTCTCTATCTATCCGTACAGATTTGTCTGCCTGGAACCCTAGTTTGCATTGGGTCGGAGAAAGGTTTGTTACCGTTACAGTACAGATTACTCTTCCATCCTGTTGTACGATAATTTTTTCTCCTTTTTTACGAGTGAGTATTAAGTTTTTATTTGTCATATACCTGACTTACGCCTCCTTCAGCATCGAGCGGTAAGTCTTGACACCACTCGGGGGCTGTACGCATCGCATTTATAATTTTATCCATTGTAGCATCTGAATCTTGATCAGAGCCAATGGCTATAATCTCGTCGTGTACTTGTAACACGATGTCGACTTCTGGCATAGCTTGTATTTCTAACATTTGATCGGTAATGACCAGCCTAGCTAGCGCTTGTACGACGTTTTCTGTAACTCTGGGACCGTGTGTACGTATGTAATCACGTTCAGTATTGTATATAAATTGACCAGCTTCGTAACGCAAGTTTGGATAACTTAGAGCCATTCCGTTCGGTAACTCCAGAGCCCTGGACTTGATTGTAAGTGGACCATAACTAAGGCCATAGCCACGTGGGTTAATCATTTGAAACAAGCTGTCTTTCATGCCTGACCAGAGTCTTGGTATGTTTGGGTACATGCCACGATACTGCATTACAATGTTTTTAGCAGTGTCATCTCCTACATCTACAGAAGGTGAACCTGTTTTAAGTGTAGCTTGGAACTTGTCTGCGCCCATGCCATAACCTAAGCCTAAAATAGCTGTTTTACCTACATATCTTTCTAGCTTGTCAGCTTTAGTAATCGTGCGTCCATAGATCTGGGATGCGAATTCACAGTACACATCACGACCAGTACGAAATGCTTCTAGTAAATCATACTCTTTAGATAACCACGCAAGCATACGTGCTTCGATATTAGACAGGTCAGCTATGTACAGTTTTTGTCCTTCAGGGGCCATAAGTGCCGTACGTAACTTTGAACCCCGGGGGAGGTTTTGTAAGTTAATTTTGTCAGCACCACCGAATCTACCTGTGTGTGCGGCATAGTAACGCAGCGGTATACTGAACGTACCGTCAGGGTTGGTAGAGTCTATGAATCGTTGCGCACGTGTTTCTTCTATACGTGACTTAACCATCTCTCTGGCTTCCCACACGTTTTTATGTTCTGGGTACATGTTACACATTTGTATGTAAGCGCTGTCGTTTTTACCGAATGCAGGTATTTGTTTACCTGTTGTTGGGCTTTTCTTTGTAGGTACGACTATACCTAATGATTCTAAATGTTCTTTGAACTTTACTTGTGATGCTAAAACTTCTCGTGTAACACCTGAATCTTCGATGGCTTTTGCTGTGCGCTCTATGATGTCATCTTTGTACGCTATTAGTGATCCGCGGTCCAACATAAGCTTTGGCTCTACAAACATACGAACGGTTAGATCTATGATCTGCAGCTCTTTGTCCGGGTAGTTAGCCATATAACTCTGGAATAGTCCGTACGTTAAGTCGACGTCCTGGATACAATATCCGCCGATCTGTGCATCGAGCTCTGGATCTAAATCACGTACGCCTTTGGCATTCACAAGTTCTTCACCTTTACGCATTGTTTCGTCGTTTGGAAATTCACGTTTGCACGCATTAGCAAGGCTTGCGGACATGTTCGGATAGAGACCACGGGACATGGCCGCAGTATCGTAATAAAACGCGGGCACACAACCAAAATACTGAGTAAGAATGTACGCGTCAAACAATGTGTTGTGACATACAACGGCAGTATTAGCCCAATCGATTTGTGCGAGTATCTCTGGTGTCTCTTCTTCGTTGTACCATTCTGTTTCACCGTCTTCTACTTTAATACCGACACCCCATACTTTAAAGTCTGGATGGTTAACATATTGTACGGTACTCATTTTAGTGAGCGACAGTTGTACGTCGTAGTACGTTTCAAAGTCTAAGTAAATTTTTTGCATATCCACTCCCATGCTTTTTTAAGGTCAGCATTAAGACTTTCTAACATCTTTGCTATATTATTTAGTTCTTCTTTCATTTTTTCTCCTTTCTCTTATCCACAGAAACATGAATAACAGTATTAAAGCGGGTTGTAATATTACAAATATGTATATATTAGCGGCATAATAGCCCCAACCTGTAAAATCTCCGATAACTTCTAGTACGTGTACGCACCAAAAAAAGAATTCTTCCATTATTGTTTACCCCACTCTTCTATATATTTTTCAGCAATCATGCCTTTACGTACAAGCACTTGAACTTTGTCCCAGGCTTGTTGTATGTCGTCAGTTGGTTCGTCTGCCCAATTACATTCTCTAGTTACTACGTCATCCATAATTTGTAGAGCTTCGTCTGTCGACATTTTTTCTGATGAATCAAGTATTTCCCAAGTCATTTGTCGACCTCCGATAGTGATTCGTGGCACTGCACAATCATCTGCTTGATGAGTACGCCCGTACCTACCCCGTAGAATTTCTTCAGGGCTGTAAGTTTCTTTTTGGTATCTGGGTCAATTCTGAATTGAACGCCAGTAGTGTTTGCTTTTTTGGTTGTTATATTTAATTTCATAGTTCCTCCTTGAACTTAGTCATTTTCATACACCAGTCTTCGTACTCGCTGCGCTTTGCACGTTCCCAGCCTATTTGTTTACTTGTATACATACTGTAAGCAGTAGATATTTTTACATACTTCCATTGTATATACGGCAAGTCGTCAGGATCGTTGTAAGTGTACGGATGTATAGGGTTACGTTTTACATAAACGTGGGTTGGGGGCATCTAATTACTCCGTTAATTAAACTTGACAAAATCCATTCTTGTCTTTATGACTATAGATATTACCTAATAATGGGTGATAACACAACTGGAGATATATTATGGCAACTTTTACAAGTGACATGGTAGCTGGTAATCAATCATTCAAACCTTTCCCAAGTGGAGCGGTTGGTGTTAGATATGCCAAGATAAACATCACTGCAGCTGTTAACGCAGGCGACATCTATAAAATGGTAGACGTATTTGCTGGCGAAACATTGCATGACGTTAAAATTAAATCTAGTGATCTTGATACAGGCTCAGGTCTTGTTTGGGGTGTTGGTGATGGCAGTGATACTGATAAGTACATTGCAGCTTCTAACATTGGACAAGCTGGTGGCGTGGATCATGCAGATGCTGACTTAGCACCTGTGACTTACTCTGCAGACGATACAATTGATATCATCTGTGAAGTAGCTCCTGCTGGTGACGTAGCTTCTGGTACGCTAGAAATGTGGATTTACGTATCGTAAACCAAAGCGCATAGCCCAAGCCGGGACACCGAGTCTTGGGCTATACTAATGCCACTCCTTGGCATGTTCAAAAGCGACGGTTCAATGTGCATTCGGGGCGCGACCCCAGTAGACTATTCGATTACGCACTCTAGTCTGGGAGGTTTCTGGTGCAACCGTCTATCCCGCAGGAAATTAAATGACTCTCTATCTCCACACACGTTCGCTAGTAGGCGGCAAGTTTTAAACTAGTTATAGCGCGCTGTGCCTCGGTCGGGTGGCTCTTCCTCAAGAGAGTCAAACTGTTAATGTATTACTGGACCTTGCATATGTCCTTCTGCAACAAACTGTTCCCAGTCGCCTTGAAAGCCACAAGCAAGTAATATACATAATTTTACATCTTCTTCGCTTAGATGATGCTTAGTAGATGCGGCTTCGATGCCAATATCCATAGCTTCTTCGCCTACATCCATCATAGCTGATTTAAGTCTGCCCATATTCGTCCCTCGGATAATATTCTGAAAACTTCATTTTAGCTTCAGAGTCTGTTAGTTGACGTTCGTCATATTTTTTACGCTCCCAGTAAACAGCGTCTATCCAGCTAGATCTGTTTACTTCGTAAGATTTAGTAGGATCATATTCCCACTGTTGTTCTTGCATAAGCTCAGTCATTAGTCATCCCCCAATAGTTTATTAGTTAATATTACCTCATTCATCTGTTCTTTCAACTCGTTAGGAATGATTTGGTCTGGAGTCATACGATTAGCTTGACTAGGCTTTTTCTTAGTTAACATACGTTGCATATACTCTTCTGGTACTAAACCTTTACCACCAGGCCATTCATCAATGAATCTTTTTAACGTAGTAATTTTAGATATATATTCTTTAAATGTTTCTACGTCTGTATTAACTTTGACTTCTATTTCGCCTATTGGTGATAACTGTTTACAAAGTTCAGGATCACTAACGATAATAGCTGTACCGTCTACATGCGGAGCATAACGTTTTTGTTGCCAACCTCTGTGGTACTCAATGTTGAGTTTTGTTGGTGCATAATAAGGATGCAACTCTGTCAGTTGTACGGGTACGTCGCCTTCAAGCCAGTTGTCAGAAGGCTCGTGCATTTTATCTTGTTGGTAATCATCTTTGTATTCCGTATGCCATTTAGTTATGTAGTGACCATTATCAGTAATTGGTCTATCTGGATTACATATAAGACCTAACGTAGTAGTAGGGTTTACAATGTATTCACATACTTTGTCATTGCCATAATAGCTTTGACCGTTATATCTAGTTTTAATCATACCAATGGTATCTTTATAATCATCTTGCAGTTTACACAGTGCTGCGAACTCAGGATCGTTGTCCGTGATTCCTTGTACAATTGTGTCTATTGCTGGCTGTACGTTATGCGATTTACGATACGCAGCGTATAGCTGTTTTTGATAATTTTCTGTTATTTGGTCACGTAGTGTTTGTGACATTTGTACACTAGCCATTATTTTTTCTCCATTGTGGTTCAACTTTACGCCAGCCTGACTTAACAGCTGGAACTTTAAAGTTGAAAGGTTTAGTAAATAATACTTTATCTACTTTTTTAACTTCTAATACTTCGTGTGTCACAGTTTTCTTGAGTATAAACAAGACAACAGAAGCACATAAACCGCCTACCATGGCGGCAGCCATACCGCTGAATGTGCCGTAAAAGCACACCATCAACGTAACCGTGATAAGTACGTCAACGAACACGTCGTTGCCAATAGTCTTACGCCCGCCTGCTTTAAGCGCTAGCAAAAGCAGACCTAGCGCGGACATTATGCCTACTAGTAACATCGTTCCTCCTTTGCCAGGCTAGAAAAGCCATGTATGCAAACTGAATAAGTTCTATAAGAATCCATAACGCTGTGGTTATGGTACCGACTACATTTGTCATTAGATTAACCTCCATAATAAATAAAAAATACACCCGAGGCCGACTCCGACACCGAGCAAGATAAACGAGTAATGAATACTCGTAGCAAGACCGAATAATAAAAACAATATTGCTGTGCCGGTCAACACAGACACGCCGAACTCTTGAGCGTATTGCTTACATTTTGATAACTTCTCCATAGGGAGCCTCCTCTGCATTAGTTGATATAAATAACACTGGATAGTGCGGTTTGTCTCCAAAGTCTTCTTGACTAACTTCTAGGTCAGTAAGATACACAAGAGCAGCAACATTAGGATGATGCTCATTGACATGATCTATTACTGGACTTATAAGCGTACCACCACGACCTTGGTATGTAACTTTAAGTGGTAGCGACTCACGCGTATACTCGCATGTGTCTTGTATTTCATAGTCACATTGTATGAACTGTACTCGCTCAGGGTTGAGCTCGTGCAGAATGTACGAAGTTTCTGTGGTAAACTGTGTCAACTCGTCGTCTGATATAGAGCCAGACGTATCTACCGCAATCGCAATCTCTTCGAGACATGGATTATGGAGACTAGGCAGATACATGCCTTGGCCAATAAATCGTCTGTTAGGACGAGTCCATGTAAAATCAGATTTGTTGTTAGCTCGTAAGAACCTAGCTAACACAGCTTTCCAGTCAACTTTTGGATCTGTAATGTCTGTTACTAACGATTGCATGTTCGCGGACAATTTGCCTTGAGCTTTGGCAGCTTCTGCTGCTTGATTGACCGCTACTTGCAGGTCAGCTTCGATAGCACTTTTTGTACCGTTTGTGCCGTCAGAATCGGGATGATCCAGCACGCCACCGCAACCACCGCTATCTTTGTACACTGCGTCCCAGCCCTGAGGAGGTTCAGGTAGCATGTTGTAGATAGCTTCTGTTGCCATGTTGATGTACTGGTCATCCACCAGACCGCCTTTCGGCAGAATAAAACCTTCTGCAATAAGATGATTGTTAATAGCGTAGTCAGCTGCAACGTTCCACTTGTGGCCGTTGCGTTCTTGTCTACGCGTGTGATGCATAAGAACCAGGTGCATAACTTCGTGCGCCAGGAAACCTACACGTTCCATTTCTGTTAGCTTTTCACACCACTTTGGGTTGTAGAACAGATGTTTACCGTCTACTGCGCCAGTTGGCTCGTCCCATTCAGTAGGCTTTTGCCTGAGGCACAAAGTGCCGAAGAATGGGTTGTCAAGAATAAGCCTTGACCTAGCTTTTACAAACAATGGATTCATTAATCATCTCCTAATAATGCGTCTTCTAATAAGACTTCACGTAACTCTTGCAATTCCGAGTCAGCGACTTCTGCAAGCTCTGCACGCCTGCCTGATCTGTCGTCTTTCTCGTACATTTTTGTAAGTTTCTCCTGTGGCACCAAGTCTTTGATGTACGGAGCAGCCTTAAGTAACTGATTTAGCGTACTAAATTTGTACATGACATCTTCTAGTTGTCTAACATAGTTACGTTTCTTTTGCCTAAGATCGCTGTTGTAGTTTTCTATAGCCATGCAC
>Ga0209503_10000083_pt1 | contig 62981 bp, 53 predicted proteins | sample SouAtlMetagenome_2_FD_187448 | JGI IMG/M metagenome (GOLD analysis project Ga0209503, IMG submission 187448) | Marine eukaryotic phytoplankton communities from Atlantic Ocean - South Atlantic ANT15 Metagenome (SPAdes) (version 2) | ecosystem: Environmental > Aquatic > Marine > Oceanic | place...
TAACAGTATAGGAACTGATGTTACAGTTGTCGAATATTTACCAAATATTGTTCCTCTAGAAGACTCAGATATATCAAAAGAACTTGAAAAATCTTTTAAGAAAAAAGGAATTAAAATTATGACTTCATCAGAGGTTATGTCTGTTAAAAAAACTAAAGATAAAGTCATTGCTGAGGTTAAAAAAAATGAAGATAAATTGTTGGTTGAATCTGAAATATTATTATCCGCTGTGGGAATAAAATCAAATATCGAAAATATAGGATTAGAGGAAGTTGGTGTTGCTGTTGATAGAGATAAGATTTTGGTTGATAAATTCTACAATACAAATATTCCTGGTTATTACGCAATTGGTGATATTGTAGCTGGACCTGCCTTAGCTCATGTTGCTTCTGCTGAAGGCATACTTTGTGTTGAAAAAATAGCTGGGCATGATGTTTCGCCAATTGATTATGGTAATATTCCAGGATGCACATATTGTTCACCTGAAATTTCAAGTGTTGGGTTAACAGAAAAGCAGGCTTTAGAAAAAGGTTATAAAATTAAAGTGGGCAAATTTCCGTTTTCTGCGTCTGGAAAAGCAAGTGCTTCAGGTACTAAAGAGGGTTTTGTAAAGGTAATATTTGATGAAAAATATGGAGAATGGCTAGGTTGCCATATGATTGGTGCTGGAGTAACTGATATGATAGCTGAAGCAGTATTAGGAAGAAAACTTGAAACTACAGGAACAGAGGTTCTTAACGCAATACACCCTCACCCAACTATGTCAGAAGCTGTGATGGAAGCAGTTGCAGCCGCATATGACGAAGTCATACATCTTTAAATTAAAGCATTTATTGCCAAGTCATAGGATTTTAAACCAAATCCACAGATTACTCCTTGTACATGTTTTGAAATTAGAGAGGTATGTCTAATCTCTTCTCTTGAATAAATATTTGAAATATGAACTTCTATTACAGGAGTTTTAATGGCAGATATTGCATCAGCTATTCCTACTGAGGTGTGTGTGTAGGCTGCTGCGTTTAAAACGATGCCTGTGTAAGAATTAAATCCAACATCCTGGATTTTATCAATGATTTCTCCCTCAATATTGGATTGAAAATAGTCAATTTCAATAAGATTATAGTTTTTTTTAAGCTGGATTAAATAATCATCAAAAGATATTTTACCATAAATACTGGTTTCTCTTATGCCTAATAGGTTTAAATTTGGTCCATTGATGATTTTAATTTTTTTCATTATGTAAATTTATTAAATTTAGATAAGATAATATTAATATGAGATGGAATCATGCTATAAATGATTTTAAAGACTATTTGAGAATAGAAAGAGGTTTAAGTGATAACTCTATAATTAGTTATCAAAATGACCTAAATAAACTAAAGTCCTTCCTAAGTAAAACAAAAAATGGTATTAAACCTTTAGATGTTTCATCAGAACATGTAAAAGAATTTGTTTATTTTATTTCTAAAATGGTAAAACCAAATTCACAATCTAGGATTATTTCAGGTGTTAGAAGTTTTTATGAATATCTTTTATTTGAAAAACTGATTAAAATTAACCCTGTATCAAATATTGAATCTCCAAAGCTTCAGAGGAAACTTCCTAGTACACTTTCTATAGATGAGATAAACTTGATGATTGAAAATATTGACAAAACAAAAAATGAAGCTGAAAGAAATATAGCAATAATCGAAACTCTTTATGGTTGTGGAATCAGAGTAAGTGAATTAATCAACCTCAAGTTATCCGATTTGTTTTTTAAAGAAGATTTTATAAAAGTAACCGGTAAAGGCAACAAACAGAGACTTGTCCCTGTCAGTAATGTCAATAAAAATCTTATAAAAAAATACGTTTCAAATACAAGGTCAAAGAAAAAAATAAAACCAGAATTTACCGATATTTTGTTTTTAAATAGGAATGGGAAAAAATTAACAAGAGCAATGGTTTTTACCATAGTTAAAAGTCTTTCTAAAAAGTCAAGAATTAAAAAAATAATCTCGCCTCACACGTTTAGACATTCTTTTGCTACACATCTTCTTGAAAATGGTGCAGATTTAAAAACAATTCAACAACTTCTAGGCCATGAAAGTATAACCACAACTGAGATCTATATGCATTTGGATAATAAAGCTCTTAAAAATATTATGAAAAGATTTCATCCCAGATCTAAATAATGATAAAAAAATAAAAAAGCCTACAAAAGTTGGTTTATTAAAACTCCATACAAACAGGTTTAGGGCTACAAGACTGATCAAAAATCTGAATAAATTCAGCACGATTTAACAACCTAAACTCACCCTTTTTAATTAATTAGCGTTGAGTTTACAAAAAAAACTAATGTAGGCAGATCTACAATATCATTCAAAGAGCTAGTTCTGTTGATCAAGAATATTTATAAGATTAGTTATTTTATCTTCTAATTCAATTATAAAATTTTCTTCATTAAGAGATGACTGTTTTTTACTAGAGGCTATTTGCAATGCACACATTGCCAATGCATCTTGTTTATCTTGAACAGAGTAATTTTGTTCAAATTTTTTGATCAGATCGTTTATTTGCTGTGAGGCTAACCTCAACCCTTCCTCCTGTGAAGGATTGATTGTTAAAGGATAAACTCTATTAGCAACGGAAAGCTTTATTTTTAACTTTTCACTCATAAATCAATCTGATAATTGAGAAATACATAAGTCTATTTCTCTTATAAGCGAATTTATTTCGCTTCTTGTTTCGTTTATATTATTATCACTTCCAGAGATAGTATTTGCAATTTTAAAGGCCTTAAATTTTTCATCTAAAATTTTATAACTTTCAACTACCTCATTTTTTTCTGTCAAAAGTATTTTATTCTTGCTAACTAACTCTGTATTTTCATTTTTTAATGATGAAACTCTTGACATAATCAACTCGATTTTATTCTCGAGCTTTAACAATAAATCATTAAACTTTTTCATGTACTAATTAGCATATTACAAATTTAACATTCAAATTTAAATTTTCTTTGTTTTTAATCTATAAATTATAATTAAATATTATTTTAGATAATAAATGAGGTGTTTATTATTAACTGTATTTTTTCTAATTACTTTAATCTCAAATTCACAAAATTCGGGTGAATATCCATTAGAAATTCCAATTTACCTTTCCGGTACATTTGGTGAGCTTAGGCCAAATCATTTTCATGCAGGTATAGATATAAAGACACAGGGTAAGGAAGGGGTAAAAGTTTATTCAATTGGTGGTGGATATATAAGTAGAATACAAATTAGTGAAGGTGGATATGGGAAGGCATTATATATTAAGCATGACAACGGCCAATCTTCAGTATATGCGCACCTACAAAAATTTTCCCCTCGAATAGAAAAAATTGTAAAAGATATACAATACAAAAAAGAAACATACACCCTAAGGGTTTATCCCTCTTCAAATGAGATTAGAATTAAAAACAATGAATTAATAGGCCTAAGCGGAAATACCGGAAGAAGTTTCGGCCCACATCTTCACTACGAATTAAGAGACGAAAAAGATAGGCCAATCAACCCACTTAAATATAAAAATAGACCTGTTAAAGATACAATATCTCCAGTGCTATTAGGCCTTTATTATAAAGAATTTACAGATAAAAATATTTTAGAAGAAGGTGCTTTTAAAAAAATAAAAACAAAAAAAATAAATCAAAATTTATTTGTTTCAGATACGCTTTTTTTAAACGGACATGTTGGTTTTGGAGTAAATTCCTATGACAGAATGAATAATACTTGGAATAAAATGGGTCTTACTAATATTATGACCAGTGTAAACGGTAAGAAAAATTTTGAAATGAATCTAAATTCATTTTCATACAACGAATGGAGACATATTAATACATTCATTGATTATTCACGTTACAAAAATGAAAGTATTAGGATACAAAAACTCTATATAGAAAAATTTAACCCCTTGGAAATGTATGATAGATCTATTGGTGATGGTGTAATTAAAGTTGATAAAAATAAAGACGAATTATTATATAGCATAAAGCTTTTGGATTATAATCAGAATACAACAGAAGTCTTGGTGCCTATTAAATGGAGGCAAAAAAATAAATTTAAAGAAATAGAAATTATAAATAAAGATGTTTACAAAATACATAATGATAGTGTATATGATTTAAATTTCTCTAACATCTCTGTAAATATTGAAAAAAATACTTTCTATAAAGACATGAACATACAAGTTTTCGAAGAGAATAATTCTTTATTTATAGATAAAGATACTATTCCCTTACTAAGGCCCATTACAATTAAATTTAATGTTAATCGTTATAATAATTCGTTTGAAAAACAGCTATATATTGCAAAAATTGAAGAAAAAAATAATACAGCTTTCGTTTCAAATAATATTAAAGATAAAAATATAACCGCTAAAATTAATAATCTTGGAACTTATAGCATAAAAATTGATTCAATTCCACCTGAAATATCATTAATGGATATAAAGAATAATCAATGGATTTCTAACAGAAAAAAAATGAAAATAAAAATAAGAGATTCTGAATCAGGGATAAAAAGTTACAGAGGAACTATCAATGATAATTGGATTTTATTAGAGTATAACCCTTTAAAAGGCGTATTAACTTATAATTTTAACGATAAAGTAAATATTGATAAAAAAGAAAACAAGCTAATTGTAAAGATTAAAGACAATGTAGGTAATGAAACAGTTCTGAACAAAGTCTTTTTTAGAGAAATTATCAAATGAGAAAAATAATACTGTTATTATTATTTATAAACCACCTATCATCTTTCTCACAAGATGGTATATTAACTGGTCTTATATTGAATGAAGAAAATATTCCAGTCAATAATGTTAACATTAATTATAAAAATAAAGGAACTATTAGTGATGCTAATGGATTTTACAATTTAAGAGTTAATCCAAATGAAAAGATTAGTATTATTTTTTCACACATTAATCATAAAAAAATTCAAATCTCAGTTGAGCTCTCTGAAAACGAAGTTCTGGAATTTAATCCTGTACTAAGCACCAAATATGAGCAAATTTCTGAAGTTGTATTAAATACAACCAAGAGATCAGAACTTAAATCTATAATTAATATTTCACCTGAAAAATTGAGAAATATAAAAGGTATTCAACCAGGAATTGAAAATATTCTAAAAACATTGCCCGGTGTAAGTATTAACAATGAAATGAGTAGTCAGTATTCTGTCAGAGGAGGTAATTTTGACGAAAATCTTGTATACGTAAATGGTATTGAAATATATAGACCATTTTTAATCAGATCTGGTCAACAGGAGGGCCTTAGTTTTATAAACTCTGATATGATTAAGGATATTAAGTTTTCTGCAGGTGGGTTTGAAGCTTTATATGGTGATAAAATATCATCAGTTCTTGATATTATATACAAAACACCACAAACTAATAAGTATTTAATTAAAAGTAGCCTATTAGGCGGAAGCTTAACAGCTGAAAATATTTCAAAAAATAAATCGATTACAAATATACTGGGTATTAGATATAGGGATAACAGTTTATTGGTTAATTCTAAAGAAACAAAAACAAATTTTAAACCATCTTTCGTTGACTTACAAAATTATTTGAGTCTTAAAATTTCATCAAAATTCAAAATTTCTAGCATTTTAAACTTTTCGGTGAATAAATACAACTTCAAACCGATCAATAGACAAACTAATTTTGGAACCTTAGATGATCCATTGGCTTTAATAATATTTTACGATGGTGAAGAAAAAGACAGGTACTCAACTCTTTTCAATTCAATTTCGGCCGAATACAAACCAAATACAAGAGATACATATTTAATTAATACTTCATTTTACACTACAAATGAAAAAGAATATTTTGATATACTAGCTCAGTATAACCTTGCAGAAATAAATACAAATATAGGTAGTGATGATCTTGGTGAAGTTGAATTTAGTCAAGGAGTAGGTAGCCAATTAAATCATGCTCGAAATAACTTAAATGCACAAATATTCAACATTGAATCTAAGATAAAATTAATAAGAAAGAAAAATGAATTCAATTTTGGTTTAAAGTTCTCTTCCGAAAATATTAATGATAGAATTGTTGAATGGGAAGTAATAGATTCTGCTGGATATTTAATTGATCCTCCTTTTTTAACAAATATTTCTGAGCAACCCTATGAACCAAACGAAGGACCTATAGTACCCTTTCAAAATATAAGATCAACATCAAGTACAAAAATAAACAGAGTTCAGCTTCACGCACAATGGGAGAATGAAAGCTATCTAAATGATAATAAAGTATACTATAATTTTGGATTGAGATTACATAACTGGAAAATAAATTCCGGTGGAAACAACTTTAATAAAAATAATACAGTAATAAGCCCAAGATTACAAATCGGTTTTGTGCCTAATTGGAATTCAGATATGATTTTCAATATCAAATATGGGATTTATTATCAACCTCCTTTTTATAAAGAACTCAGGAATTATTCAGGTTTAATTAATCCTTTAGTAAAGGCGCAAAAATCTATACATTATGTGGTATCTAATGAGTATAAACTTAATATTTGGGATAGACCATTCAGATTGAATTCTGAATTATATTACAAAGACTTAGATGATATAAACCCATACACAGTTAATAATGTACGGATTAGATATTTGGCTCAAAATAGCGCAGTTGGCTATGCGTATGGTCTTGACTTCAGAATAAATGGAGAATTTGTTAAAGGTACGGAATCCTGGTTTAGTTTTGGATATTTAAAAACCGAAGAAAATATAGAAAATAGAGGCTATATTTCAAGACCAACAGATCAAAGGTTAAAATTTGGTATTCTTTTCCAAGATTATGTTCCTAATCTACCTAACCTAAAAATGTTCATTAATTTGATTTATAATACGGGTTTACCTGGAGGTTCACCTAGTTATGCAGATTCTTACGATTACCAGAATCGATTACCTGATTATAAGCGAGCTGATATTGGTATATCTTATTCTATCTCAGAAACAAAAAAACTTTTTAATATTGATGAATTATCGGTTGGTTTAGAAATTTTTAATATGTTTAATATTCAAAATACAATAACTAATACTTGGGTTAGAGATGTCTACTCAAAAAGACAGTATAGCATACCAAATTATCTAACACCAAGAATATTTAATTTAAATTTAGATCTAAAGTTTTAATTAATCAACGCATTAATTTGATCAATTACAAAATCAATTTCTTCTTTTGTGTTATAAATACTGAAGGAAAACCTTAAAGATACGTTATTGTTTTCTTTTTTTGTTTGTATTGCTTTGAGTACATGAGATCCTGCGTCTGAACCACTTTGACATGCACTTCCTTTGGAACAAGCTATACCCTTCATGTCTAATTTAAACATAAATAGCCCACCTGTTTCTCGTTTAATAGGTAGCAATATGTTTACCAATGTATAGGTTGATTTTTTAGTGTTTCCTGAGTTTCCATTAAACTTTATATCAACTATCCTTTTATTAGCTTGTTGTATGAAGTATTCTTTAAGTTTTGACACATATTTTTTTTCTGATTTTAAATTTGTAATCGAAATTTTAAGTGCCTCAGCCATTCCAACAATATTATGGACTGATTCAGTACCTGCACGGAGTCCTTTTTCTTGCATACCTCCTGTAATGTATGGACCCAGATTCGTATTATGTCTTACGAAGGCAAATCCTACACCCTTAGGACCATGAAACTTGTGGGCACTAGCTATGAAAAAATCAACGTTAATATTATTAAAATCTAAATCATAATGACCAACAGATTGTACGGTATCACTGTGGAATAAAGCATTGTATTTATTACAAATATCTCCAACAGAGTTCAAATCGGTTATATTTCCAATTTCATTATTAATATGCATTAAGCTTACAAGTGATCTTTCTTTTGTTTCTTTTAAAATTTTTTCAAGATCTTTTAGGTCAATATCACCGTTATTGAAAATATTAACATAGGAAACTTTAATATTATGGGAAGAAACTAAATCATCTATAGTATGGGTGACTGCATGATGTTCAATTTTTGAGGAAATTATATGCCTTATTCCCAAATTATGAACGCAATTTCTGATTATCATGTTATCACCTTCAGTTCCACCAGATGTAAAAATAATTTCTGAAGACTTAACATTTAAAAGATCTGCAATCTCTTTTCTTGATAGCTCTATAATTGCTTTAGATGACCTACCATAACTATGTGTAGATGATGGGTTTCCGTACTCATCATTAATAACCTTGGACATACTTTGAGCAACTTCTTTTCTAACCTTAGTAGTAGCAGCATTATCGAGATAAATAGTAGACATAATTATTGGTTAGTTATACTAATTTATTAATTTATTACTCAAATTCTCTAAGAGAATTAATAATTATATCAATACAGCTATTTAATTCTAACTCATTTATTATCAACGGAGGTGCAAACCTGATAATATTTCCATGAGTGGGCTTAGCCAGCAAACCATTCTTAGCCATTTTTAAACATATATTCCAGGCAATGTCACTATGTTCGTTGTCTTTAATAATTATAGCATTTAAAAGTCCTTTACCTCTGATTTTTTCAACAATATTACTGCTACTAATATATCCTTGTAATTTTTTCCTAAAAATTATACCCATTTTTTCAGCGTTTACATCGAGTTTTTCATCCTTAATAACATTTAGAGCAGCTATTGCAACTTTACACGCAAGAGGATTCCCGCCAAAAGTTGATCCATGTTCTCCAGGCTTAATGGTTAACATTACTTCATTTGAAGCTAATATTGCTGAAACTGGAAAAACCCCACCTGAAAGGGCTTTACCCAAAATTAAAATGTCTGGCTTAAAACCATGATGTTCACAGCATAGCATTTTTCCTGTTCTGCCGATTCCTGTTTGAACTTCATCGGCAATAAAAAGTACATTTGACTTTTTACACAACTCATAAGCACTCTTTAGATAATCATCATCAGGTACTACTACCCCAGCCTCTCCCTGAATAGGCTCAACCATGAATGCTGCTACATTAGGGTCTTTTAAAGACTTTTTTAAGGCATCCAAATCATTATACGGTATTATTTCATATCCAGGCATAAAAGGACCAAAACCATCGGTACTTACAGGATCAGTAGATGATGAAATAGCACCTAGGGTTCTTCCCCAGAAATTTCCCTCAACAAATATAATTTTTGCAGCATTAGAAGGGACTTTTTTTACTTCATAAGCCCATTTTCTGGCTAATTTTACAGCAGTCTCACCTCCTTCTACTCCTGTATTCATAGGTAAAACCTTATCATAGCCAAAAAATTCCGTTATAAATTGTTCGTATTTCCCAAGAACGTCATTATGGAAAGCCCTTGAAGTTAGGGTTAACTTTTCAGATTGATTTTTCAATGCTGAAATTATTTTAGGATGACAATGACCTTGATTCACGGCAGAATATGCAGATAAAAAATCATAATACTTTTTACCTTCTACATCCCATAAAAAAACCCCCTCTCCTTTTTCCAAAACAACAGGAAGAGGGTGATAATTATGTGCGCCATACTTATACTCTAAATCTATGATATTTTTAGACTTCAACATTCTTCTATATTTTAATTAGTTTATTTTTGATCAAATTTATGAATTATATTTCTTAAAATTTTAAATAGAATTGGGTAGAAGAAAAAAAAATATTGTTTTAGAAAAAATAAAACTCACTGGTGCTGGCTCACTTGGAAAGTCAATTGCTAGAACCCAGGGAGAAAAAATAGTTTTTACAAAATACGGTGTTCCAGGTGATATTGTTGATATTAAAGTAAGAAGAAAGAGGAAATCATTTTTAGAAGGAGATATTATAAAGATTCATAAATATTCTGTAAAAAGGGATGAACCTAAATGCTCACACTTTGAGCTTTGTGGTGGATGTAGCTGGCAAAACATGAAATATCAAGAACAAATAAAGTTAAAAGAGAATGAGGTGCTAGAAAACTTGACAAGAATAAGTAAAATAAAGCCAGAGAAAAAGCTCCCAATAATTAGATCTGAAAAAGAATATTATTACAGAAACAAGATGGAGTATTCTTTCAGTAATTCCAGATGGATAACTGAAAAAGAAATTAAATCAAATAAAACTATTAATGACAAAAACGCTTTAGGATTTCATAAGTCAGGCATGTGGAGTAAAGTGATTGACATTGATAAATGTTTTTTACAAACAAATATTTCTAATAAAATAAGGAACTATACAAAGGGAAAGGCTTTAGATTTAGAGTTAAAATTCTTTGATCTTATTAATCAAAAAGGAGACTTAAGAAATTTGATGATAAGAACTACAACAACTAAAGAGATAATGGTATTAGTTCAATTTTTTAAATTTTCATTAAAAGCGGAAAAATTATTAGTGTCTTTAAAGCAGATGTTTCCAGAAATTACATCATTAATGTACATAATTAACAATAAAAAAAATGATTCAATATATGATTTAAAGCCTATATGTTTTAGCGGCAATGATTACATCATTGAAAAGATTGAAGATCTTTCTTTTAAAATATCTGCAAAATCATTTTTTCAAACAAATTCCTTTCAAACAGCGAAACTTTATAATATTGTTAAGAGGTTTGCAAATCTTAAAACCGAAGATGTTGTATATGACCTATATTGTGGAGCTGGAACCATATCATTATTTTTATCTAAAAACGTAAAAAAAATAATCGGTATTGAAACTGTTAAGGACGCCGTTATAGCTGCTAACGATAATGCAAAAATTAATAATATCTCCAATTGTAAATTTATTCACGGTGATGTTAAGGATATTATTCAAAAACCAATTAAGAATTACGAAAAACCTGATGTAATCATTGTTGATCCACCAAGAAATGGTCTTGATAAGTCTGTGATTGAATCTTTGGTTAAATTATCCCCAAAAAAGATAGTTTATGTTAGCTGCAACAGTTCGACCCAGGCCAGAGACGTTAAAGAGCTTAAAAACTACTACAGCTTAAAGGTTTCACAAGCAATTGATATGTTTCCCCAGACTTATCATGTTGAAAATGTTGTACTTTTGGAAAAAAAATAGATGATTAAATATTTCTTTTTATTTTTTACTATTACCACTTTATATAATTGTGAAAGTGATGATATTTGCCCAGAATCTACATTAACAACTCCACGACTTGTGGTTACTTTTTACGATGTTAATAATCCAGAGGTAAAAAAAAATATTGAAAGCCTGGGAGTATATATTGTTAAAAATAGTGAGTTAATACTAATTAGCGAAATAAACGGAATAAATACTGATTCAATTGCCATTCCGTTGAGAGATGATGAATCTGTATCCAATTTTAAGTTTTGCAAAGATTTCTCTGAAGATTCAACGGTTATTCCAAGTGGTTTGCCGAATCATGTCTATTTAAATTATGAGATTAATGAAAACTTCATCTCAAGAGCATGTGGTTTTATAAATAACTATAATTTATATGATGCCCTCCCATTTGACCCTACTTCAAATCAAGATACCGTGAATTGGATTTATGAGATTACCATTTTAAACGATTCTATAACTAATGAAAATCAATCACATGTTAAAATATTTCATTAGTTTTTTAATCATATTCTTTTTTACAATCAATTCTAGCTCAACAGAGAGCAACGACACTATTGAAAAATTTGGAATCAGGGCAGGTATTGATTTAAATAAGGTTATTAGATCAGCCACAAACAAAGACTACAAAGGTTTTTCGATTAACGGAGATATTAGAATTAAAGAGTCACTTTATATTTTTTCAGAATTAGGAAACGAAGAGAAACAGGTAAATAGCTATTATATAAACTCCAACATCAAAGGTAGTTATATAAAAACCGGACTAAACTTTAAGTTGACTCGTGATGTTGGAATACAAAATTTTGTATACTCTGGTTTTAATATTGGATTCAGTAAATTCGATCAGTTGATTAATAGCTACACTATATATAACACTAATAGTTCAGTATGGGGAGAATCTACAATAAATGAACCAATTGTATTATCAGATCTGAATGCGATATGGTTTGAATTATTGTTTGGGATAAAAACAGAAATTTTTAACAACCTTTTTTTAGGGATTGAATTGCAATTGAAGAGTGTGGTTAGTCAAAAAAATAAGGATGAAATCACAAACCTTTACATACCGGGATTTAACAAAACCTATGATAGCTCAAAGCTTGGTGCAGGGTTTAGTTATAGAATATCATACCTAATTCCAGTTGTAAAAAAATAAAATTAATTTTTATTTTTTTTAGTGCCTGGATAGATTTTATAATTTAATAGTCTTGACTCTAAATTAGCATTAAACAACTTAATTTTTTTAGTCGATCTAAGGCCAATAGATTTTATAGCTTCTAAATTAGCTGTGATAATCCACGCATCAGAATACTGATAATTATTTTTTAATGTATCTCCGATTTTTTCGTAAAGAACATTTACATCAGTTGATATCCTTTTATCATAGGGGGGATTAATGATTATATGAAGGTTGTTTTGGTCAATTTTTTTTGATGTAAGGAAATCTTTTTTTATGACTTCAATATCTATATCTATATCACTTATTTCAATGTTTTTTTTAGCTTTTTTTATCATTGAGGTTGAAATATCAAATCCATATAACTTGTAATCAAAATCAATCTCCTTATTTATCACTGATTCCTCAATTATTTGAAATAATTCTTCATCCCAATCTTTCCATTTTTCAAACGAAAAAGAGGATCTATTTAAATTTGGCGCAATATTTTTAGCAATCATTGCAGCTTCAATTAGGATTGTCCCCGTACCACACATAGGGTCTAATAAATCAGATTTTTTATCCCAATCTGACATTAAAACTATACCGGCAGCTAAAACCTCATTTAAGGGTGCTGCTGAATTATATTTTTTATATCCTCTCTTATGAAGAGACTCACCTGAACTATCTAATGAAACGGTGCAATAATTTTTATTTACATGGATTTCTATCCTCAAATCTGGGTTAAAAGAATTTATATTTGGTCTTTGATTGTATTTATCTCTAAACCTATCTACAATAGCGTCTTTAGCTTTTAAAGAGGTATATTTTGAATTGTTGAAGATATTTGAATGAAATACTACAGAGTTGATTAAAAAAGAGGATGCATAATCCATATATAACTCCCATTTAATATTATTTATTTTTTCATAATATTCATCAACATCCTTAAATCTGAACTCTGCTATTGGTTTTAAAATCTTCAAAGCGGTTCTTAAAGAAAGATTTGACTTATACAAGAAACCTTTGTCCCCGTAAAAAGTGACATTTCTAAGTCCTTTTTCTATTTTTTGAGCACCAAGTTTCAGTAATTCTTCAGACAATAAATCTTCAAATCCATAAAATGTTTTGGCAATCATTTTAAAATTATCATCCATAATCTATTCTTTTTTATTTTTTTGCTCCCAAATTTCTTTTAATTTAAAAAGGTCGTAGTTAATTTTTGGTTTATTGTATTTTATTTTATTATCTCTTATGGCTCTTTGCAATATATCCTCAATATAATAATCAGAAACATCTGCTTTTGGCGTGAACTCAGTCTTCAAATTCATATTAAAAAATTTAGCGGTGGTATTATACAAAAACGCCCTTATTCCATTTCTCAAATTCCTGACAAGATCATACGTCGTAATACCTGTTTGTCTATGAACTAATTTTATTAAAATTTGACCCTCAGATTGGGTAAGCCTACTCAATTCTGATGTAAGTTCGTTTTCTAAAAATTTCTGAACCATTTTTGTATATTTTTTTTTCTGTCTTTTAGACTTGATTTCTAACAGTCTCTCATTTAGAGTGTTTAGTCGATCAGATGCCATAATAGAATAAGGGTAAACCTTTAAAGTTTTTCGTTTTAGAATTAAATATTTTCTTATTTCATCAGAATTTTTAAAAGGTCTTTTTGGTAATAATAAAACTTCTTTTAAGCCAATAGAACCTTTAACAATAGTGTCGCCAGATATTACTATATAATCAGAAATAGAGTCGTTCACAATATTTTGAGAACTTATAATTGATGAAATGAATAAGAATATTATATATAATTTTTCTTTCAATTGAAAATTATTTGATAATTGATAAAATTATATATAATAAATAAGGAAATCATTATTATTTTTACATATATAACAATAAAATAGAATCATGATGAGTAGTAAAAGCATTTTAAATAAGAAATCAATGAAATTCTTGGAGGAATATTTGAACAATGCCTCCCCTACAGGATATGAATGGGAGGGTCAAAAAATATGGATGGACTATTTAAAACCATACGCTGATGATTTTATTACAGATACTTATGGATCAGCTGTTGCGGTGATTAACCCTGATCATGAATTTAAAGTTGTTATAGAAGGACATTCTGATGAAATTTCCTGGTATGTAAATTATATATCAGACAAAGGTTTAATTTCTGTAATAAGGAATGGGGGTAGTGACCATCAAATAGCTCCAAGTAAAATTGTGAATATACACACCGAAAAAGGGATAGTAAAAGGTGTATTTGGATGGCCAGCTATTCATACTCGCCTCGCCTCCAAAGAGGAAACCCCAAAACTAGATAATATTTTCATTGATGTTGGATGTAAAACGAAAAAAGATGTTGAAAAATTAGGGGTTCATGTTGGATGTGTTATTACCTACCCTGACCCCTTTCATGTTTTAAACAAAGATAATTTTGTGTGCAGAGCACTAGATAATAGGATTGGAGGTTTTATGATAGCAGAAGTCGCAAGATTAATCAAAGAAAATAAGAAAAAACTACCTTTTGGATTATATGTTACTAACTCAGTACAGGAAGAAGTTGGATTAAGAGGTGCTGAGATGATAACACAGACAATCAAACCTGATGTAGCAATTGTTACAGATGTTACTCACGATACCACTACCCCAATGATCAATCAAAAAAAACAAGGATATTGTGAGCTAAATAAAGGTCCTGTTATTACATATGCTCCAGCAGTGCAGCAAAAACTCAGGGACTTAATAATTGAAACGGCACAAAAAAATAAAATCCCATTTCAAAGAGCAGCTTCTAGCAGATATACTGGTACTGATACTGATGCATTCGCATACAGTAACGGAGGAGTTCCCTCTGCTCTAATTTCTTTACCACTCAGATATATGCATACCACTGTAGAAATGGTACATAAAAACGATGTAGAAAACGTAATAAAATTGATTTACAATACTGTATTAAATATAAAAAGTGGTCAAGACTTTAGCTATTTCAAATAGTTTATGGATGAATTTATTGAAGAGTATAACCTAAAGGGTAAACCAACGGGAAATAAGGTTTTAAAATCTTATGCTCACAAAAACGGTATACCCCACTCTACAATACACCTTTGGTTATACACCCTAGATGGTGAATTATTAATCCAAAAAAGATCAAAAAATAAAAAAATAAACCCCAATATATGGGATATAATTTCTGTAGCCGGGCATATTGGATATTCAGAATCAGCTAAAGATGCAGTTATTAGAGAAGCATTTGAAGAAATAGGTGTTAAAATTAAAAAAAATAGTATTAGAAAAATTAATACTTATTTTTTTAAAAAAAAATATAATAGTTTAATCGATGCTGAATTCCATAATGCATACATATGTGAAATAGATAAGAAAAAAATTAATCTAAAGTTCACAAATCAAGAGGTTGATGGTTTAAAATTTTTAAAGATTAACGAAGTGAAGGGAATTATCAATGAAAAATCTGAAGGCTTTCTAATTATAAAGGACTCCATAACATACTACAATGAAATAATTTTTGAAATTGAATCAACAATTAATCAAAATTTTTAATAATTTCTTTAACTACCTCTGGATTTAATAGCGTACTTATATCCCCAAGATCATTATATTTATTACTGGCAATTTTTCTCAATATTCTTCTCATTATTTTTCCAGATCTGGTTTTTGGAAGTCCATTTGAAATCTGAATTTTATCCAATTTTGCTATTGGACCTATTTGCTTTGAAATCAGGTTGTTAATTTGATTTTTGATCAACTTTATGTCATTTGATTTTTCCTTTAAAGTAATGAAACCACATAAAGCATTTCCTTTGATATCGTGGGGGAAACCAACAATAGCAGATTCAGCAACCTTTTCATGTTCGTTAATTACATCTTCGATAGGTGCAGTTCCCAAATTATGTCCTGAAACAATTATAACATCATCAACTCTACCTGTAATTCTAAAATTACCATCCTCGTCTTTGAAAGCACCGTCACCTGTAAAGTACATATTATCATATGCTGAAAAATAGGTTTTTATATATCTTTTGTGATTCCCCCAAATTGTTCTAGCTATTGACGGCCAAGGAAACTTTACACATAGCTTTCCAACTATATTATTTTGACGTAATTCATTTCCAGAATCATCTAGTAAAACTGGTTGTATGCCGATAAAGGGTTTTGTTGCGAATGTTGGTTTATCCGGTATTATTTTAGGAATAGATGATATTAATATACCTCCAGTTTCGGTTTGCCACCAAGTATCAACAATCGGACATTTATTTTTACCAATCTTCTCATCATACCATTGCCATGCCTCTTCATTTATTGGTTCCCCCACAGTACCTAAAACCTTAAGAGAAGTCAACTTGGCTTCCTTGATAAAATCATCCCCTTGCTTAGCTAAGGCACGAATAGCAGTAGGGGCTGTGTAAAACTGATTTACATTATACTTGTCAATTATTTTCCAAAATCTACTAAAATCAGGGAAACTAGGAATTCCCTCAAACATCAAAGTAGTGGCACCGTTAGCCAAAGGGCCGTATAAAATGTAGCTATGCCCGGTTATCCATCCAATGTCAGCTGTACACCAATAGACATCATTTTCTTTGTATTGAAATATATTTTTAAAAGTATATGAAGTGTATACCATATACCCTCCACAAGTGTGTACCATTCCTTTAGGTTTTCCTGTTGAACCTGATGTATACAAAATAAACAAAGGGTCTTCAGAATCCATTATCTCAGGCTCACAAACATCTGCTACTGAGTTGATTAGGTCCTCTAAAATATAGTCTCTATTATTTATTATGTTTACTTGTTCATTTGTTCTTTTAACCAATAAAACTTTTTGTTCAGTCCTACACTTATCAATAGCATTATCAACAATTTCTTTTAGATTTAATATCTTACTTCCTCTAAAAGAACCATCAGAGGTGATAATTAAATTACTTTCACAGTCATCAATACGGGTTGCCAGAGCGTTTGACGAAAAACCAGCAAATACTACTGAATGAATTGCTCCGATTCTTGCACATGCTAGAACAGAAAATGCTAATTCAGGTATCATAGGAAGATAAATACATACCCTGTCACCCTTTTTAATTCCCATAGACTTTAAAACATTTGACATTTTGCAAACCTCTTTCAGTAACTCTAGGTAACTGTATGATTTATTATTCTCATTTGGGTTATTTGGCTCAAAAATTATTGCGGTTTTATTAGGGTTCTCATTAGCATGTCTATCCAAACAATTAATAGTAATATTTAGTTTAGCGTCCTTGAACCAGTTTATTCTGGCTTTTCTAAAATCCCAATCGACTACTTTAGACCACTTTTTTTCCCAAATAAAATTTTCTGATGCTAATTCATCCCAAAATTTCTCTGGATCATTAACCGAATCTTGATAATATTCTACATAGTTTTTATTTGAACTAATATGATATTTATTCATTTTCTGGAATTCTAATATTATCAACAATTTCTTTGATTGCATTTGGAGTTGGAGAAGTAAAATTCATTACAAAAAATGCAACTAAAAAATTAACAATCATAGCAACACTACCAAAACCCTCAGGTGAAATACCAAACCAATAATCATCAGCACTTCCACCACCAAAGAAATCAAATTTAAATTTAAGCATATAAAACAACATCAATCCTATTCCAGCAAGCATGCCTGAAATTGCACCTTCCCTATTCATTTTTTTATAAAAAATACCCATAACGATTGCAGGGAAAAAAGATGCGGCTGCTAATCCAAAGGCTAAAGCTACAACAGCTGCTACAAAACCTGGTGGGTTTATTCCAAAATAACCGGCTATACATACAGCAAAGAAAGCTGAAATTCTAGCAACTACCAACTCACCCTTTTCACTGATTTCTGGAAATATTACTCTTTTAATTAAATCATGTGAAACAGATGCAGAAATAACAAGCAATAGGCCTGCTGCTGTGGATAAAGCCGCAGCGAGCCCACCAGCCGCAACCAGAGCAACGACCCAATTAGGAAGGTTAGCAATTTCAGGATTTGCCAAAACCATAATATCCCTATCAACATACAGTTCATTTGATTGATCATTTGAATAATCAATCATTCCATCATCATTCAAATCTGTAAATTTTATTAAACCAGTATTTTCCCATTTTTTAAACCACTGAGGTATTTCTGAGTATGGTTTGTCAGAAATTGTTTCTAATAGATTTGTTCTAGCAAATGCTGCAACTGCCGGTGCGGTAGTGTACAAAATAGCTATTAAAAGTAATGCGATTCCAGCTGATTTTCTGGCATCTGAAACTTTTTTAACGGTAAAAAATCTAACAATCACATGAGGTAATCCAGCAGTTCCAACCATTAAAGCCAATGTAATTGCAAAAATATCAATCATCGGTTTTGTATTCTCCGTATACTCATTAAAACCCAACTCAACATTTAAATTATCAAGTTTGTCTAAAAGATAAACTGATGAACCATCTGTAAGTTGACTTCCAAAACCAAGTTGAGGAATCGGGTTACCCGTCATTTGTATTGAAATAAAAATTGCGGGGACCATAAATGCAAAAATTAGAACACAATATTGTGCAACCTGCGTGTATGTTATTCCCTTCATTCCACCCAGAACAGCATAAAAAAGAACTATCAACATCCCTATTATGACTCCGGTATTTATATCTACTTCTAAAAATCTAGAGAAAACTATTCCTACTCCCCTCATTTGACCGGCTACGTAGGTAAACGAAACCAAAAGTGCACAAAATACAGCTACCATCCTGGCGTTATTAGAATAATACCTTTCTGCAATAAACTCTGGCACTGTAAATTTTCCGAATTTTCTTAAGTAAGGCGCTAATAGTAATGCTAAAAGTACATAACCCCCTGTCCAACCCATTAAATATACCGCTCCGTCATATCCAGCAAATGAGATTATACCAGCCATTGAAATAAATGAGGCTGCACTCATCCAATCAGCCGCTGTAGCCATTCCATTTGCCCATGCACCAACTCCTCCTCCAGCAACATAAAACTCTTTCGTTGACCGAACTCTAGACCAAAATGCAATTCCTATGTAGACAGAAAATGTTAGCCCTACTAATATGTATGTCCATGTTTGAATACTCATAATCTATTTTTTAAATCCATGTTTCTTGTCCAATTTATTCATAAGCCTTACATATATGAAAATCAATAAAACAAAAACATAGATGGATCCTTGCTGGGCAAACCAAAAACCTAATTTAAAACCAGCTATGGAAAATTGATTCAAATAATCCTTTAAAATTATCCCAAATAAAAATGAAAATATAAACCAGAAAACAAGTAAAATGGAAACATATTTAATGTTCGTTTTCCAATAAGGACTAAAACTATTTTTTGATTTCATATTTTTTTAATTCTGTTATTACTTTTGGCGCTAAAATCAGCGTTGCTACCATAGTAGGAATTGCCATCAATGCAAAAAAAGTATCTATCAAATTTATCATCATCGACAATGATGCTGTTGCTCCAAGCATAATACTAACTATATAAATGTAGTTATATTTTTTTTTGTTTTCATCACCAGCAATAAAGGAAAGACACTTAGTTCCGTAGTACGAATATGAAAAAAGGGATGATATGCTAAAAACACTAACACAAATCAGTAAAATATAGTTTCCAAAAACTGGAAATGAGGAATCAAAAGCAGTCGCAGTTAACGAAACGCCATCAGCATCAGATTTCCATGCATCAGTAACAAGAATTGCTAAAGCAGTCATTGTACAAATAAGTAACGTATCAATTGCTGGTCCTAACATGGCAACTAATCCTTCTTTTATAGGATTATTGGTTTTCGCTGCTCCATGAGCCATTGGTGCCATACCAATACCAGCCTCATTTGAAAATGCACCTCTTCTAATACCTAGAATAATCAATGCACCCAATATGCCACCAATAGCAGATTCTCCTTTATAGTAATCAGCATGAAATGCATCATAAAAAATTAAATAAATGTAATCAGGTAATTTGTCAAAATTGATAAGTAAAATTAATAAGACCATAATAATATATATTCCAACCATTATGGGTACAAGTTTGGCTGACACACGACTAATTCTCTTTAAACCACCTAAGATTACCACTGAAGTTAAAAGAATAAGAACTAATCCTATAATAGAATTTGTAAATAAGCTTATTTCAATTCCCCCTGGGATCAAAACAATATCATTTATTGCCTGTGTAAGCTGATTTACGTTGAACACTGGCAATGCACCAATCATTCCGAAAAAACTAAAAAAAATAGCCATTGGTAACCATTTTTTTCCTAATCCATTAACGATAAAATACATTGGTCCACCTTGAATATTCCCAGATGAATCTTTACCACGATACATAATCGCCAATGATGATGTGAAAAACTTTGTTGACATTCCTATAATACCACTAATCCACATCCAAAATATTGCTCCGGGTCCACCAATTGAAATAGCAACTGCAACTCCAGCAATATTACCCATTCCAACTGTAGCAGAAAGTGCTGTCGTTAGTGCTTGAAAATGTGTGATTTCTCCATCAGAATTTTTATCGTTAAATTTTCCTCTGACTATATCAATTGAATGAAAAAAATACTTAAATGGAATAAATCTAGACTTTATTAATAGGTATGAACCGCCACCTATTAGAATAAATAATAACGGATATCCCCATACGAAAGATGATATTTCTGAAATTATCTTTTCAATGCCCAAAATATTGTTTTATATAATTTTCCGTATTTAAAAATATTCTTTCAGAAATGTTATTGGCGTCAGATTTAATAAACTTTTCACCAGTTATATTTTCAAACAGTTCAATATATCTTTCTGAAACGGATTGAATATAATCATCTGACATATGTGGTACTTTTTGCCCTTTGAAGCCTTGAAAATCATTAGAAATTAACCATTGTCTCACGAACTCCTTTGACAATTGTTTTTGTGGTTGATTGTTTTTTTGTCTTTCAACATACCCTTCTTTATAAAAATACCTTGAAGAATCAGGTGTGTGGATTTCATCAATCAATACAATCTGACCTTGACTATTCTTTCCAAATTCATATTTAGTATCAACTAAAATCAAACCTCTTTGTTCTGCTAAATTTGAACCTTTTTCAAACAGTAAATTTGTATAATTTTCCAGAACCTCATATTCGTCATATGTAACCAATCCCCTTTTAATAATATCTTCTTTACTTATATCCTCATCGTGATTACCAAATTCTGCTTTTGTTGCCGGTGTTATTATGGGCTTGGGAAACTTATCATTCTCCTTCAATCCATCGGGCAAGCTCATACCACATAAAACCCTTTTTCCTTTTTTATATTCTCTTGCAGCGTGACCAGATAAGTAACCCCTTATTACCATCTCAACTTTAAATGGCTTACAAAAATGCCCAACTGAGACATTTGGATCAGGACTGTTAATAAACCAGTTAGGGACTATATCTTTAGTCTCTTCCATCATTTTAATTGCAATTTGATTTAAAATCTGACCTTTAAAAGGAATTCCTCTAGGCATAACAACATCAAATGCAGAAATTCTGTCTGAGGCTACCATAACCACTAAATCATTCTTTAGGTGGTAAACATCTCGAACCTTACCTTTGTAAACACTTTGAAGGTTTGAGAAATTAAAATCAGATTTAGTTATTGATTTTGACATTTAACTGTTGTTTTCAATTTTCCTGTAAGCATCAACAATTTTTTTCACCAACTTATTCCTTATAACATCAGATTCGTCTAAATGTACAATACCAACACCAGGGGTGTCTTTTAATACAAGAATGGCCTCTTTGATTCCTGAGATTGCATTCCTTGGCAAATCAACCTGACCAGGATCACCGGTGATAATAAATTTTGCGTTTTTACCCATCCTAGTTAAAAACATTTTCATTTGAGAATGTGTTGTGTTTTGTCCCTCGTCTAAAATTACAAAAGCATTATCAAGTGTTCTTCCTCTCATAAAAGCTAGTGGAGCGATTTGAATTACTTCATCCTCTAAATATTTTTTAAGTTTTTCAGATGGAATCATGTCTTTAAGTGAATCATATAATGGCTGCATATACGGATCTAACTTTTCCTTGAGGTCACCAGGTAAAAAACCCAAATTTTCACCAGCTTCTATAGCCGGCCTAGTTAGAATAATTTTCTTTACATTTTTATTCTTCAGAGCTTTTACAGCCAATGCGATACCAGTATATGTCTTTCCGGTACCGGCTGGTCCAATTGCAAAAACCATGTCATTCTTATTGACGCTGTCGATAATTTTTCTTTGATTTAAAGTTCTTGCCTTTATCACCCTACCACTTACACCATGAAGGATTGGCTTATGACTTTCCGCTGATGTCTCAAGTTCCAAGTCAGTTTTAGTTAATAATGTTTCAATCTCATTGTCTGAAAGAATATTATATTTTAAGAAGTAATTAATTATTTTATTGATCCTTGTTTCGAGTTCAGAAAGCTCATCAGATTTTCCGTATGCTTTTATCTGACTTCCCCTAGCTACAATTTTAAGATTTGGAAAATTACTTTTAAGAACTTTTATATTTTTATTTTGTGGCCCGAAAAAATCTTTAGGGTCAATACTCTCGATTTTAATTACTCTTTCTTCCAAATTTTTAAATGTTTTTAATCAATTTTTTTTTTACTGGATTACTAAATCTAAAATACGTAATTTCATAACCACTTACATTATTAAATATTAACAATTTAATGTCAATTATTACTCTAATTACAGATTTTGGAAACAAAGATCATTTTGTAGGAAAGATGAAAGGAGAAATATACAGTAGTTATAAAGAGGCTCAGATAGTCGATATCTCAAATAACGTCTCCCCTTTTAACATAATGGAAGCTGCATATATACTTGAAAACTCCTATAAAAGTTTCCCAGATAATTCTGTTCATATTATCGATGTAGATTCCGAAAAAACATTAGAAAATAAACACGTTGTAATTTATTTAGATAACCATTACTTCATATCATCTGATAATGGTATTCTTAGTATTTTAACACAAAATATTAATCCGGAAAAAATATACGAAATTATCATCGATGATGAGTTAAATAAGATAGATGCAAGCTCAATTATATTTTCAAAAGTAGCATGTCATTTAGCTAAGGGAGGAAAACCTGAATTAATAGGTAGAGAGATCAGTAAAATCAAGCCTGTAAAAAATTTAAAGCCTTTTATTAATGAAGAATCAAATCAAATCGTTTCAAGCGTCATTTACATAGACAACTTTGGAAATGTTGTTACAAATCTGAAGAAAAGTTTTTTTGAAAAAATAAGAAAAGGTAGATCTTTTGAAATATCGGTAAGAAATTACAAATTCAAAAAAATATTTGACAAATACAGCGACATTGTAAATTTCAATATTCCAGCTAGTGATAGAAATGATGAAGGTAAAGGATTGGTTGTGTTTAACTCGAGTGAATTGCTTCAAATATCCATTTACAGAAGTAATCCACAAAATGTAGGGACAGCTTCATCTCTTATGGGTTTAAAAATTTATGATTCCGTAACAGTTTCGTTTAAATAATAAGTTTATGTTAATAAGTTTATTTAAGAAATTTTTATCATTATAATATATTTGTTGTTAATTAAATTAATCTCAACAACATGAAATTTATTGTTTCTAGTAGTACACTTCTTAAAAAGCTTCAAGTTCTTGGTGGTGTAATAAATACATCTAATACTATTCCTGTATTGGACCATTTCCTGTTTGAATTGGACAATTCAAACTTAAAAATTACCTCAAGTGACTTAGAAACAACAATGATTTCGTCTATGAAGGTTGACAGTTCAAGCAAAGGATCAGTTGCAATCCCCTCAAAATTACTTATCGACACATTGAAAACATTCCCTGAACAACCGCTCACTTTTACAGTTGAAGACAATAATACGGTTGAGATTAGTTCAAACCATGGTAAATATGCGCTTGCTTACACGGAAGGTGACCAATTTCCAAAAACAATTACACTTGACAATCCATCCAGCACAAAAATTTCAAGTATGGTTTTAGCCAAAGCAATAAATTCTACAATTTTTGCATCTGGAAATGATGATTTAAGACCTGTAATGAGTGGTGTGTTTTTTCAGCTCACTTCTGAAAATCTAACTTTTGTAGCTACAGACGCTCACAAATTGGTAAAGTATAAAAGAAATGATATAAAGGCCTCTACATTAGCTGAATTTATTATGCCAAAAAAACCCTTAACTCTTCTAAAAAATATAATAGATGATGATCAGGAGGTAACAATTGAATATAATAATTCAAACGCAAAATTTGAAATGGATGGACTAACGGTAATATGTAGACTGATTGACGGTCAATACCCAAACTATGAAGCAGTTATCCCAAGTGAAAACCCAAATGTTTTGACAATTGACAGAACATTACTTCTAAGCTCTTTGAAAAGAGTATCTATTTTCTCAAATAAAACTACACATCAGGTAAGACTCAAAATCGCAGGAGCTGAGTTAAATATTTCTGCTGAAGATGTAGATTTTAGTAATAAAGCTGAAGAAAGATTGACTTGTGATTACAAGGGAGAGGATATAGAAATTGGATTCAACTCTAGATTTCTTATAGAGATGACAAATAATCTGGACTGCAAGGAAGTAAAACTGGAAATGAGTTTACCAAATAGAGCTGGAATTTTAAGACCACTAGACGGATACTCAGATGATGAAGAGTTAATTATGCTAGTCATGCCAGTCATGCTAAATAATTAAATAAACCCTACTTTTTAAAAACAACTAGTTTAGCTTTATAACCAGTTGAAATAAGCCACTTTTTGCTAGATAATTGATTTCCAAATTCGTCTGTGACAATCAATTGGGCTGTATTTGGGCTGGACTCACCTTCATTTAATGCAATAAAATCTATGTTATTATATCCTTCATCAAGATCAACATCAACTGTATAAAAAACAGATGTCAAAGAAATATTTGGGTGGATAACTGAACCATTCAACATTAATCTAATTCTGTCTCCATCAACGTATTCATGGTCTCTACATTTAATGATTATATACTTAGATTTTGTTTCTATATCTCCTAAGTAAAAATCTTTACTAAATTTTGACTTATAACCATTTCCTTCATTAAATGTTTGACGAATCACCCAAGTCGGAGAAACCAAATCAGTTTTATTGGTAATGTCAATTTCACTATTTTTTGATTTTATATCAAAATCAAGATTATAGTCAAAAAATTTTTTATTTGGTTTGTTTGTTAACCCTGTTGGCTTGATTCTATTAAGATTAAAACTCGCCGAATTTATATTATTGGTATCTAAAGATTTTATTTTCAATGACTTAATCACTGTTTCTTGTGAGAATATATTTATTGAAATAAATAAAAAAATAAAAAATAATTTATTAAAAATCATATCAGATAAATATCCATGACAAAGATATCTAAAATCATTGTCAGATTTTCAAATATTAAACTTATCTTAACAATATACTATTCATTATCTAACTAAAATTTTTCATTGGAAACATTTGAACTTTTAGGTTTTATTGGGGCTTTTATTGTCGGACTAATATTAGGGCTAATAGGTAGCGGAGGATCTATACTATCAGTTCCTATATTGGTTTATTTATTTGGGATTAACCCTGTTACTGCTACAGCTTATTCCCTATTCATAGTAGGAACAACATCACTAATTGGGTCAATCAAAAATTTCAAGAATAAGCTTATCAATTACAGTACTACTATATTGTTTTCCGTTTCTGCAGTATTAACAGTATATCTAACAAGAAAATATTTAATCCACATTATCCCCGAAACCATAATCAATACTGAACTAGTAGTTTTGAGTAAAGATCAATTGATTATGTTATTATTTTCACTTCTAATGTTAGCTGCAGGTTTTTTAATGATAAAAAGAACACCTAAAACAATCGTTGGTTTAAAGCAAACCAAAACGATTGCGCCGAATAAATTTTTAATTTTTGCTGAAGGATCTCTTATAGGTTTTTTAACTGGTTTAGTTGGAGCGGGTGGCGGATTCATAATCATCCCAATTTTGGTAATTTTATCAGACTTAAGGATGAAGGCCGCAATTGCAACGTCTTTGGCAATTATTTCGTTAAAATCACTGATTGGCTTTTTGGGTGATATTCAAAATCTTGAAATTGACTGGAAGTTTTTACTAACTTTCACTGTTATTTCTGTGATAGGGATCTTCATTGGCCAACGATTTTCACAAAAGGTAGCTGATAATAGTCTGAAGATCGTGTTTGGCCTATTCGTTATTTTAATCGCTTTTATAATACTCTTTATAGAGTTTTCTTAGTTTTTAAGTTTAAATAATCCCAAAGGAATTATTAGAAATAAAGCGTAAATTTTAAATAAATATCCGATTAGAGGAATTATAATCATCAAAAAAATATATAAATTTTTCTTACTGTTCAATTTAGTGAAATTGTTAATTTTCTAGATTAATTTCTTTTGATTGCCATACATTCAACTTCAAGTTTTGCTCCTAATGCTAAACCACTACCTGCGAATGCACTTCTAGCTGGCAACTTTTCTGGATTAAAAAACTTTTTATATTCCTGACTCATTAATGGCCAATCTTTAATGTCAGCTAGCATACAAGTACATTTGAATATATCATCCATTGAACCGCCAATTCTTTCCAATTTATTTTTGATGTTGGTTAATGTTTGTCTAGTTTCTTGAACAATTCCTCCAGTTATTAATGAGCCATCAGGTAAAGTACCAATCTCTCCAGAAAGATAGATAACACCATTAACAATAGTCGCCTCTGAAAAGGGATAACCACTATTGATATTAGATTGTGAATTAACAAATACTATATCATTGTTTTCATTAGAATGACCGTCCTTAATCTTTTCAGAAATACAAGAATTGAAAACCAGTGATAAAGTAAAAATTATGAGGGTGAATTTAGCCTTCATGTGTGTCAAATTTTGATGAATAAAAAATTAAATATGCATAGATTAATATGCCTATAAAGGAGGTTATTGTACTTATTGTCCCTGGAAGATTAAAAACAATGTAATCAGAAACTATGTCAAATAATAGGAAAGCTAAAAACACACCTTTTCTCTGCTCATAAAAAAGAGCAGATATTCTTTTATAATAAGTAGATAACCCAAACCAAATGGGTGGAACTATGCAAAGGATAAAGATCAAAACCCAGAAAAATGAAAAAGAACCAAAAAAATCATTTAAATAAAATTCTGGATTTTCAGCAATTTTCAGCGATAATTCATCTCCGAATCTTTGTATTTCCATTTGATTTTCGACCGATGGGTCGGAAATATCAAAGCCACCCAAAGATGTAAAATATGCTGTCCACTTAGCGATTGCTGCTATCAAGACAGGGACGGTTAAAACAACGACAAAAAGCGATCTTAAAAAAAATATTTTTCCGCTTATGGTTCCGCTAAATGAGAAAAATTTTTTCATTTATTTTATATTTTTATTAAGTTCAACTCCTGACATAGAAAACATTTTCCATGCTTCACCAACCCTTTTGTACATGTAAATCCCTCTTCCAGTAAATAATTTCTCATAATTATCATTGAATCGGGAATATGTCGCATCCACCATACAAATCTCCTTTGAAACCCAAATTACTCTTGACTTTTCTAACATACTATACTTATAGCCCTCCTGCACATTATTTCTTATTTCTTTATACCAACTAATTAAATCATTTTCATTGTCAACTATCATTGGGGCATCAAACAAGGATAAAGTTACGGGGTAAGTAAAATAGCTTTTAATTTTTTCAAAATCAGAATACTCGAAAGCCTTACTATATTCCTCCCATTGATTGATAATGTTAGCCTCTACTTTCATTTTCATCTGAGATGGTTTTAAGTCCATCTTTTTCTTGTACATAGTTTTCTGAGAAAATGCTAAAGCAGGAACAATTAACAATGTTAATATTATGTTTTTCATAATCGATTAATTTTTGATTTAAAATTAACTAAAAAATTTAAAAAATATTGAGGGTGTGTTTTTTACATAATCATTGTAAGATGAAAGATGCCCCCATTTTTTCTTTCCTGAATCCTCTAATAATCTTACACCTGAAATATAAACGAGTAATATATAAACAAAAATAGGAGAGATTAATGTCAGGTACTGCAAACCTGCAAGTGATGAAAATGACATAACTGAAATACCAAACCATAAGATAATTTCACCCAAATAATTTGGGTGTCTTGAATATGCCCACAAACCATTAGTTATGAATTTATCCTTGTTTAGGATGTTTTTTCTAAAAATTGTTTTCTGATGATCTGCAATAACCTCAATAACGAATCCAGAAATAAATAAAATTAAGCCAATATAAAACACAAAGTTATTTACAATTCCAGATTCAGAAGACAAAGATGTCAATACACATAAGAGGCACATAGAAACCCATGTTCCTTGTAGTGTCCAAGTCATTAAAAATCTAGTAAAATTTGGCTTTATAGTTCGAAATCTTTTGTCCTCTCCGTCCTTGTGTATTCTTTTAAAGAGAAATGACCCTAATCTTACAGCCCACAAAGAAATACAGATTACAACAATGTAATCAGTAAAGTTTGTTGAACCTGAAATATATAGGCTTGATATAACTACAGTTAAGTAGGTAATACTTCCTGTAATATCGTAAAATTTTTCAGTCTGAAACAAATAAGCAGGAATAAATGAAACCCATTGTATTGTGAAAATTAATAACAAAAGATTGGTCACTAAAGGGATTTCTGTTAATAATCCTATTTGAAAAGGTATGTAAAATGCAATTAATGATGATAATATATTAAATATGTGATTTTTCATTTTATTCTTAAGTAAATTATAAATAATAGTAAGTAAATAGCTAAATAAATTCGATATTGATTTCTGGCTTTTATATACTTTTTATTCTGAGGAAAAATATTTAAAAAAAGCCCTTTAATTTCTTTTATAAATAGAGGTTTAATATTGATTTTCCAGTCGTCAGTTTGATAAACAATTTTTCTAAACTTATTTCTAAAAAATGTACTTGGAATACCCCATATAAATAATAAAATTAATGTAAGATTTGATGCGTCCATAAAATATTTTTAATTGAGTACAGGAATTAATCTTGAATTTAAATTTGGAGTAGACATTTGTTTGTCTAATGGATACATAGGTCGTTTTATATTTTTATAATCAAGCCTGTATAAATCTTGATCAACACCACCGGGTGTTAAAGCCATTATCCAATCACCTCTAATATCATAAAGCTCAGGTACCAAATAGCCAATTTTAACAACTAATATATCAGTTGTCGAGGGATCTAAATCTAAGTTTGTGAAATCAGAAATATAATGGTAAGGTTTTCTGCTTTTTGTAACGATAATCTTTAAGCTTCCAACTTGTACAACAGCCTCAACTTCAGCATTATAATCTCCTTTTTTTAATGCAATTAACTTTCCTTTAATTTTAATTGGAGGCGAATATCTATCATCAACAATTGCTCCAACAAAACCTTCAACCTCATCCCCAATTTTTACATTTAATGCATCATTGATCAAATCAGGTCCAGGAATTGAAGCATAAATTAATTCAGGACCATTTTCAGATAAAAACTCTTCCCTCTTCAAAAGTTTTTCTAATGTCCAAGTAACGTCCCCTGCACCACCTGCAGTTGGGTTGTCGCCCATATCACTAATAATAAAGGGTTTGTCATCTTTTTTATTTTTTAAATAAATTAAAGACTTTTCTAGACTTTTTTTCAAAGTAGTCGTTGGTGCAACAAAATCAAATTCATCTCTCACATCCCAAAAATTTTGAGCAAGTTTTTCCGCTACTCTAGTAACATCCTCCTTTATATCACCAACAGCCATTACAACAGCATGATTTCTAGGTGCATCTCCCCAAGCGTAACCCACCCATATAGCTGCGTCAATAACACCTTCGTTGTCTGTTAATTCACTTAATTTGCCATAAAGGGATTTTCCAGGCTCAACTCTTGTACTTGTTTTTTCACCAGGTAATAAAATTGGAATTGGTATCCAGGCTTTAAATTTAGGCTTTCCTTTACCTGTCTTTAAACGATCTATTAAATTATCTAGTGCTCGTTGTTTTGACTCCATTGCGTCCTCATGTGGAGCCTTTCTATAACATGTTATTAAATCAGAGTATAATGCTAATTTTTCAGAAACATTACCATGTAAATCCATCGAGGTTGATATTATAGTTTTGTTTCCGGTAACAGCCCTTATTCTTTCTATCAAATCGCCCTCTGGATCAATCATACCTTCAACATTCATCGCACCATGAATATCAAAAAAAAGACCGTCTAAAGGCATTACATTTCTTGTTTTTTGAATCAAATCATCAACCATAAGCTCATATGCTTCTTTGGTTACTACTCCTCCTGGTATTGCCCTTCCAGTCATAGACGGAAGCCATTGGGCTTTATCTTTATAACCATCATCGAAAAATGAGTAATTTGAAAAAATATCATTTGCATACTTGATGGTAAACTCTCGTTCTGTTGTTTTAGCTGGTGAAAATGTACTTGACTCAATGCCTAATCCGGCAATTCCAATTCGAGGTTTTAATTTTTGATTACAAGAATAATTAAATAAAAACAAAATTGAAATTAGTAGAATTCTCATATGGCATATTTTATGATTAAAAATAGTAAACAAAATTTATTCCATTTAATTTATTAAATATTTCATGCTTAAAATAGCTTTTGATAATATCTACAAACACCCTCTAAAGGAAAATCATAGGTTTCCTATGATAAAGTATGAATTAATTCCAGAACAACTATTGAGAGAAAACACCTGTAAAGAAGAAAATTTTTTTGAACCAGGTGAAATTAACCATTTAGATATTTTGAACGTACATGACAAAATTTATTACAAAAAACTTATAAATCAAGATTTATCACCGAAGGAAGCTAGAGCTATTGGGTTTCCAATGTCAGAACAACTGGTTAAAAGAGAAAAGAAAATTGTCCAAGGAACTATTGAAGGAGCTTTATATTCATTAAAATATGGAATTTCGATGAATATAGCTGGAGGAACACATCATGCTTTTACAAATAAAGGGGAAGCATTTTGTTTACTTAATGATCAAGCAATTGCTGCTAAATACCTAATTTCAAAAAATTATTGTTCAAAAATTTTGATTCTTGATTTAGATGTTCATCAAGGAAATGGTACAGCTGAAATTTTCAATAACAATGAAAATGTTTTCACTGCTTCCTTTCATGGAGCAAAAAATTATCCTTTTAGAAAGGAAAAAAGTGATTTTGACTATGGATTTGAAGACTCTGTTAGAGACGATGAATATTTAAAAATTATCAAATATCATATACCCAGAATCATTGAAAGTTTTGAGCCAGAATTTGTCTTTTATCTATCAGGTGTAGACATCATTGAAAATGATAAGCTGGGGCGCCTTTCTGTTTCATTAAACGGGTGCATGGAGAGAGATAAATTTGTTTTGAATTATTGTAATCTTAATAATATCCCATTACAGGTTAGTATGGGCGGGGGTTATTCACCAATTCTCAAAGACATAATCGAAGCTCATTCAAATACTTTCAGGCTCGCTCAAGATATATATTTTTAAAACTTAGAAATTGTATGCTGTAAGTTTTCAATTCATCACCAATGTGTTGAAAAAATTAATGGATTACCGAGGTTGTTAACAAAAGTTAACAAGTTATCTATTCAATCTTCTAAAAGTTTTATTCTATTTAAAAAAAACTTAATAATTTGAACTTATTAAACAACTAAAATATCAATCATGAATAAAATTTTAACTTTTATTTTGTCAGTATTTTTTGTTGGTATAACTTTTTCTCAGGTCACTACATCGAGTATTAAAGGAGTTATTTCCGATGAAAATAATGCAGAATTACCAGGAGCTAACGTAGTTGCTGTACATAATCCCACCGGTACTACTTACGGAGCTGCTGCAAACATTGACGGTAGATTTAATCTACTAAATATGAGAGTTGGTGGACCTTACACGGTAACTGTTAGTTATGTAGGTTATCAGGATCAAGTTTATACCGATGTTTTTTTAGATTTAGGGAAATCTGAAAATATTTCTGTTGGTTTGACTCCTGACTCTCAACTACTTGATGCTGTTGTAGTTCAAGGTAGCTCAACGAGAGGGGTTTTCAGTAAAGGCCGTACAGGTGCAGAAACTAACGTAGGTGCTAACGAATTAAGAAACCTTCCATCAATTACCAGATCAGCATCTGATTACACAAGATTAGAGCCAACTGCTAGCAATGGATCTTTTGCAGGTAGGAATGATCAATACAACAATTTTTCATTAGACGGTGCTATTTTTAACAATCCTTTTGGACTTGATGCTGCAACCCCTGGTGGCCAAACAGACGCACAACCCGTTTCTTTGGACGCAATTGATCAAATTCAGGTATCAACAGCCCCTTACGATGTTACTCAAGCGGGATTTACAGGAGCTAATGTTAATGCTGTTACCAAGAGCGGAACTAATACTTTAAAAGGTACAGTTTATGCCTACAATAGGAATCAAGATTTCACAGGATCCAAGGTTAACGGTGAAGAAATTTTTGTACCAAAACTAACACAATCACAAATGGGTGCGAGTGTTGGGGGTCCAATTAAAGAGAATAAGCTATTTTTCTTTGCAAACTTTGAAGTTGATAGTAGAGATGATTTAGGTCAATCATGGCTTCCGAACAGAGGAACAGGTGCAATAAACGAATCGAGAGTTGATGAAAGCGATTTAATGCTTGTTCAAAGTACCTTACAGGGTCTTGGATATGATCCTGGTGCTTATGAAGGATTTACACACCTAACCGAGTCAGCCAAAGCAATTTTCAAGTTAGATTGGAATATTGATGACAACAATCAATTAGCATTAATTTATAATTGGCTTGATGCTTCAAAAGAAAAGCCTGCACATCCAACTGCACTTGGTTTTAGAGGTCCTAATGCATCTGTATTACAATTTGAAAACTCTGGATATCAAATCAACAATGTATTAAATTCTGTACAACTAGAATTAAATTCATTTATTTCTGATGAGTTAAGTAATAAATTTCAAGCTGGATTTTCACATTTTGATGACTTTAGGAATCCTATGTCAACTCCCGCGCCCGCTATTACTATCCAAGACGGAGCTGGTTCAAATTATATTATTGCAGGTCACGAGCCTTTTTCGATCAATAATAGGCTAGATCAAAAGGTATTTCAATTTTCAAATAATTTAACATATTCAAAAGCAAACCACATTTACACTTTCGGAGTCTCGTTTGAAAAGTTTGAATTTGATAACTCGTTTAACCTAGGAGTTTACGGATATGGAAACGAGAATGGTTACGTTGGTGCTTTTGGAGCGTTTCCGTCTGTTGATGCATTCGTTGCTGCAGGTCAAAACGGATTGTTAGCTGAAGCATTAGCAAATGCTCAAAGTGTTTACGATAATGATACTTGGGCCTTGGCTGAAACAAATGTTGGTCAATTAGCTTTATATGCTCAAGATGAATGGGATATCTCAGAAGATTTCAAATTAACGTACGGAATAAGACTAGATAAACCACTTTATTTTGATACTGATGATAAAGCTCAGGATGTTATTGATGGAACTGGTGATTATGCGCCAAATACACCATATATAAATCCTAACACTGGGTATGTTCAATATCTTGATAATACTCAAATGCCAACAGGAAAATGGGTTCTTTCACCAAGAGTTGGTTTTAACTACGATGTAAATGGTGATAATTCAACTCAATTAAGAGGTGGATCTGGACTATTTTCTGGTAGATTTCCGTTCGTTTGGTTAGGAAATCAAATTGGAAATCCAAATTGGTGGTTTCATCAAATGGTCGACCCAGATTATCAGTTTCCACAAGTTTGGAGAACAAATTTAGGAATTGACAGAAGATTAGATGATGGTATGATATTGACTGCCGATTTATCTTATTCAAAGGATACCAACGGAGCTCACGTTCAAAATTGGGGTCTTATATCCCCAAGCGGAAACCTTTCAGGAGTTGATAATAGACCTATTTATACTGCAGGTGATTATGTGCAAGTTGATGTGCCTTTTCCTGCTAACGCAAACGGATATGTCTTTACAAATTCTGATAAAGGTAGAGCTTGGAATTTATCCCTTAGAGCACAAAAAACATTTGAAGGTGGATTATACACAAGCCTTGGATATAGTTATTTAGATTCTAGGGACGTAAATTCGATTGAAGCCGAAATAACCGGAGATGCATTCGTTTTTAACCCTGTGATGGGAGATGCAAATGCTGATGTTTTGTCTTACTCTAAATATGGTGATAAACACAGGTTTGTTGGTGTAGCTAGCCAAAGTTGGGATTATGGAAAGAATGATAAGTGGAGTACAACAATCTCTACATTGTTTGAATATTCTCAGGGTGGAAGATTTAGCTATACTTACGCAGGCGATATTAATGGTGACGGATCTGGACTTAATGATCTTATCTATATTCCCACTGCTTCTGAAATAAATGAAATGAATTTTAGTGGATCAGGTATGAAGGCCGCATTTAATAGCTATATTGTTCAAGATGAATATCTAAATAGTAGAAGAGGTCAATATGCAGAAAGATACGGTGCATTATCCCCATGGAGAGGAAGATGGGATGTTAGAGTTCTTCAAGATTATCATATTGAAACATCCAAAGGTAAAAGAAACACAATACAATTTAGTATGGATATACTTAACCTTGGAAATATGTTGAATTCTGAATGGGGTCTGTATCAACAACCTAATGCAGTTCAACCTATCGGAGTTTCTGTAGACAATGGAGTTCCTACATATACATTTGATCCTAATTTGACACAAACTTTCGGATATGACGCAAGTTTACTTTCAAGATGGCAGATGCAATTTGGACTTAGATATATATTCTAATTTTTAGTTTAATTAATAAAAAAAACCCTCAAAATTTTGAGGGTTTTTTTTATAATAAGTTTGAATTTTAATCTTGAATCTTTATTTTTTTGTCCCCAACAACCAAGGCATTGAATACTTGGCCCTCCCTAATAATAGCAGGTTTTCCTTTAATAAGTAGTAGAGGGGCGGCAACAACAGCACCAGCAGCAACAGCAACTCCTGTCTTTGATTTTCCAGCAAAATCATACTTTAGATTAACAGGTACAGATTGACCATCAACAGATTTTATAAAATCCACGCTAAAGGACAATTTTCCTTTTGTTCCAGCCGCTTTTCTTTTTACTGAGTTTGTAATAGTACCATTAACTAAAGTACCCTGTTTAACCAAAACATTCCCGTCAATATCAGTAACATCTGCTTGAACTCTGAGTGAAATAACCTCACCAATTTCAACTTTTCTACCACCCTTTTTATCGGATGAGATGGTTTCGGTCATAACAACAGCAATTCTGGTACCGGCCGTGAGCAAAACAGTTTCTGAATCCCCTTTTTTGGTGGATTTAACATCACTAAATGTCATTCTATCACCATTTTCAAATGTTACTAATAACACTTCAGCTAAATCGAGTGAAAAAGCAACAGAAAGTCCCTGTTTTTGGTACTTTAAAGTGGTTTCTGATATCTCTGTTATCTTAACATTTAATTCAGATCCATCCTTTTTAATAATTTGATCTTGAGCATTGGAAATAAATCCAAATAACATAAAAGATATTAATAATAATTTTTTCATATTTTCATTTTTTAAATTGTTATAAGTATTAATATAATAAATAAAGCTAAACATTTTATAAAATATCGATTAATAATGATTAATTTTTCTTAATTATATTAATATAACTTATTGATTTTTAGAGATTTACTTTCCAATACAGAATTTTGAGAAAATATTGCCAAGAATTTCATCATTTGAAATTTCACCGGTCAACTCTCCCAGAAAATAAATAGCTTGCTTAATATCAATTGCCAACAAATCAGATGAAATCTTATTACCAATAGAATTTTTTACCTTGTGAATTTCTTCTAATGTTTTATTTAATAAGTCATAATGTCTTGAATTAGATATAATTGAATTATTAATCTCACTGGTTAAGTTATTAATGTATAATAAAATTTCATTTTTTAATAAATCAACATTTACATTCTCTTTTGCACTGATTTCAATTGTATTAAACTCCTTTAGGTCAGAAGCTGAAAAACTGTTAACAATATCATTCTTATTCAATACCGTAATTAATTTAGTAGTTGGGAATTTTTCAATTATCTCATTTAAATATTTTTTATAATATTCGATTTTATGTTCATTTAAATCTGATTTGTCAATCAAAAATATAATAATCTGTGATTCTTCCATCTTTTTGAAAGTCCTATCAATCCCTATATTCTCGATCTCATCATCCGTTGACCTTATACCAGCAGTATCGATAAATCTGCAAACTACCCCGCTAATATTTATTTGATCCTCAACAGTATCTCTTGTCGTTCCGGCAATTGGACTTACAATTGCTCTATCTTCATTCAAGAGGGTATTTAACAGCGTAGATTTTCCCGAATTAGGCTCACCTACAATAGCTATTGGTATACCGTTTTTTATAGCATTCCCAGTTTTAAAAGAATCTATCAAATTTTTTAAATTTAATTCTATTTTGTTCAGAAGTTTATTCAGCTCTGAGTAATTAGCAAACTCGACGTCCTCTTGAGAAAAATCTAATTCTAATTCAATCAGTGAGGCAAAATTCAAAAGCTCCATTCTCAATTCATTAATATCATTTTTAAACCCGCCTCTCATTTGATTTATAGCTAATCTGTGAGATGCTTCAGAATCACTTGAGATTAAATCAGCGACAGATTCGGCTTGACTTAAATCCATTTTTCCGTTTAAAAATGAACGCATTGTAAATTCTCCAGGTTTTGCAACTCTACAATCAAATTTTAACAATAATTGAATGATAGCCTCCTGAATAAAAGTACTTCCATGACAAGAAATTTCAACTAAATCTTCACCAGTGTAAGATTTGGGATTTTTAAATACAGTAACCAAGACCTTATCTATCACACTATCTTTATCAACTAAATATCCAAGCTGTACTTTATTTGCCATTTGATCAACCAATTTAACTTTTTCTGATCCTTTAAATATTTTATTAACAATAGAAATGCTTTCAGGACCTGAAAGCCTAATCAATGAAATGGCCCCAATACCGGACGGAGAAGCTAATGCTAAAATATTATCGTTGTTGGTCAATTTTTTTAGATTTTATGTAAAAATATACAATAGGAATTAATAAAATTATAACAGAAAAGAAATTAGTAAAAACAACCTGTGGAGATATAAAAATTGTGGTAAAGAACCCAGCAATTGCCCCGCCTAGGTGGGCCTCATGGCCAATATTATCGTTAAATCTATTCATTGAATAGATTGAATAAAACAAATAACCTAGTCCAAAAAGGTAACCAGGCATAGGAATTATGAATAAAAAAAGTGTCATTCCTGGGTTTAACAATATTGCTGAATAAACAACTCCCATTACAGCGCCACTAGCACCAACTGCATTATAATTTAAATTATTTTGATTTAATCTGTATGTTAACCAATTTCCAAAGAAAAGACTTACAAAATAGATTATTAAAAACCCTAATGCACCTACTCTTAACAATACGGAATCTATGAAAAAGTACAAGGTAAACATGTTAACAATCAAATGAGTTGTATCAACGTGAAGAAAAGCTGATGAGAAAAATCTTATCTTTTCACCTCTTTTTATGTGACCTGGACTAAACTTGTATTTATTAAAAAAATTAGGGTCGTTGAAACCTTTGTATGAAAAATACACATTTAAACCAATAATAATTAACGCAATACTGTTCACAGAAAATTAACTAATTGATGTCAAATATAGTATATATTTGTGTCAAAGTATTTTAATGGATTTAATCATCTACATAGTCATTTACCCATTTATATGGATAATTTCAAGATTAAATTTTACATCTATTTATTTTATTTCCGATTTGTTTTATTATGTACTCTACTATGTATTTGGTTACAGAAAAAAAGTAGTTAGAAATAACCTAAAATTAGCTTTTCCAAATAAATCAGACAAAGACAGAATTTTAATCGAAAAAAAATATTTTAGAAATCTTGCAGATGTTTTCTTGGAATCATTTAAAACGATGAATATTTCTGAAGACGAAATGAAAAAAAGATATAAGTTCCTGAATCCAGAGCTACTAGACAAAATATATGATAAAAATCAAAACGTAATTTTAATAGCTGGTCATTATTGTAGTTGGGAATGGGTTTTTATTTTAGATCGATTCACTAAGTATAAAATAAATGCCATTTACAAAAAATTATCCAACAAATACTTTGATAATTGGGCAAGAAGTAACAGAAGTAAATACGACGGAAATCTTATCTCTACTAAGGAGACGTATCGAGAAATACTAAGACATTCAAAAACCGATAAGTTAAATTTATATGGTTTTGCTTCAGACCAGTCTCCAAGGTTAAGTAAGGCTAGTCATTGGGGGATCTTTTTGGGAAATAATGTCCCAATTCATGTAGGTGCTGAGGTAATCGCAAAAAAGTATAATATGGCTGTTGTTTTTATGGATGTTCAAAAAGTAAAAAGAGGATTTTATGAGGTTAATTTTGAAACTATCACAGAAAAACCCAAAGATTATAAGGATTATGAAATTACGGACCAGTTCATCAAAAAACTGGAACTACAGATTATTAAAAAACCTGAATTTTACACCTGGACTCATAAAAGATTTAAACATAAAAAAAGTTCTAGCTAAGGTTTTTTATTTCTGAAATAAACCTTGAAGATAATTCATTCGCAAATTTCTGTGATTTAGCTTCAGAATAAATCCTAACTATAGGCTCTGTGTTACTTTTTCTAAGTTGAACCCATGAATCTTCAAAATCAATTTTCAAGCCGTCAATAGTATTAATTTTCTCAGATGAATATTTTTCAGCTATATTTTTAATTACTGATTCAACATCCAAACTCTTGTCCAATTTCACCTTATCCTTTGACATATAGTAATTTGGAAATGAATCTCTTAACCTAGAACAAGAAACTTTTATTTTTGATAAATAACTAAGAAATAATGCGATACCAACTAAAGCATCACGACCATAATGAAGTTCAGGCAATATTATACCACCATTACCCTCACCTCCAATCACAGCGTTTTTTTTCTTCATCATCTCAACTACATTAACCTCACCAACAGCACTAAAAAAGTGGGGACAGTTATTGGATTCAGAAATATCCTTCAAGGCTCTTGATGAACTTAAATTACTTACGGTACTGCCGGGATTATTTTTTAAATAATAGTCTGCGCAGGCAACTAATGTATACTCTTCTCCAAAAACTTCTCCGTTTTCTGAAACAAATGCTAGTCGATCGACATCAGGGTCAACAACTATACCCAAATCTGCCCTATTTTCAACTACCAACCTACTTAAATCTGTCAAATTTTCTTTTAGAGGTTCTGGATTATGAGGAAACTCACCATTAGGATTGCAATAAAGTTCAATAACATCAACCCCTAGTTTTTTTAACAATTTAGGAACTGCAATTCCTCCAGTTGAATTAACAGCATCTACAACAATTTTAAATTTTCTTTTTTTAATTAACCCTACATCGACTAAGGGTAAATCTAGTATCATTTCGATATGTTTATCTATGTAGCTCGAATTAAATGTAATTGAACCGTTTTTTCCATTGTAATCATTTAATGGGTTTGTATCAGCAATTTTTAGAAGCTTTTCACCATCGGCTGCATTTATGAACTCACCTTTGTTGTTTAATAATTTTAGTGCATTCCAATTTCTTGGATTGTGACTAGCGGTAATAATAATTCCTGCATCAGCATTCTCACCAGGAACTGCTATTTCTACTGTAGGGGTTGTAGATAACCCCAAACATACGACGTCTACCCCCATTGTAGTTATGGTTTTTAAGACTAATTCTTCAACCATTTTTCCTGAAATTCTTGCATCTCTACCTACTACTATTTTATTGTTTATAATTTTATCTTCAGATTTTAACCAAAGAATGAATGATCTTGTGTACAAGACAATATCTTCTTTTGTTAAATCTTCTCCTTTTATTTCTCCAATGGTACCTCTAATACCTGAAATGGACTTTATAAGTGGCATTATAATTGTTTTTACAAATATACTTTTAAATATACTACAGTAAAAAATTGAATTTGTAAATTCGATCAAAATATTAACATTGAAAAATATTTTTAAATACCTCTTAATCTTTTTTATAATATCCTCATGTGAAAATGAAAATCAAGGTGTTATTGCAGAAAATGCTATGGTTGTTTCTGCAAGAAAAGAAGCAAGTAATATTGGAATTGAAATACTAAAAAAAGGCGGAAACGCTTTTGACGCAATGATGGCAACAGAATTAGCTCTGGCAGTTTCCTACCCTTCAGCTGGAAATATTGGTGGCGGTGGTTTCATGGTATTTAGAAAATCTGACGGAACTACTGGGGCATTAGATTACAGGGAAAGAGCACCTATAAAATCAACAAAAGACATGTACCTAGATAAAAACGGAAATATTATCCAGGGTTTGAGTATGGTTGGCGCATTATCTGTTGGAGTTCCTGGGACTATTGCTGGAATCTTTGAAGCTCATAAAAAGTATGGAACTCTTAGTGTCAAAGAAATCATAAGCCCTGTGATAGAGTTAGCCGAAAAAGGGGTAATTATTACAGAAAATCAAAAAAATAGAATTGACGAAAATAGAAAGTACTTTAAACTGGTAAATAAATCAGTTATTCCGTTCGATGATGATTTTGAAACTAATGAAATTATTACGTATCCAGAACTAGCGATCACATTAAAAAAAATAATGGAAAATGGAAGAGATGAGTTTTACAAAGGTGAGACGGCTGAAAAGCTTGTAGAATTCGTAAATGAAAATGGTGGAATTTTATCTATGGAAGATCTTGAAATATATGAGGCTAAATGGAGAGATCCTATCACATTTAAATATGATAATTTAAAGATTATTTCAATGTCTCCTCCCTCAAGTGGTGGAATCTGTATTAATCAAATAATGAAAATGATTGAACCATATGACTTGACTGATCTTGGTCATAATTCAATAAAATATGTAAAACTATTAGTTGAAGCTGAAAGAAGATCTTTTGCAGATAGAAGTCACTTTCTGGGGGATCCTGATTTTATAAATATACCTACAAAAAAACTTGTTGATGAAAATTACCTTTCATCTAGATTTAATGACTTTTCCTTTGATAAGCCAACAAGTTCTGATGAAATTGGATACGGAAATATAACTATTCAAGAAAGTAATGAAACTACCCACTACTCCATTGTTGATCAATTTGGGAATGCAATTGCTGCTACCACTACATTAAATGGAACTTTTGGATCCAAGTTATATTGTTATGAGTTAGGTTTTTTTCTAAACAATGAAATGGATGACTTCTCAAGTAAACCAGGATTCCCAAATATGTATGGTCTAATTGGAGGCGAGGCTAATAAAATTGAACCAAGAAAAAGGATGCTTAGTTCAATGACACCAACAATTGTTGAAAAGGATAAAAAACTTTACATGACTTTAGGCACACCTGGAGGATCAACAATAATTACGTCAGTTGTTCAGACTATTTTAAACGTTCATGAATTTGATATGTCAATGCAAGAGGCTGTTGATGCAGCTAGGTTTCACCACCAATGGAAACCAGATTCAATCAGGATTGAATCAAATTTATTTAGTGATAATTTAAAGAGATCACTAATGAAATCAGGATATAAGCTTAGCGATAAAGGATCGATCGGAAGAGTTGATGGGATACTTATTAAACAGAAAAATATTATTGAAGGAGGAGCTGACAGAAGAGGTGATGATACAGCAATTGGCTTTTAGATCATTATGAGCGGACAAAATGAAATTTTAATTTTTGGGGCCAAGTCTAACAATCTTAAAAATTTAGACCTTAAAATACCAAGAGACAAACTTGTAGTAATTACCGGACTTTCAGGAAGTGGAAAATCATCTCTCGCATTTGACACTTTATATGCAGAGGGTCAGCGAAGATACATTGAAACCTTTTCTGCTTATGCAAGGCAATTTTTATCAAAAATGGACAGACCAGATGTAGACAAAATAGAAGGTTTATCTCCTGTTATCGCAATTGAACAAAAAACGGTTAATAAATCCCCTAGATCTACTGTCGGAACGACTACTGAAATTTATGACTTTATAAGACTGCTATATTCTAGATGCTCAGATGCATATAGTTATGTAACAAATGAAAAAATGGTGAGTTATTCGAATGATCAAATTATTGATTTAATTTCATCGGTTTATCAAGATAAGAAAATCATTTTACTCGCTCCAATAATCAAATCAAGAAAGGGGAACTACCAAGATTTATTTCAGCAAACAATAAAAAAGGGTTTTACGCAATGCAGAATTGATGGTAAGATAAAAGATATTAATAATAGCACTAAACTTGAAAGATATAAAAATCATGATATTGAAATTGTAATTGATAAACTTCATTTAGAGGCAAATAAATATTCAAAAAAAAGGTTAAGAGAAAGTGTAAAAACTTGTTTTTTTCATGGAAATAACTCCATTCTTATTATTGAAAATGATACTAATGAAGCAAGATATTTCAGTTTAAATCTAATGTGTGAGAAATCTGGAATTTCATATGAACTTCCTGATCCCAATAATTTTTCGTTCAATTCTCCCAGAGGAGCTTGTAAGAGCTGTAAAGGATTAGGCATCGTTAAAGAAGTAGATTTAAACAAAATAATTCCTGATGATGACATATCAATCTATGATGGAGGAATAGATTTAATAAAATCAAAAAAGTCATGGATTTATAAGCAAATTGAACTTATTGCTAAAAAATTTAATTTTAACCTGAAAGATCCGATCAATAAAATTCCGAAAAAAGGCATGAATGCCATTCTTTATGGACTCAAAGACGAATTAAAGGTTCAAAATAAAACAATAGGAGTAAATATAGACTATTCAATATCATTTGAAGGAATATGCAACTTTATTAATGACCAATATCACAATAATGAATCTGTTCGTTTAAAAAGATGGGCAAATAATTATTTTAGAGAAATAAAGTGTGTCGAATGTGAGGGTTCAAGATTAAAAAGAGAAGCTCTTTATTTTAAGATTGATGACAAAAGTGTGAATGACATTGTAAACTTAGAAATTAAGGATCTCACCAAATGGTTCAAAAAAGTACACTCAAAGCTTAATCAAAAGCAAAAAATAATTTCTAAAGAAATTATAAAAGAAATCAGTGAACGTCTTAATTTTTTAGAAAACGTTGGGCTAAATTATCTGACTCTAAACAGAACATCTAAATCCCTTTCTGGTGGTGAAAGCCAGAGAATTCGTCTCGCATCCCAAATTGGATCTCAATTAACGGGTGTTTTGTATATTTTGGATGAGCCAAGTATAGGTTTACATCAAAGTGATAACCAAAAACTTATCAATTCATTGATTAATTTAAGAAATGTTGGTAATTCAATAATTGTTGTCGAGCATGACAGAGATATGATCCTTAAAGCCGATCATATCATTGATATTGGACCGTATGCAGGAAAAAAAGGAGGTGAGATTATTTTTTCAGGAAATAAAAAACAACTCTTAAAGTGTGATTCGTTAACCGCCAAATATATCAACAATATTAAGGTAATCGAGAAACCCTTAAAACACAGAACAGGAAACGGATTTTTTATTGAGTTATTAGGTTGTAATGGAAATAACCTGAAAAATTTAGACCTAAAGATTCCACTTAACACATTAACGATAGTAACTGGTGTTTCAGGAAGTGGTAAATCTACCCTAATTAACGAAACCCTATTTCCCATAATTCACAACAAGATTTATAAAGCTGAAAAAAATGTACATGTTTTTAATAAAATTAAAGGGGTAGGAAATATCGATAAAATTGTAAACATCAATCAATCGCCAATTGGAAGAACACCTAGAAGCAACCCTGCAACATACTGTGGAGTCTTCTCTGAAATAAGAAACATCTTTTCAAAACTAAACGAATCTGTTATCAGAGGATATAAGCCTGGTAGATTTAGTTTTAATGTTGAAGGAGGTAGATGTGAAGAATGTAAAGGTGCTGGATTAAAGCAAATTGAGATGAACTTCCTTCCTGATGTTTACATCGAATGTGAAGTTTGTATGTCTAACAGGTTTAACAGAGAAACTTTAGAAATTAAGTACAAAGGGAAATCGATTAACGATATATTAAAAATGAGTGTTAACGAAGCGACCGATTTTTTTGAACATATTCCAAAAATTTATAGAAAATTAAAAACCATAAAAGATGTTGGACTAGGCTACTTGACATTAGGTCAACAGAGTACAACACTTTCTGGAGGTGAAGCGCAAAGAATAAAATTATCCTCTGAATTAAGCAAAAAAGATACGGGAAATACTTTGTATGTTTTAGACGAACCAACAACTGGACTTCATTTTGAAGATATTAGAATTCTACTGGAAGTTATTGAGACACTTGTAAAAAAAGGAAATACTGTGATTATTATTGAACATAACATGGATGTAATAAAAAAAGCAGATTATATTATTGATCTTGGCCCTGAAGGAGGAAAAAAAGGAGGTAATATTATATTTCAGGGATATATTGACAAGTTTCTTGAATGCAAATCAAGTACAACTGCAAAGTTCCTTAAAAAAGAACTAACTTAGTCCTGTATGAATGAAAGAAGGAACAAGAAATGGAATGAAACTAAGACAAATGACTCGTGGTCGATTTTTAAAATCATGGGTGAGTTTGTTGAGGGATACGAGAAGCTAAGTGCAATTGGGCCCTGTATTTCCATTTTCGGCTCAGCTAGAACTAAGCCTGAACACAACTATTATAAACTTGCAGAGGATATTTCTGAAGCAATTGTAGAGCGTGGATACGGAGTCATCACAGGAGGTGGACCAGGAATCATGGAAGCTGCTAATAAGGGAGCTAATCGTGTAAAAGGAAAATCTGTAGGTCTTTGTATAAATCTTCCTTTTGAAGACACAAACAATAAATTTATTGACAAAGACAAAGAGTTAAATTTTGATTACTTTTTCGTAAGAAAAGTAATGTTTGTAAAATATGCTCAAGGATTTGTAGTAATGCCAGGAGGATTTGGAACATTAGATGAACTATTTGAAGCAATAACTTTAATCCAAACTCACAAAGCTGAAAAGTTTCCTATAATACTAGTTGGTTCAGAGTTTTGGAACGGTATGATTGATTGGCTCAAACAAACTCTTCTTTCCGAAAATAAAACAATCAGTGAATCTGATCTAAATTTATTTCAAATTGCTGATTCCAAAGAGGAAGTAATAGATATTCTCGAAGAATTTCATAAAAATTACACCTTTACCCCAAACTTTTAACGTTAAGTTAAACATTTACAATAAAACTTAAATTTGCAAATGCATTGATGTTTGAGTAAATTTGCAAACCGCTACAAATTGATTTATGCTATCAAAAACAGATAAAAAATCTATTTCATTTAGTCAGTTTAAAGAAGAAATTCTTGACGATTACAAGTCTGCTTTTATTAGCAGAGAATGTAGCATAATAGGTAGAAGAGAAGTTTTAACCGGGAAAGCAAGTTTTGGAATTTTTGGTGATGGTAAAGAGCTACCTCAAATTGCTATGGCTAAATTTTTCAAGAAAGGAGATTTTAGATCAGGTTACTACAGAGATCAAACATTTATGTTTTCATTAAATGAAGTTACCCCCACTCAATTTTTTGCTGGTCTTTATGCACATACAGACATAAATCATGATCCAATGAGTGCTGGAAGACAAATGGGGAGTTCGTTTTCAACCCACAGTCTAGACGACAAATATAATTGGAAGAACTTAGTAGACCAATACAATTCAAGTGCTGATCTCTCTCCTACCGGAAGTCAAATGCCCAGGCTTCTTGGATTAGCCCAAGCATCCAAAATATACAAAGATTTAAACATAGCTAATTCTGAAAAATTTAGTTCAAATGGCAATGAAATTGCCTGGGGAACTATAGGCGATGCAGCTACCAGTGAGGGTCTTTTTTTTGAAAGTATAAATGCAGCTGGAGTCATGCAAATCCCAATGATAATAAGTATCTGGGATGATAATTATGGTATTTCTGTTTCATCAGAATATCAAACAACCAAAGGTGATATTTCAGAAGTATTAAAGGGATTTAAGAGAGATAAAAACTCTAATGGTTTTGAAATTTTAAAAGTAAAGGGGTGGGATTATGTTGAACTTATGAAAACCTATGAAAAAGCTGAAAAAATATGTAGAAATAAGCACATTCCTGTAATTGTACATGTTTTTGAGTTAACACAACCGTTAGGCCACTCCACATCTGGTTCTCACGAAAGATATAAATCAAAAGAAAGACTTGAATGGGAAAGTGATCATGATTGTATTAAAAAATTTAAGGAGTGGATATTAGATAACAAAGTTGTTTCAATTGCTGAACTAGATGAAATTGAAAAAATTTCAAAAAAATATGTTAGTGAGTCAAAAGCAAATGCAAAGAAAAATTCTGTTAGCGAAACACTAATTAAGGTAGACGAATTAAACAAGCTTTTAAAAAATAATCTGCAAATCGATAGTGAAAAAGTTAGCGAAATTCTTTTTGAATTAAATAAAATAAAAGAACCAAGTAAGAGGGATTTATTTGTTTCAGGTAATATGATTTTGAGAGAATTGATGATTGATAAAAATAATAGTTTGAATGAGCTCAGAAATTGGCTAACTAAACTTAAAACAAAATATCAATATGATTACAGTTCTCACCTGTACAGCGAATCAGATTTTAATCCTGCCAATATTGATTTAAGAAAAGTTGAATATAAAGACGACTCTGAAATGGTTGATGGTAGGATAATCTTAAGAGATAATTTTAGGAAAATTCTAGAAAAATACGAAAATGTTGTAATATTTGGTGAAGATGCGGGTAAAATAGGAGGCGTAAACCAAGGTTTGGAAGGTTTACAAGAATCTTTTGGAGAAACTAGAGTTTTTGATACCGGTATTCGTGAGGCTACAATAGTTGGACAAGGCATTGGTTTAGCATTAAGGGGTATTAGACCAATAGCTGAGATTCAATATTTAGACTATCTTCTTTATTCTATTCAAATATTGAGTGATGATTTGGCAACATTACACTACAGAACGAGAGGAAAACAAAAAGCCCCGCTAATTATTAGAACTAGGGGGCATCGACTAGAGGGCATATGGCATGCGGGATCTCCTATGTCTGGTATGATAAATCTTCTCAGAGGAATTTTTCTTTTAGTGCCACGGAATATGACTATAGCAGCTGGATTTTATAATGCTTTACTTATCGGTGACCAACCTGCAATAGTTGTGGAATGTTTGAATGGTTACAGAACTAAAGAAAAAATGCCAAACAATATTGGTGATTTTACCGTACAAATAGGTAAGATTGATACAATTAAACACGGAGAAGACATTACAGTTATTTCTTATGGCTCTACCCTTAAATTGGTTGAAAAAGCCTCTGCTGAATTAGAAAGATTTGGAATAAGTTGCGAAATAATTGATTGCCAATCTTTGATTCCATTTGATATTGAAAAAGATATTACAAAGAGCGTTAAAAAAACAAATAGACTGGTAATAATTGATGAGGACTTTTCAGGAGGAGCAAGCGCATATATTCTTGATAATTTGATTAATAATCAAAATGTTTATGATTATCTAGATAGTAAGCCACACACACTTTCAGCAAAGGACCACAGACCTGCATATGGTACTGATGGTGATTATTTCTCAAAACCGTCAGTTGATGATATTTTTAATAAGATTTATGCTATAATGAATGAGCTAAACCCCGAAAAATATCCTCTTTAAACCAGGTTTATTATACGTACAACTAACTCTTTTAAGAGTGAAGTATCCGCTTTTTTAACTTTAACCCCTTTTGAATACATATCATAATCTCTTATTATTGAAATGACATTAACAACGGACTTTAGGTTGTAATTTCTTGACGCAATATGATATTCAGTAAGAAAATAGGGGTTTACACCAAGAAGTGATGACATTTTTTTATCATTGGAGTTAGAGTTAGAATGATAAATAAGTAATTTATTGAAGAAATCGAATATTACTGAAATAGTTACCACTAGCGGGTTAGAATTTGGATTCTCTGAAAAGTACTGAGTAATTTGAAATGCTTTGTTAAAATTCTTCTCACCCAATGCCCTTCTAAGTTCAAAATTATTAAACTCCTTTGAAATACCTATATACTTTTCAACATCATCTGACGTAATAGTCATTTCGCTATTTTTTATTTCAAGTAATTTATCTATTTCGTTTGAAATTTTACTTAAGTTATTTCCTAGATGTTCGTTTATCAGAATTATAGATTTTCTTTCAATCGAATAACCCGAAGATGAAATTTTCTCACTAATCCAATTTTGAACCTGATTATCATATAATTTTTTTGACTCGAAGATTTTTCCAGCTTTTAATAGCTCTTTGTATACAGCTTTTCTTTTATCAATAGTTTTATGCTTATAGTTGATAATCAATATTGTAGACTTTAAAGGGTTTTTAATATAACCTAATAGATTATCAAAGGTTCTTGAAAGGTCTTGTGCTTCTCTTATCAAAACAATTTGAAATTTTGACATTAAAGGATATTTTTTACAAACAGTTATTATCTGATCTACAGATGTATCTTTTCCATATAAAATATTTAGATTAAACTGTTTCTCCTCTTCGGTTAAAACATTTTGAATAAATAAATTAGTTATATTGTCAATGTAAAATTCCTCCTCTCCCATTAAAAGGTATATCGGAGCAAAATTTTTAGTTTTAATGTCATTTTTTATTTCAGAAACGGTAGTCAAAGCTTCAATTAAATGTTAAAATTATCATTCCCAAATTATGAATTTACATTAAAAAAAATCAATCAAAAGAGATTTATTTTTGACAGGATACGAAAAAAATATGTTGAGCTTACGCCCGAAGAATGGGTTAGGCAGAATTGTTTGATGTTTCTTGAAAAGGAAAAAAAATTTAAGAAAGGTCTTATTTCAGTTGAAAAAAGAATTAAATTAAATAACACTACTAAAAGATTTGACATCTTGGTTCATGACAATCAAGGTTCTTGTGTTTTGTTAGTTGAATGTAAAGCACCCAATATTAAAATCACTCAAAAAACTTTCGATCAAATACTTTCTTACAACCATGTGATAAATGCTGAATATCTTATGGTTACAAATGGAATAATTCATTATTATTGTAAAATTAATAAAGTGAATAAAAGAATAGATTTTTTAAAAGAAATACCTGAATATAGATGAATTTAGGAATAGTTATACTTAATTGGAATGGAAAAAATTTACTTAAAAAATTCTTACACTCAGTTGTAGAATTCACTCCTAAAGAACATACTATATATATTATTGATAATGGATCTGATGATGGGTCAATTGGCTACATTGAAAACAACTACAATCATATAAAAATTATAAAATTAAACACAAACTATGGATTTGCAAGGGGATACAATATCGGTCTTAAAGATGTAAAAGATGAAATAATTTGTCTTTTAAATAATGATGTTGAGGTTACAGAAAACTGGACAGAAAGTATATTAAAACAATTTAAATCAGAGCCGAATACAGCAGTCATTCAACCAAAACTAAAAGATTATAACAGAAAAGAATATTTTGATTATGCAGGTGCTGCAGGAGGATTTTTGGATAAATATGGTTATCCATATTGTAGAGGAAGAGTATTTAACAAAATAGAAGTTGATAGATTACAATATGATGAAATTAGTGATATTTTTTGGGCATGTGGAGCCTGTTTTTTTATACGTAAAAATATATTCAGCAAATTAAATGGTTTTGATGAAAATTTTTGGGCTCATATGGAAGAAATTGATTTATGTTGGAGAATTAAAAACGATGGATACAAAATAAGTTTTAATCACAACTCTATTGTTTATCATGCAAATGGCTCATCACTAAACAAATCAGATCCAAAAAAAACATTTTTAAATTTTAGGAATAAATTATTTATGATTACTAAAAATTCAAAAAATAATTTATTTTTAATACTGTTGGAAAAATTTTTTATAGATCTAATAGTCTCTTTCTTTATTCTATTAACTAAAGGATTTAATCATTTTATTGCAATAATTAAAGCTTACTTGTCGTTTTATAAGCATATTAACCTGTTAATTGAATTTAGAACTAAACAAAAAAGAAAAATTAAGCATTATAATATCAGATCGATAATTGTTAAATACTTATGGCTAAAAAGCTAATAATACCTAGAAATTAAGTTTTCTTTTTCCTAATTTTACTAAGTACAAATAACATAAAATATTTTAAAATGAAAAAAACATTTTTTTTAAGCTTAATTACACTATTTATTATGTCTTCATGTGTTAGTAAAAAAGAATATACATCACTTGAAAATCGACATAAGAAAACACAAGACCTTTTAAATACTGCAACAATTAAACTTAACGCTTGTTTAGAAGAAAAAACATCCTCTGAAACCCTTGCTAGTGCATACAAAGAGCAATTATCTGACTTGAAAAGAAGAAACGATCAGTTATTTGTCCAAAGTCAAGATTATTTAGAGTTAACAGCTAAGGGCGCTGAAAATTTAGAAAAGACCCTTGAAAGTATGCAAGAAAAGGATTTGAAAATCACAAGAATCCAGGATGCATTGAATCGAAAAGATAGCGTCACATTTGCACTTGTAACTAGCCTTAAAAAGGAAATTGGTATCAATGACCCAGATATTGAAGTAAACGTTGATAAAGCAGTCGTATTCATTTCTTTATCTGATAAGCTATTATTTAAAACCGGAAGCTATGAAGTTTCAGAAAGAGCAAAAGAAATATTAGGTAAAGTTGCAACGGTTGTAAATGGTAAGCCTGATTTTGAATGTATGGTTGAAGGTCATACCGACAGTAGATCCTACAAAAGAGACGTTTTATTAGATAATTGGGATTTAAGTGTCAAAAGAGCAACATCAATTGTTAGAGTACTTGAAGATTTAGACGTAAATCCAGGAAGGTTGATTGCAGCTGGAAGAAGTTTTTATGATCCTCTAGTGGACAATGACACGGCCGAAAATAGATCTATCAACAGGCGAACAAGAATAATTATTATGCCTAAGATTGATCAGTTTTATGATATGATTGAACAAGAAATGCAAAACTTGACTAAATAGATTTACACATAAAATAATTCTAAAAAAACCCACATTATGTGGGTTTTTTTATGAGATAATTTGAAGTCTAGAAAATCTGAGTAGTAATTTTTTTATACCCGCTTTCTCAAACTTAATTTCAGCTTTTTTATCTCCCCCAATACCATCTATAGAAATAACGGTTCCTTTACCAAATCTTTCATGTCTAACTACATTACCAACAACCAATTTGTTATCAAAAAGATTAGATTTTACAGAGGATGACTTTAGCTTAACAAAATTGGACGTCGGTCTTTTTTCAGGTTTTTTAAATCTTACACCAACCTTATTAAAATTTTCGTTATATGAAAAATGTTTTGTGATCGAATTTTGAACAACATTATTTTTTAAATAAACTTCATCAATTTCATCGATAAATCTGCTTTTTTCAGAATCCACAAGTTTTCCCCATCGATATCTAGATAATACATATGATAAAAATATTTTTTTCTCAGCTCGTGTGAGAGCGACATAAAATAACCTTCTCTCCTCCTCTAATTCAGTTCTGGAATTTAAATTCATAGCACTAGGAAATAAATTCTCCTCTAATCCAACTATATACACATACGGAAACTCTAAACCTTTTGCTAAATGAATGGTCATTAATGAAACCTTGTTCTTATCATCAATCTCTTGATCTTGATCTGTTGCCAGGGCTACATTTTGAAGAAACGAAGAAACAGAAACTTCATTCTCTTCATTATTATCAACAAAATCTTTAATACCATTCAACAGCTCTTCAATATTTTGTATTCTATTTATACCCTCAAGAGATTCGTCATTTTTATAAAGATTATATAGACCCGATTGCTTCAAAACTTCCTTTGTAATATCAAAGACATTCATTGAGTCTATTTTTGTTCTTATGCTCTCAATCATTACAATAAAATCTATTAACTTATTTTTTGTAGAATTATTAAGGGTTTGGGATGATTTTAAATGGTTTTTTATAAAATTATAATCTGACTCTGAAAAGCTCTTTGCTTCTAATGAAACTTTATTTAGTGTGGTTTGTCCAATGCCTCTGGGTGGAAAGTTAATTATCCTCTTGAACGCTTGCTCATCATCATAATTAACAAGGATTCTTAAATAAGCCAACACATCCTTTATCTCTTTTCTTTGGTAAAAAGATAAACCACCAAATACACGGTATGGAATATTTTTCTTTCTGAGTGCATCCTCAAACGAACGAGACTGAGCATTTGTTCTATATAATATAGCAAAATCACTATTTTGTAATTGATTTTGCATTTTATTTTCAAAAATTGAACTAGCTACAAACCTACCTTCTTCTCCGTCAGTAAGTAATTTGTTCACACTAATTTTTTCCCCTGACTCATTTTCAGTCCATACATTTTTCTTCAATCTCTTCTGATTATTCTTTATAAGGCTATTTGCTGCATCAACAATATTCTTTGTTGACCTGTAATTTTGCTCTAATCTAAATAGTTTCGAATCCGGAAAGTCTTTTTGAAAATTTAATATGTTATTTATGTTAGCTCCTCTAAAGCTATAAATACTTTGTGCATCGTCACCTACAACACAAATATTTTGAAATTTATCGGAAAGAGCTCTAATAATAAGATACTGTGAATGATTTGTATCCTGATATTCGTCAACTAATATGTATCGGAAAATATTTTGATATTTTGAAAGAGTATCAGGGTATTTACTCAACAATTCATTTGTTTTTAGAAGTAAGTCGTCAAAATCCATCGCCCCAGCTTTAAAGCATCTATCTACATACTCTCTATAGATTTGAAGGAACTTAGGCCTATTAGAGATTTTATCAGAAAGTAACATTTCATCATCATTTTGATAATCAACAGGCGTTATAAAGTTGTTTTTCATAGATGATATTCTAGAAAAAATTAACTTGTATTTATATTGATCTTTATCCAGGCTTAGTTCCTTTATAATTCTACTAACTAATTTTTGAGAATCATCAGAGTCATAAATTGTAAAATTTGACGTATAACCAATTTTGTGAGCCTCAATTCTGAGTATCCTAGCAAAAACAGAATGAAAAGTCCCCATCCAAAGGTTCTTGGCCTCTCCCCCAACAATTGATCCTATTCTTTCTTTCATTTCTTTGGCTGCTTTATTAGTAAAGGTCAAAGCTAAAATGTTAAAAGGATCAACTTCTTGAGTCATTAAATAAGCAATCTTGTATGTCAAAACCCTTGTTTTACCAGATCCGGCTCCAGCAATTACGATCATTGGTCCATTCATTTGAAGTGTGGACTCAAGTTGGGCGTTATTTAAATTATTTAAAAAATCTTTCAAGAGAATAATTTGGTATTAATTTAAATATACTTTAACAGAAAAGTTAAAATAAATTTAGTTAGTTATAAACAAAAATTTAGAAACCTTTAAGTAAAAAAATCTTAAATTTAATATGATGAATAATGATCTATTAAATACTTCGATCGAATTTTTAAAAGGAGTTGGTCCTAACAGAGCAAAACTTATAAAAAATGAACTTAAAGTATCAAAATTTAAAGATCTATTATTTCAATTCCCCTACAGGTATATTGATAAAACAAAATATCATAAAATTTCTGAAATTAACATAAATAATTCTGAGATCCAGCTTGTTGGAAATATAACAGATTTAAAAGAAGTTGGAATCGGGTCTAAAAAAAGACTTACCGCTAATTTTAGTGACAGTTCTGGTTCAGTTCAGTTAGTTTGGTTCAAAACTAATAAATGGCTTATCGATTCTATCAAATTAAATACTACATATATAGTTTTTGGAAAAATTAATAATTATAAAGGCAAATTATCAATCCCCCATCCTGAACTAGAATTGTACAGTCAAGAAAATATCAGAAGAAGAACAAATTTGTATGCTGTATATCCATCAACAGAAGTACTTAACAAAAGAGGCATAACAAATAAAGTCTTCACGAAGCTAGTAGAGGAATTATTAATTAACATAAATGAGAAAATAAAAGAAAATTTACCTAAATATATTTTAGATAAATATGGTTTAATGAGTAGACGTGAATCTTTAATAACTATTCACAAACCCAAATCTTCCATTGATCTTAAAAATGCAATAAAAAGGTTAAAATTTGAAGAAATTTTCTACTTACAAATTAGATTAATCAAAAAAAATATCACCAGAAAAGAAAAGATTAAAGGTTATGTATTTAGTAAAATAGGAAATCAGTTTGAAAAATTTTACGGAGATCATCTAGATTTTGAATTAACAAGTGCACAAAAAAAAGTTATCAAAGAGATAAGAAATGACTTAGGAAATGGTGCACAAATGAATAGACTTTTACAAGGAGATGTTGGATCTGGAAAAACTATAGTAGCATTTATTTCAGCGTTAATTGCTATTGGTAACGGATTTCAAACATGTATTATGACTCCAACTGAAATTTTGTCATACCAGCATTATAATAAATTTAAAATTATTTGTAAATCATTGAATATCAATATAGAAGTATTGACGGGATCAAGTAAAGCTTCATATAAAAAAGAGGTGAAAGAAAATCTAAAGAGAGGTGAAATTGATTTATTAATAGGGACTCATGCTTTAATTTACGATACTGTTGAATTTAAAAACCTGGGGCTTGCAATAATTGACGAACAACATAAATTTGGGGTAGCTCAAAGAAGCAAATTATGGCACAAAAACGATTTACCACCTCATATATTAATAATGACAGCCACTCCAATTCCTCGAACCTTAGCAATGTCTGCTTACGGTGATTTAGATATGTCCATTATCAACGAGCTGCCTCCCGGAAGGAAACATATCAATACATTTCATCAAACCAGTAACGAAAGGTTAAAATTGATTGATTTCTTGAAAAACCAAATAAAACAAGGTAGGCAAGCATACGTAGTATATCCCTTGATAAAAGAAAGCGAAAAACTAGATTTTAAAGATCTATTAGACGGTTACGAGACTTTTTCAAGAGATTTTCCAATGCCTGAATATCAGATCTCAATCGTTCACGGAAAAATGAGTAACGAGGATAAGGAATATGAAATGCAGAGGTTCGTGGAAAATAAAACTCAAATTCTTGTTTCAACAACTGTTATTGAAGTTGGAGTAGATATTCCAAATGCGTCAGTTATGGTAATCGAAAGTGCAGAAAGATTTGGATTATCTCAATTACATCAGCTTAGAGGCAGGGTTGGTAGAGGTAACCATAAAAGCTATTGTTTTTTAATTACAGGACACAAAAAAACTAAGGAAAGTAAAATAAGGATGGAAACTATGGTAAAAACAAATGATGGTTTTCAAATAGCTGAAAAAGATCTTGAGTTAAGAGGGCCGGGAAATATAATGGGAACACAACAAAGCGGTGAAATGCCATTGAGAGTTACTAATCTTGTTGGTGATAGTCAACTTATTTTAAAAATCAGAGAACTAGTAATGAAAATTATTAGCAAAGACCCGAACCTAACCAATAATAATAACATACTCATACTAAAAAACTTAAAAAAATTGGTTGAGAAAAAAGATATATGGGAATATATAAGCTAAGAATCTAACCTTCGTTTATTAAAGTCTTTATAAAGTTTTCAAATTCAATAATAAAGTTGTTGTACTTGATACCCGTTGCTGGACCATTGAAGCCTGTATGAATACGTCTTACCTTTAGATTTTTGTCTGTTACGATTAAGGTTGGATATGAAATTATGGTATCTATTGAAGGAAGTTTCTCTGCTGCATCTTCTTTATTACTTGATCCGTATTGCGCTAACAATATATCGTAATCAATTCTTAAATTCTTTTTAAGCTTTTTTAAGTTATTCAATGCTTTTTCTTCAGATTTAGCAAATTCAAATGCAATTGAGGTTATAGAAACCTCATCAAAATTTTTAGCAAGTTTTGACAAATATCTTGACTCATCCAAGCAATTAGGACACCAGGAACCCATGATTTGAATAATATTAACTTTTCCGACAAACTTTTGATCATCATAACTTACTAAATCACCATCCGTATTTTTAAAATTGTATATAAATTTTTCATATCCCTTCTTAATCTTTGTTAACTCATATGGATCCGAAAGATTAAATCCTTTTTGTTTAAAAGCTACAAACTCTTTAGAATCATAGTTACCCCTGTAAAGAAAACCCCTGATAGTATCATTAATTAAGTATCCATCGATCATATAACCCCTATATCCATTAAAGTTGGACATACTGATTTTATTTTGATTTGAAATCCCTTGCATAAAACCATAATCTCCCGTTTCGGTTCTTACTGTACCCTCCAAAATTTGTGTATTTTGATCAATTATCATTTCTGCATCAAAAGCATTATTATCATCATGATTAAAAATCACCCTCCAATTTCCACTGAAATCTTTGAATTTATTGTTATTGCTAAACCTATTTATTCCAGGCTTTGCAAAAAAAGGGATTTTTCTATCCAAGCTTTTATTATAATAAAATCCATTTAACGAGTCTATATGGTCTACATACATAATTATGTCCTCAAAAAAGGGTGATAAAACTTTTATAGAATCATTGAATTCATTTCTAACATCTAATTCAACTAATTCTTTTGAGTTAGATATAATCATTTTAGAATCTTTAATCTCAAAATTAAAAGGAATCTGTATAGAATCATTAGCTTTTAAATATCCAACGTATACTGTAAAATCACGATTTTTATCGTAATCACAATTAAAGAAAATCAAACATAAAAAGACGTATATGAACCTTTTCATAATTTAAATATCATTAAAATATTATTATTATAAAAGTTTTGATTTCATTAGATTGCAAGTATTGCTATATTTGCTACTAAATCGGAAACTCTCAAATGAAAATTTCTTACAACTGGCTGAAAGAATATCTAGATTTTAATGATGATCATGAATCAATAGGTGAAAAGTTAACATCTCTAGGTCTTGAAGTTGAGGGTATGACAAAATATCAATCTATTCAAGGTGGTTTGGAAGGTGTTGTTGTCGGAAAAACCAAATCAATAAAAAAACATCCAAATGCTGACAGACTTAATATTACCACAGTCGATGTTGGTGAAGATGACCTATTGCAAATAGTTTGTGGGGCTCCAAATGTGGATAAAGATCAAACAGTAGCAGTAGCTACTTCAGGAACAATTCTTTACCCAAATAATGAAAAACTTAAAATCAAAAAAAGTAAAATCAGGGGTGAGATTAGCAACGGGATGATATGTGGTCAGGACGAATTAAATCTCGGAGAATTTGATCAGGGAATAATGATTCTTGACGATAAATACAAAGCAGGCACCCCTTTAAGTGAAGTTTTTGTTGTCGATTCTGATTGGATATATGAGATTGGATTAACCCCTAACAGAGCAGATGCTATGAGTCATTATGGCACAGCCAGAGATTTAAGGGCAAAATTAGTTCACGAAGGAAAAAAATTAGAACTTAAAACTCCTTCAGTGAGTAATTTCACAATCGATAAAAGAACAAAAAACATTAGAGTTAATGTTGATAATGATGAATTGTCACCAAGATACTGTGGCATAGTAATGGAAAATATTAAAGTTCAAGCTTCTCCAAAATGGTTGCAGAATAAAATCACTTCAATCGGACTTACACCAATCAATAATATAGTTGATATTACAAATTTTGTAATGCATGATATTGGTCAACCTTTACATGCATTTGACTATGAAAAAATTGAAGGTCAAACCATCAATGTAAAAAGAAATAATACAGATATAAAGTTTAAAACACTTGATGATATTGAAAGAACCATCACAAGTGATGATTTAATGATATGTGATTCAAAAAAACCAATGTGTATCGCAGGTATTTTTGGAGGTATTGATTCTGGAATATCGGAAAATACCAATACCATATTCATCGAAAGCGCATATTTTGATCCAGTTTCTGTAAGAAAAAGCGCCAAGCATCATAATTTAAGTACAGATTCATCATATAGATTTGAAAGAGGTATAGATCCAAATACAACAAAATATGCTCTAAAAAGAGCTGTATTGATGATTAAAGACATATGTGAAGGATCTATCGTTTCAAGTGACTTAATAGATTTATATCCAAAAAACTTAGAAGATACCCAGATAATATTAGGATTTGATAAAATTGAGAAAACTATAGGTCAGAAAATTGAAAAAGATATAATTAAAAATATTATCAGCTCACTAGACATTAAAATAAACAGTATAACAGAATCTAATCTTGGATTATCTATACCCCACTTTAGAAATGATGTAAAAAGAGAGGCTGACGTTATAGAAGAAATTTTAAGAATATACGGATACAATAATATTAATTCCTCAATAAAAGTCAATCAGTCAATTAGACTTGAAAGTAATAATATAAAAAACAAATTGATCAATAAAATTTCTGATCATTTAGTTTCTATCGGATTTTTTGAAATTATAACAAATTCATTAATCTCTAATCAGAAAAATAATTTAAGCAAAGTAGTTAACGAGCATCAAAACGTTAATGTCCTAAATTTTTCGAGTAAAGATCAGTCACAATTAAGAAATTCGATGATTTTTTCAGGCTTAGAAGTCATTAGATTTAATGTCAATAGAAAAAAAAATAATCTAAAGCTATTTGAAATTGGAAAAGAATATCAGAAGACTGACAACGGAAAATACATTGAAAAAGAAAAATTATCTGTATTTGTTTATGGGCCAAAAAATATTCCCAGCTGGAATACACAAGAAAAAAAGTCAGACTTCTATTTTCTTAAAGGAGTTGTTGATTCGATAATTACAAAAATTGGATTTAAAAATATTAAAACCAAACCTTTGATAAATAATAATATTCAAGAGGGAGAGTCAATTTATTTTAAAAAATCTGAAATTACCAGTTATGGAATTGTAGATAAAAGCATTTGTAAAAATTTAGAGGTTGATGATGAAGTTCTATATGCAGAGTTTGATATTACTAATATTTTAAATAATTTCAATGACCAGCCTATCCAATTTAAAAAGATCTCAAAATTCCCAGAGGTTTCCAGAGATTTATCAATTTTAATCGCTAATGATATAAAGTTTGAAAGTATTTATAGAACTGTAAAACAAATCGATCAAAGACTGATTAAAGAAATATCATTATTTGATGTTTTTCAAGGAAAAAATCTTCCTGAAAACAAAAAAAGCTATGGACTTTCATTTAAAATACAAGATAACGATAAAACCTTATCAGAATCAGAGATTGACGGAGTGATGGAAAAAATAATTTCTAAACTCAAAAAAGAGTTTAAAGCCGAGTTAAGATAGGGTATACATTGAAGTTCTAATCTCCTTAATTTTGTCATCATTCATGTACTCATCGAATTTCATGTACCTATCAATAACCCCTTTAGGTGTAAGCTCAACTATTCTGTTTGCAATAGTTTTAGCAAATTGATGATCGTGTGTAGAAAAAAGGACAGTTCCTTTAAATCTATTTAAAGAATTATTAAAAGCCGTTATACTTTCTAAATCTAGATGATTTGTTGGTTCGTCTAAGATCAAAACATTACCTTTTTTCATCATCATTTTTGAAATCATACAACGCACCTTTTCTCCACCAGAAAGAACTGTACACTTTTTTAAGGCTTCCTCACCTGAAAATATCATTTTACCTAAAAAACCTCTCAAATAAACCTCTTCTCTTTCTTCTTCAGTTTTAGCCCAATTTCTCAACCAATCAACAAGAGATATATTTTTGGTGAAAAAATTATTATTATCCACAGGTAAGTAAGAGTGATTAGTGGTGACACCCCATTTAAATTCACCTGAATCAGAGTTTATATTTTCTGTGATGATTTGGTAGAAATTTGTTGTGGCACGAGAATCTTTTGAATACAAAAGAACCTTATCACCCTTGGCTAGATTTAAATGAATTTTACTGAAAAGCAGCTCATTTTCAACCGACTTTGAAAGATCCTGAACATTTAAAATTTGATCTCCCGCCTCTCTTTCCCTTTCAAAAATTATTGCAGGATATCTTCTACTTGAAGGTTTTATTTCATGAATGTTTAGTTTTTCAATCATTTTTTTTCTGCTAGTGGCTTGTTTACTTTTGGCTACATTTGCACTAAATCGTGCAATAAACTCTTCAAGTTCTTTCTTTTTTTCTTCTGCTTTTTTGTTTTGTTGAGCGCGCTGTCTAGCTGCTAACTGAGAAGATTCGTACCAAAAGGTATAATTTCCTGAGTAATGATTAATTTTTCCAAAATCAATATCAGAAATATGAGTACAAACAGAATCTAAAAAATGTCTATCATGTGAAACAACAATAATACAGCTGTCAAAATTAGCCAGATAATCTTCTAACCAAGTTATAGTTTCATAGTCTAAGTCATTGGTTGGCTCATCCATGATTAATACATCAGGGTCTCCAAATAATGATTTTGCAAGTAAAACCCTAACTTTTAATTTAGGGTCAATATCAGTCATTTTTGTTTGATGAATAGACTCTTTAACGCCCAAGTTTGAAAGTAAAGATGCTGCATTACTTTCGGCATTCCAACCATCCATCTCTTCAAACTTTACCTGTAGAGCACCAATCTTTTCAGCATTTTCATCTGAGTAATTTTCATACAAAAAATCTATTTCTTTTTTAATATCAAAAAGCGACATGTTTCCCATTATAACAGTCTCTAGTACAGTATTTTCATCATAGATAGTATGGTCCTGATCAAGAACCGACATCCTTTTTCCTGGTTCTAAGTGAACATGCCCAGAAGTTGGATCGGTTTTTCCGCTTAATATTTTTAAAAAAGTTGACTTACCTGCACCATTAGCACCAATTATCCCATAACAATTACCATTATTAAAAGATGTATTTACATTGTCAAATAATACTCTTTTACCAAATTGTATGGATAGATTAGAAACTGAAAGCATTTTAAATTTTTATTTGGCGCAAAAATAGAAATTAATTACCTTTTTTGTGATCTTTTAAAAATTTATCTAATCCGATATCAGTTAAAGGGTGCTTCAACAAGCCTGTAATTGAAGAGATTGGAGAGGTAATAACATCAGCACCTATTTTGGCACAATCAATAATATGCATTGTATGTCTAATAGATGCTGCGAGAATTTGAGTTTCAAAATTGTAATTATCATAAATATCTCGGATTTCAGAAATTAAATTCAATCCATCTGTGGAAATATCATCTAATCTACCAAGAAAAGGAGAAACATAAGTGGCACCAGCTTTGGCTGCAAGCAATGCTTGTCCAGCAGAAAAAACTAATGTTACGTTGGTTTTTATTCCCTTACTTGAAAAATGTTTAGCAGCTTTTACACCATCTTTTATCATTGGAAGCTTCACGACTATCTGATCATCAAGTGAAGCTAGCTCCTCACCTTCGATTAACATATTTTCAAAATCTGTGGCAATTACTTCCGCAGATACATCTCCGTCAACAATTTCACAAATATTTTTATAATGTTTAAGTATATTACTTTTACCCGTAATACCTTCTTTAGCCATTAATGAGGGGTTTGTTGTTACTCCGTCTAGTATACCAAGATCCTGAGCTTCTTTGATTTGATCTAAATTTGCAGTGTCGATAAAAAACTTCATAAAATATATTTGCTCAAATTTACAATATTTTAAAAAGCTAATACTAATTAAAAACCTAAAAAAGTTTTAAAACCAGATATTCAAAAAAACGCTGTGGTAAAACAAACTTTAGTACTGGACCGAGTCTTTCTAAAATACTACCTGAGATGTATTTTTTATTTGGATTTTTTAGATTAATGATCTTATTTACCAATTTGGCAACTTTTATAGGATTTGCCCCCTTATTGATATTTTCGTTCATTTTATTAAGTGAGGATCTATAATTATTTTCATAAGGAGAGCCATCAATAACAGGTGAATGAAATCTACCCTTTGAAATATTGGTAAGATAGTCTCCTGGCGCCACACAAACAACTTTAATGTTGAAGTCTTTAGTTTCCATATTTAAGGTTTCCGATATAATATCTAGAGAAGATTTACCAGCACTGTAAATCGATCGGAAAGGAGTACCTACATAACCTGCAATAGAGGTAATATTTATTATCATACCACTCTTGTTTTTTCTCATAACAGGCAGAACCTTTTTCATTAGATTAATTGGACCGTAAAGATTTGTTTTAAAATGCCTTTCAATTTCAATGTTTGGTACCTCTTCCATTGGACCTGTGATACCTACACCTGCATTATTAATTAAAACATCAATTTTAGAATGCTTTTCAAAAATAGTATCAATACATTTAGATATTGACTTTTCAGAAGTCACATCCAATTCAATAGGAATAAAAGAAATATTAGATAGCTTACTTATATCTCTACTGGTTCCGTAAACAATATATTGATTTTTAGAGCTTAAATACGTTGCAATTGCTCTTCCTATCCCAGAAGACCCACCGGTAATTAAAATAACTTTAGACATATTGATACAAAAATGGCAAGCTATCTACATCACACTGCTACAACCGAATACCTTTGCTGTGTTCCCACCCTGGAGGATTAATCAGGAGCTAGTTGTGTAGG
>Ga0209503_10000084_pt1 | contig 62867 bp, 50 predicted proteins | sample SouAtlMetagenome_2_FD_187448 | JGI IMG/M metagenome (GOLD analysis project Ga0209503, IMG submission 187448) | Marine eukaryotic phytoplankton communities from Atlantic Ocean - South Atlantic ANT15 Metagenome (SPAdes) (version 2) | ecosystem: Environmental > Aquatic > Marine > Oceanic | place...
TTCATTAGGAACTTTAACCTCGCCCATGGTATCTTTTTCTATTCTATATTTCATAAATCACAAATATGACATTACACAAATTTAATTTTTTTTAAAGAAAAAAGCTATAATTAAATGTAAATACTATATTTAACCTACACCGCGCAAACATACCCTTATATTTTTGTTTTTTTTTGCGAAACAACAAATCTTGCAGTATCTTTACACAGAAATTTATTTACAATGTTTGAGTTTGATCAATATTTAGGATTTTTAGCTTTCATGACTATTCTCACAATAGGTTTTTGGTTAATGATTTTTCTTTTAACTTTTGCGATACCCTACTGGGTTTTTGGATCAGCCATTGAGGCCTTTAAAGAAAAGAGAGCTGCCAAAAAATTAGAAGAAAATCTTAAGTAATAAATTTTAATTTCTTTAAATTACATCTAATATTTTTTCTGCAGGTCTACCAATTACTGCTTTATCCCCATTAATTATAATCGGTCTCTCAATAAGTTTAGGATAATTAAACATAGCTGTTACTATTTCTTCGTCCGAGAGTTCTTTGTTTTTATAATTTGATTTCCATATTGTTTCATTTTTTCTAATGAGTTCAATAGGTTTTATTTTTAATTTTTTAACTATAAGTTTAATTTCTTCTAAACTTAATGGATTGTTCAAGTAGTTAATGATTTCAAAATTTAATTCATTTTCTTCAAGAAACTTAATACCAAGCCTTGATTTCATGCATCTATTGTTGTGAAAAATCTTAATCATAATTCGTTATTATTATTTTCATTTTGCCCCATCATCATTAGGTATGATTTTAAAAATGGGATTAATTCTCCATTCATAACAGCATCTATATTTCCAGTTTCATGATTTGTTCTAACATCTTTAACTAACTTGTAAGGGTGCATAACATAATTTCTTATCTGGCTGCCCCATTCAATTTTAAGTTTTCCAGCCTCTATATCTTCTCTTTGTTCCATTTGTTTTTTTAGTTCAATCTCATAAAGCTGAGATTTTAGCATTTGTAAAGCTCTAGTACGGTTATCGTGTTGAGATCTCGTCTCAGAACATGAAATTTGTATTCCTGTAGGCTTATGAGTTAGTTGTACTTTAGTTTCTACTTTATTTACATTTTGTCCTCCAGCTCCACTTGATCTAGCGGTAGTTATTTCAATTTCAGCTGGGTTTATTTCAACTTCTATTGTATCATCAACCAATGGATATACATAAACTGATGCAAAACTAGTATGACGTTTAGCATTACTGTCAAAAGGAGATATTCTGACTAGACGATGCACACCATTTTCTCCTTTTAACCATCCAAATGCAAAATCACCTTCAATTTGAAGAGTAACAGTTTTAATTCCAGCAACATCTCCATCTTGAATATTAAGTTCCTTGATTTTAAAATTCTGTTTTTCTGCATACATTACATACATACGCATTAACATGCTCGTCCAATCACAACTTTCTGTTCCACCCGCGCCAGCGGTTATTTGCAGAATAGCGCTTAAGTTGTCTCCTTCTTCAGAAAGCATATTTTTGAATTCTAATTCTTCAATTTTTTGGGATGATAATTCATATTGATTTTTTAGTTCTTTTTCAGATAAATCACCTTCTTTGAAAAAATCGTAGAAAACTTGAAGTTCTTCTATTAATGTTTTTACATTTTTAAAATCATTAATCCATTTTTTATTTAAACGAATTGATTTCATAATTCGTTCAGCTGACTTTACATCATTCCAAAAATTCGGTGCATATGTTTTCTCCTCTTGATTTTGAATTTCAATAGTTTTAGTATCTAAGTCAAAGATACCTCCTTAACGCTCCCAGGCGATCTATAAGATCTTTAATTTGATCGTGTGTAACCATTTGTTAATTTGTTCATACAAAAATATAATTTATAGTGTAGAAAGAAAATAATATGTAGATTTACCTTAATATTATATTTTATGTTTATTGATTTAAGAAGTGATACAGTAACAAAACCAACTCCTGGAATGATTCATGCAATGTCATCTGCCAGGCTTGGAGATGATGTTTATTCCGAAGATCCTACAGTCAATGAACTTCAAAATAGATTGGCTGAAATGTTTGGTAAGGAAAAAGCACTTTTTTTTCCAACTGGAACTATGGCAAACCAAGCTGCAATTAAGTTACATACCCAACCTGGAGAACAGTTAATTTGTGATAAATATGCTCATGTTTATAATTATGAGGGTGGAGGTGTATCATTTAATAGTGGAGTTTCTTGTAAACTAATTGATGGAAATAGGGGAATGATGACTTCTCAACAAGTATTGGCTGCTATTAATCCACCTGATTTTTATCACAGTCCTCTAACAACATTAGTAGCTTTAGAAAATACTACAAATAAAGGTGGTGGTGCTTGTTGGGATTTTGAAGAAATAAAAAAAATTAAATCTGTTTGTGTTAACAACAAACTCGGTCTTCATCTAGATGGTGCTAGATTATGGAACGCTCTTGAAGTTAAAAATGAAAATCCATACCAATACGGTCAGTATTTTGACACTATTTCTATTTGCTTAAGTAAAGGTTTAGGGTGTCCAATTGGCTCAGTTTTAGTCGGAAATAATGATATTATGGAAAAGTCAATACGTGTAAGGAAAATGTTAGGTGGAGGGATGCGTCAAGTTGGTATTTTGGCGGCTGCAGGTTTGTATGCATTAAATTATCACAGGGAAAGACTAGCCGAGGATCATAAAAAAGCTAAAGAGTTAGCTGAAATACTGGAAAATTCAAAATATACGTTAAAGGTTCAACCTACTGAGACTAATATTGTTGTCTTTGAATTAGAGAAGCATATTGATACAAATAATTTTATTGAAAATCTTAAAAATAAAAATATATTGATCAGCGATATGGGTAGTGGTAAATTACGAATGGTTACTCATATGGATTACTCTAACGAAATGCATGAAATACTTCTAGAAACTTTAGTCAGAATTTAGATTTTTGCATAATTTTACATTCAACAAATCTATTTTATGAAAACTTTTTACTACTCAGTTTGTATATTATACCTAACACTGTCTTGCAAACAAAATACAGGAAATGTAACCATGACAAATAAAATTAAAGCCCCCAAAATTAATCAAGTTTATAAAGAATTAATTAATCATAACGATATACGTATTGACGAGTTTTATTGGCTAAAAAACCGAGAAAATCCTGATGTTATCAAATATCTTGATGATGAAAACAATTATTATGAAAGTAAAACAGCACACACTAAAGACTTTCAAAATTCATTATTTGAGGAAATGAAATCAAGAATTAAAGAAGATGATTCTTCGGTGCCATACAAATATAATGGCTATTGGTATTTTACAAAGTATGAAAATGGTAAAGACTATCCTGTTTATACACGTAAAAAAGAATTGTTAGAAGCTCAAGAGGAGCTACTATTTGATTGTAACGAGATGGCTAAAGGGCATTCTTATTTCAGATTGGTTGGTATAAATATTAGTCTTGACAATAATTTAGCAGCTTTTGCTGTAGATACTATTGGAAGACGCCAATACACCTTGCAAGTAAAAGATTTAAAATCTGATAAAATTTTAAATGATAAAGTTACAAATTGTACTGGTGCGAGTACTTGGGCAAATGATAATAAAACTTTATTCTACACACTAAAAAATAAAACTACTTTAAGGCCTGAAGCTATTTATAAGCATACTTTAGGAGCAACTGCTGCGAGTGATGTTCTTGTTTTTGAAGAAAAAGACGATACCTTTGGAGTTGGAATATATAAGTCAAAATCAAAAAAATACTTAATAATATCAAGTATTAGTACGCTTTCAACAGAATACCAAATTTTGGATGCTAATATTCCAAATGATAATTTTAAAGTTTTTCAGTCTAGAACAAAAGGCCTTGAATATTCTATATCCCATTACGAAGACTCCTTTTATGTTCTTTCCAATGCTGACAATGCACAAAATTTTAAATTATCAAAGACATCGGAAAAAAATACTGAGAAAAAGTTTTGGAAAGATATTATTCCACACAGGAATAATATTTTATTGGAAGGCATTGATATCTTTAAAAATTATTTGGTAATCTCTGAGAGAAAAAATGGACTAAATCAAATTAAAATTAAACGATGGGATAATGCAGACAGTTATTATTTACCATTCGAAAGTGAAACTTACACGGCATATACGACTACTAATCTCGATTTTGACACAGATACACTTCGTTATGGATATCAATCTATGACTACACCTTCATCAATCATGGATTTTAATATGTTGACTAAAGAAAAAACACAAAAAAAAGTACAGGAAGTTTTAGGTGGAAAATTTAAAAAAGAAAATTATGTTTCTGAACGACTTTGGGCCACAGCTGCAGATGGAACTAAAATTCCAATATCTTTAGTTAGACACAAGGATACTCCAAAAGATCCCAATACTCCTCTTCTTTTGTATGCATATGGATCTTATGGTGCAACAATTGATCCGTATTTTTCAACTGTTCGATTGAGTTTACTAGATCGTGGTTTTATATATGCAATTGCCCATGTTCGAGGTGGCCAATACCTTGGGCGTAAATGGTATGAAGATGGTAAATTATTGAAGAAGAAAAACACATTTACTGATTTTATCGATTGTTCAAAATATTTAATTGATAATAAATATACATCTGCGAATCATCATTACGCTATGGGAGGAAGTGCAGGTGGGCTATTGATGGGCGCTGTAATTAATATGGCACCAGATCAATTCAATGGCGTTGTGGCTGCAGTTCCTTTTGTAGATGTTATTACCACCATGCTAGACGACAGTATACCTCTTACAACTGGAGAATATGACGAATGGGGAAATCCAAATGATAAAACATATTATGAGTACATGAAATCCTATTCTCCGTATGATAACATCAAAAATCAGCAATATCCAAATTTGTTAATTACTGCAGGATTACATGACTCTCAAGTACAGTACTGGGAGCCTGCCAAATGGATTGCAAGATTGCGTAAACAATCTGATAATACTTCTGATTTATTTTTGAAAACTAATATGGACGCTGGACATGGAGGATCATCGGGGCGTTTTGAATCACTCAAAGAAGTTGCATCTGAATATGCTTTTTTATTAGACCTTGAAAATATAAACAAATAGAAGTTCTAAAAATTACTTATTTTTGTAATCTAAAATTATTAACATGTCTTTAGACAACCAGCCAAAAGTTTATAATAATATTTTAGAACTCATAGGTAATACACCACTAGTTAAGTTAAACAAAATTACAGAGGGTTTTCCTGGTACATATATTGCTAAACTTGAATCTTTTAACCCAGGCCAATCATCTAAAGATCGCATTGCTCTCCATATAATTGAAAGCGCAGAAAAAAAAGGTATTTTAAAACCTGGTAATACTTTAATTGAAACTACTTCTGGTAATACTGGTTTTAGTATTGCTATGGCAAGTATTATAAAAGGCTACAAGTGTATATTGGCAGTTAGTTCAAAATCTTCAATAGATAAAATTAACATGCTAAAAGCTATGGGGGCTAAGGTTTATGTATGTCCTGCTCATGTCAAAGCGGATGATCCTAGATCTTACTATGAGGTTGCAAAACGACTTCACAAACAAACCAAAGGTTCAGTATATATTAATCAATATTTTAACGACCTTAATAGTCAGGCTCATTTTAAGTCCACTGGTCCAGAAATATGGAATCAAACTGATGGTAAAATTACGCACCTTTTAGCTTGTAGTGGAACTGGTGGTACTATTTCTGGAACTGCACATTTTTTGAAATCAAAAAATCCTAATGTAAAAATTATTGGAGTAGATGCTTACGGCTCTATATTAAAAAAATATCATGAAACAGGTGAAGTTGATCAAGACGAGATTTATCCATATAGAATTGAAGGACTAGGTAAAAATTTAATTCCAAGCGCTACAGATTTTGGAATCATTGATCAATTTATTAAAGTTAGCGATGAATTAAGCGCTTATACTGCTCGTGAGCTTGCAAGGTCTGAGGGAATTTTTGGTGGCTATACAACTGGGGCTGTATTACAAGCGGTTAAGCAGCTAAATGAAATAAAAACTTTTAAGAAATCAGATGTGATTGTAATGATATTTCCAGATCATGGATCAAGATATATGAGTAAGTTGTACAGTGATGATTGGATGCATGAACAAGGCTTTATGGATGAAAAGTTTAAAATTGATTTAAAATCAATTCAACACATAAAATAGACTTATTTAATTTTATATGTTATTAAACATTGAATTTCATATTTGATAATTCATTATGTTTTGAAAATATTATTACATAATTTTGATAATATATTAATACCAAACTTAGATGAGAGATTTATTTGAGAAAATTTACAAAGACAAAGGGCCGTTAGGGAAATGGGCTAGCCAAGCTGAGGGTTACTTTGTTTTTCCAAAATTAGAAGGCCAGATTTCGAACAGAATGAAGTTTCAGGGTAAAGACGTTATTACATGGAGTATTAACGATTATTTAGGTCTAGCTAATCACCCTGATGTTAGAGAGGTAGATGCTGAGGCTTCTCGTGAATTTGGTTCTGCCTATCCAATGGGAGCTCGTATGATGTCTGGTCATACATCCCTTCACGAACAATTGCAACAAGAATTAGCAGCATTTGTTAATAAAGAGGCTTCATATGTTCTAAATTTTGGTTATCAGGGTATAATGTCAACAATAGATGCTTTGGTAGGAAAAGATGATGTTATTGTTTATGATGTTGATGCTCACGCTTGTATAATTGATGGAGTTCGTTTACATATGGGAAAGCGATTCACTTATAAACACAACGATGTTGTAAGTCTTGAAAAAAATCTTGAAAGAGCAACCAAAATAGCAGAACAGACAGGCGGAGGTATCCTTGTAATTTCAGAAGGTGTTTTTGGAATGCGTGGTGAGCAAGGTCGATTAAAAGAAATCGCCAGTTTAAAAAATAAATTTAATTTTAGGTTTTTAGTTGATGATGCTCATGGTTTTGGTACTCTTGGACCAACTGGTGCTGGTGCGGGTGAGGAGCAAGGTGTTCAAGACGAAATAGACGTATATTTTGCAACTTTTGCAAAATCAATGGCAAGTACAGGAGCTTTTATTGCTGCAGATAAAGAAATAATCGACTTTTTAAAGTATAATCTACGCTCTCAAATGTTTGCAAAATCACTTCAAATGCAATTAGTTAAAGGCGCCTTAAAGCGCTTAGATATGATCAGAACAATGCCTGAACTGAAAAAAAATCTATGGACAATTGTAAACGCTTTACAATCCGGATTAAAAGAGCGTGGTTTTGATATAGGTACTACGCAAAGTTGTGTAACCCCAGTGTATTTAAAAGGGAGTATTCCTGAAGCTATGGCACTTGTCAAAGATTTACGTGAAAATCATGGAATTTTTTGTTCAATTGTCGTTTATCCCGTCATTCCAAAGGGATTAATTCTGCTTAGAATGATTCCAACTTCAATGCATACCTTGAAAGACGTTGAAGAGACGCTACAAGCTTTTTCTGATATAAGAGAGCGCTTAAACTCTGGTTTATACAAAAGATTGTCAGCTTCTGTGGCTGCTGAAATGGGTGAATAAATCTTAATTTTTTTTAATTTCAATTATAGCTCTTTTCTGTAAGTACATCTTTTTTTTATCAATTTTGGATTAAAGTTTGTCCACAATTTTTGAATAGCTATATTGTTTGAAAGCTCTGGTGTTCTTCGGCATTCTTTAATACCTTTTTCTTTGAAAGTCTTGTGAAATTCACTAAAAATTATTGAGTGTACCCCTTTTTTTTGGTATTCAGGATGAATTCCAATCAATAAAAAATTCACTGATTTAGATCTTCTTGCTTTAATTAAATGTATAAATCCAAATGGAAAAACTCTTCCATTAATTCTTTGTAGAGCCTTTGCAAATGAGGGCATTACAACTGCAAAACCGATTAACTTACCTTTTTTGTTGGATACAAATTTTATAAATTCTGGATTGATGAAGTTTAAAAATTTATTTTTCATGTAATTTTTATGTGAATCTGTAATTTTCACAAAAGAAGATAATGAAGAATAACTTTCGTTAAAAAGATCAAACATTTCATCAGCATATTTCATCATATCTTTTCTTTTACTAAAACTTAGCGCTTTTAAACCATATCTTTTTTTTATGACTGATTGCAGCCTATTGTAATTTTCAATTTTAATATCTTTAAATGCATGTTTATGTTCAAGATATTTTTTTTCAACTTTGAAATCTAACTTATCAAAATGATCCTTGTAGTACGGATAATTATACCACGAAATCATAGTTCCAATTTGGTCAAATCCATGCGTTAAAACACCGACTTTATCAAGATTAGAAAAGCCTACTGGGCCTTCAATAAAATCTAGGTTCTTTTTAATTCCAATTTCAATTACTTTTGAAATTAAAGCTGAACTTACCGAGTAATCATCTATGAAGTCAAACCAACCAAATCGCATTTTTTTTGTTTTTTGTTCGTTAACTTCAATGTTATTAATAATTCCAGCTATGCGCCCAATAATTTTATTATTTTTTGAGGCTAAGAATAATTTAACTTTTGCGTCTTTTAAAATTGGGTTTTTATCGGGATTAAAAACCTTCATTTCATCGCTTATAATTGGAGGAACCCAGTATTTTGAGTTTTCATATAGTTTAAATGGAAACATGATAAATTTTTTGAGTTCTTTATCAGTTTTGACTTCGTTAATATTTACCATATTTTATCCTTTGTCAAATTTTTAATCTTTTTTTTCTTTGACTTTTTTCTATTTCTTGATGTTCTTTTGCGTTCTGATTTAGCTGATATATTATTATTAATTTCTAGAATATCTTCATGACTATCAATTCTGTATGAAACTCCAAAGTTCATATTAAATATGGATGGAGTATCTTTTAAGTTTAACGTCAAAGATGAATCAAGTTGTAAGTCTTTATTTAATAAATATCCACCTCCAAAGCGCATTAGATTATCTGCATAAAAATCGCTTTTTATACCATGTTTTTCAGCGAAAACCACCCATTTTGGGTTTAATGAATGTGTTAACGTTAATATGTAATGAAAATCTTCTTGATTGGATGTTAATCTATCCATTAAAAAATTTGTTATAAAGACCCAACGTCCATAAAAATTACTTTGAGTAATTATTGATGCAGTATAACTAAGACCTTCAATACCACTTGGTAAATATGGGTTATTTTTTGTGTCATAATTAAATCCAACAGATGCTGCAACAGCTGGAATTAGATCTCTCCATTTAAATCCAACATTAGCATGATAGCTGTATAAATTTATTTTTTCTTCACGATTTTTATTTGGATCATAAATCAAATATTTAGCACCAATACTTAATTGTTTGAAATTAGCTCTATCTGTTTCAACAGGAATAGTTAGATTATATGTTTTTTTATCACTTTGAAAAGTTCCTTGAATATATAATTCTAACTCTTCTTTGAAAAAACCGTAATGAGCTGCAAAATCAATTCCAAAACCTTTTGAATCATAACTTGGATAAGTTGATCTAGTTTCGTTTATCATGTATGGTCCAATTTCAAATTGTAAAACTTTTTTCCCAACTGAAAAGGCGGATTGAGATACTCCGGGACGATTAGAATTAATAACTTCTGTATATTGTCCAAAACATATTTGAACAGCAAAAAAAATTGTTGACAATATTAAATTAAACTTTATTGTTTTTATCATTGTGATCTTTTTTATCAAATCTACATATTTTTTCCTAAAATTGAATTGGTTTTGTTAAATCTCATTTTCAATCTAAATAAGAATTGTATTTTTGAAAAAAATTATATTTTTATGATTCAAACTGCATCATTTATTGGTTTAATCAAAACTTTATTAATTTTAGTTTTGATATATATCATTATCAAATTCATAATGCGACTTTTTGCACCAATTATTGTTGGATCATTGATTCGTAAAATATCTAGCATGTATAATCAAAATCATAGCTATGATAGACAGCAAAATGAGGGTGATATTACAATTGATAACCCCTCAACAAAAAAGCAATCAAATAATGACTTCGGGGATTATGTAGATTATGAAGAAATAGATTAATTTTAATATTATGGATAAATCTATAATACATTCTTACTTAAAACATTTTTTTGTCTTTATTGCTTTTACTGTGCTGTCTCTGGCCTATTTCAGTCCCCTTCTGAAAGGAAAAAAGATTTATCAAAGTGACATTGTTCAGTATACAGGCATGGCCAAACAGCAACTTGATTTTAAAAAGAATACTGGAACAGAGACATATTGGACCAACAGTGCGTTTGGTGGTATGCCAACTTATCAACTAGGTGCAAAATATCCATATAATTTGATAAAAAAATTAGATCTTTCATTACGTTTTCTACCCCGTCCTGCAGATTATTTGCTTTTGTATTTGATGGGTTTTTACATCCTTTTGTTAGCGTTAAGAATCGATTTTAGAACGGCTGTTCTGGGGGCTTTGGCTTTTGGTTTTTCAACTTACATAATCATTATTATTGGTGTTGGTCATAATGCAAAGGCGCACGCCATTGCCTATATGCCATTAGTGCTTTCAGGGATTCTTCTTACATTCCAAAAATGCTACCGACTTGGATTTGTTTTGACTACAATCTCAGTAGCGCTAGAATTAGTTGCAAACCACTTTCAAATGACATACTATTTGTTGTTTGTAATTTTATTTATTGTTATGGCTTATGCAGCTAAATCCATCAGAAATGAAGAAATTCCAAGCTTTATTAAAGCCACATTAATTTTAATTGTGGCTGCTGGTTTTGCTATTGCTATGAATGCTACAAATTTATTGGCAACCAGTGAATATGCAAAACAGAGTACCCGTAGTCAAAGTGAATTGACTATTTTGGCAGATGGTGGTGAAAGACCTAAAACTTCGGGTTTGGATAAAAACTACATCACCCAATACAGTTATGGTATTTTTGAGAGTTTGAATTTGTTTATTCCAAGACTTATGGGTGGGGGAAATTTTGAGAAACTTGGAAAAGATTCGCATACTTACAAAGCTTATAAGGATTTGGGCGCCACATCTGTACAGGCGCTCAACGAAGCTAAAAGAGCACCTATGTACTGGGGGGGGCAACCTATTGTAGAAGCACCAGCATATTTGGGTGCTACAATAATTTTCTTATGTCTTTTAGGACTCTTATTGTACAATGGATTTCATAAATATTGGTTGCTATTGGCTATGATTTTAGCACTTTTACTATCTTATGGTAAGAACTTAGCTTGGCTTACAAACCTCTTTATTGATTACATTCCGTTTTATAATAAATTTAGAGCTGTGAGCTCCATTCAAGTTATAATTGAACTTTGTATTCCCATTTTAGCGGTTTTTGGATTGACGCAAATATTTAAACCGGAAGCTTCGAAAAAAAAATCTTTAAGGGCGCTAAAAATAGCAGTATTTACTCTTTCTGGGATTTGCTTGATATTTATCCTTTTTAAAAATAATTTACTTGATTTCGTTGGGCTTAGAGATGATCAGTATGCAAGCATTTACGGTCAAGATTTTGTTGAGGCTTTAAGAAAAGACCGCATTGCATTGTTATCTGCTGATTCATTTAGATCTCTTCTGTTTACTTTATTCATGGCAGCCGTAATTTTCGGTTATATAAAACAGAAGATAAATCAAAATACCACAGTTATTATTTTAGGTCTTATGATTCTATTTGATTTGGTTGGCGTCGACCGTCGTTATGTGAATAATGATAATTTTACGGCAGCCATTAAAGTTAATAAACCTTATCAAGCCAATGAAATTGACAAGCTTATTTTGAGAGATTCCACTGTTTTTAGAGTTTATGATAAATCTGATGGAAGCACAAAAGCATCCTATTTTCATAATTCTATTGGCGGTTACCACGCTGCTAAAATGCGTCGTTTTAATGAGCTTATACAATTTCATATTGATAAAGGAAATCTAGAGGTTTTTAACATGCTCAACACAAAATATATTATTTACTCAAATGAGAATGGTCAATTACAATATTTTGAAAATGAACAAATTAATGGCAATTCTTGGTTTGTTGAAACTCTAAAATCAGTTCCTGATGCCGATGCCGAAATTAAAGCACTTTATGATTTTAACTCTAAGTCAACGGCCATTATAAATGCGAACTCGCGCCCAGATAAAATATTTAAGAGGGATTCCACAGCAAGTATTAAACTCGTACGTTATGCTCCAAATAAATTAATTTATAAATCAAATAATTTGAATGATGGTTTTGCTGTTTTTTCAGAAAACTTTTACTGTAATGGTTGGGAATCTAGTATAGATGGGGTTAAAGTACCACACCAAAATGTAAATTATATTTTGAGGGGATTAGAAATTCCAAAGGGTAATCACGAGATAGTTTTTGAATTTAAACCAAGAGTAGTTTATCTTGGGACTCGAATATCTTTATTTGCTTCAATTTTATTTTTATTATTATTGATGTTTTCATTAATACAATTTACTAGATTTAAGAAATGAAAAAAGTTCTAATAATCACTTATTATTGGCCTCCATCTGGAGGTCCTGGAGTTCAACGTTGGCTTAAATTTGTTAAATATTTACCTGAATTTAGTATTGAACCTGTTGTATATTGTCCAAAGAATCCATTATATCCGATAATTGATAATTCTCTATCTAAAGATCTTAATGATAAATTAATAGTTTTAAAGCACCCAATTAAGGAACCTTTAAAAATTTTGAATAAGCTTTTCAAAAAAAAAATAGGTAATTATTCAAAAGGAATTATACCTAAAGCTCAGAAACAAAATTTTTTTGATCGGATATTGATTTTTATTAGGGGTAATTTTTTTATTCCTGATTCACGAATTTTTTGGGTTAAACCATCCGTTAAATTTCTATCTAATTATATTTCAAATAACAAAATTGACACAATTATTACAACTGGACCACCTCATAGTGTTCATATGATTGGTATGAAATTAAAGGCTAAGTTTAAATTAAAGTGGTTTACAGATTTTAGAGACCCATGGTCTAATATAGGTTATCATAACAGCTTAAAGCTAATTTCAGTCAATAAAAAGAAGCATTTGAAATTAGAAAAAGAGATTTTAACAAAATCTGACCATATCATAGTAACTTCGAATCGAACTAAAGAATTGTTTACCAGCTACACAACCAATACTATTACTGTAATTACTAATGGTTTTGATGTTGAAATAAAAAATAAGTTAAGTTTAGATTCAAATTTTACATTTACACACATTGGTTTTTTATCAAATCAAAGAAACCCTCAAATTTTATGGGATGTTTTGTCAGAAATTATCAAAGAAGTTAAAGGGTTTAAGGAAAAATTTAAATTGGTTTTAATTGGAGATGTTGGTTACGAAATTTTGAATTCTATTAATTTTGCTGGTTTAAGTCCATATTTAAAATTGATATCAACAGTTCCTCACGTAGAAGCAGTTAATTATCAAAATAAATCTCAAGTCTTATTACTTATTGAAGCCAACACTATTGAAGCTTCATATGTCATTCCTGGTAAATTATATGAATATCTAAATGCTGGCCGTCCTATTGTCGGCTTAGGTCCTGAATTATCAGATGTTGAGTCAATTCTTAATCAAACTTCCACAGGAGTATATTTTAAATACTCAGACTATAAAAAATTAAAAGCCCATATTTTAGATCTATTTTTAGCTTTCAACAAAAAAAAGTTAAAAATTACAGGAAAAAATATTGATAATTATTCTAGATATAATTGTACAAAAAGGCTATCAAAAATTTTAAATTAAAAATTTAGTAATTCAAACTTTTCTTTAGGTACTTCGATGTTAAAGATGATTTGTGTTTTATTAATTCTTCAGGAGTTCCGTGAGTTACAACTTGACCTCCTTTGTGCCCTCCTTCTGGACCTAAATCGATGATGTGATCAGCAGATTTAATGAGCTCTAGATTGTGTTCAATTACAATTATTGAGTGCCCTATCTCAATTAGTGTATTGAATGATTTTAATAATTTTTTTATATCATGAAAATGAAGACCTGTAGTTGGTTCGTCAAAAATAAATAAACCTGAATTAGATTGACTTCCTTTCCCAAGGAATACTGCTAATTTTATTCTTTGAGCCTCACCACCAGACAAGGTAGATGAACTTTGTCCAAGGGTTATATATCCCAATCCAACATCTTTAAGGGGCTGAAGTTTATTTTCAATTTTTTTATAATTATGATATTTGAAGAATGATAGTGCCTCATCAACAGTCATATTTAATATATCATCAATATTTTTACCCTGAAATTTAATTTCTAAAACAGAATCTTTAAAACGTTTCCCTTTACAGCTTTCACATTCAAGTTTAACATCTGCCATGAATTGCATTTCAATAGTTACAATTCCTTCCCCTTTACAAGTTGGGCATCTTCCTCCATCAACGTTAAATGAAAAATGTTTTGGCTGATAATTTCTAATTATACTCAATTTTTGTTTTGAAAATAAAGAGCGAATTTCATCATAGGCTTTAATATAGGTAATTGGATTTGATCTTGAGGAACGACCTATTGGATTTTGATCAACAAATTCCACAAAATCAATGGATTTTAGATCCCCTGATATTCCATCAAATTCACCTGGTTTGTCTCCAAATCCAGCTAAATTTTTTATTAAAGCAGGATAAAGAATGTTTTTAACCAATGTACTTTTTCCACTACCCGAAACACCTGTGATAGCAACAAGCATTTTCAATGGAAAATTAACATCAATATTCTTTAAATTATTATCACGAGCTCCTTTAATTTTGATAAACTTATTTGACTTTTTTCTTTGTTTTGGAATTTTAATTTTTAATTCCTTATTTAAATATTTTGCAGTAAGTGACTTGTGTTTAAGTATATCATTAAAATTTCCTTGTCCAACAATCTCTCCACCAAAGCTTCCAGCTTCAGGTCCAATATCAATTATATAATCAGAAGCTTTCATAATTGCCTCATCATGTTCTACAATAATAACCGTATTTCCAAGTTGCCGAAGGTTTTTAAGTACACTTATTAATTTTTTAGTATCTCTAGGGTGTAACCCAATACTAGGCTCATCTAATATATACATTGAACCTACTAAACTACTTCCAAGTGAGGTAGATAGATTAATTCTTTGGCTCTCACCACCCGATAATGTATTAGATTTCCTATTTAGCGTTAGATAACCTAAACCAACATCGTTTAAGTAGTTTATTCTATTTTTAATTTCAGTAATTAAACGTTTTGAAACTTCAATTTGGTAATCACTTAATATTAAGTTATCAAAAAATATTTTCAATTTATCAATTGGTAATTCAACAAGTTCAGTAATTGATTTATTATTAATTTTCACAAACTTTGCTTCTTTTCTTAACCGTTTTCCATTGCAGTTATTACATTTTGTTTTACCTCTATATCTAGAAAGCATCACACGATTTTGAACTTTATATGACTTAGACTCAAGCTCATGGAAAAAATCATTTAATCCAACAAAGTAATTGTTACCTGTCCAAATTAATTCTTTCTCATTTTCTTTTAATTTATGATATGGTTTGTGAATTGGAAAGTTAAACAGATGACCATTATTTACAAGCATATTTCGATAATACGACATACTTTCTCCCCTCCATGGGAAAATGGCATTTTCATAAACTGAGAGCGATGTATTTGGAACAACTAGCGATTTATCAATGCCAATTATATCTCCGTAACCTTCACATTTTGGACATGCTCCGTAGGGATTATTGAAACTAAATAAATGAGTATTTGGTTCCAGAAACTTTTTTCCATCTAACTCAAAATTGTTACTAAAATTTTTTGAATTTTGATTTTTGGTGTTTTCAATTGAACAATATCCTTTTCCTTCGTAAAAGGCAACTTCAATTGCATCAGCTAGACGATTAAAAAAATTATCTTCATCTTTGGTTATAATTCTGTCTACAACTATATCTAGATTTTTTGATTGTATTTTGGAATTAATGAAATTTTCAATTCTATCAACTTTACCATTAATTTTAACTCTAGAGTAACCTTGATTCAGTAATGATTTTAGTTTAATCACAATATTTTCATCTTTTTTCAGTATTACAGGCGATAATAATAAAAGCTTTTGGTTTTTTTTTAGAGTTTTAATGTAATCAACTACATCAGATATTGAATCCTTTTTGACAACATTACCAGAAAATGGAGAAATTGTTACTCCAATTCTTGCATAAATTAATTTTAGATAATCATAAATTTCTGTTGATGTACCAACTGTTGACCTTGGATTTGTTGAATTAACTTTTTGTTCAATTGCAATTGCTGGGGCAATACCTTTAATATAATCAACTTGGGGTTTATTCAATCGGCCTAAAAATTGACGTGCATAACTAGATAAGCTTTCTACATAACGCCTTTGGCCCTCCGCGTACAGCGTATCAAATGCCAAACTTGATTTACCTGATCCAGATAATCCAGTGATAGTCACAAGTTTATTTCGAGGAATAGCAACATCAATATTCTTAAGATTATGCAACTTTGCACCTTTGATAAGAATATAATCTTTAAGGCTTAAATTCAGAAATTCATTATTCATAAAAAAAATAATTTAATAAATATAACACTATTGAAAGTCTAAAAAAAGCAGATTAACGTCTTGTTAAGATTAAATAAAAAGAAAAAATTTGGAATTTTAACTTCAATATCTTTATATTTGAGCTTACTTAATAATAAATTGCCTATTGATTATAACATTACTATAATTTTTTTTTAATATATCACTTCTAAAAGTGTATAAAATGTAATGTTATGAGTACAAATTTTACAAATGATGCCCAACTTGTCAGCAATTATATTTCTGGTGATGAAAGGGCCCTTTCAATTTTAATTAATAAACACCAGACACGTCTTTTCGGATTTATTTTTTCTAAGATACAGGATCGTGACGCAGCGAATGATATTTTTCAAGATACTTTCATTAAAGTAATTAGAACTTTGAAGCGTGGAAATTATAATGAGCAAGGCAAATTTTTATCTTGGGTAATGCGTATATCACATAACTTGATTATTGATTATTTCAGAAAAAATAATAGAATGCCAAAATTCAAGAGTAAAAATGATTTTGATATATTTTCTGTTATATCAGATGATAGCTTAAACATTGAAAATAAAATTGTTGATGCTCAAATTGAAGATCATGTCAGAATACTTTTAGATGAATTACCTGAAGAGCAAAAAGCTGTAATAAAAATGAGAATTTATCAGGAAATGAGTTTTAAAGAGATTTCGGAAAGCACAGGAGTTAGTATCAATACTTCTCTTGGAAGAATGCGATATGGATTAATAAATCTTCGAAAAATGATTGATAAACATAAGATTAGTTTAATTAATTAAATTTTTATAAAATAAATTGCTGTGTTGTGCGTTTGAAATATGAATTAAAATTATTTTTGCGAATGGCACAAATTTACTCAGAAAACACATCAAATTCCGAACAATTAAAACCCAGTAAAGAAACTATACGTTTTCTAATAGATTTCTCTAAGTCTCTGAAAATTATCAAACTTAGACAAAATATGCATGAAACTTTTTTAAATTAAAATTTATATTCTAAAATCTAGCTATCTATGTGCTATATTTTTTATTGTATTGATTTAAAACAGATTTCCTGCCGATTTTTTTAGTAATAATATCATTCTCCAATTTCCATCCACGAGCTGGTGAGTATTCTCTACCATACCATATTATTTGAAGATGTAGTTTATTCCATTTGTTTTTTGGGAATAATCTTTTTGCGTCTTTTTCAGTCTGGACTACATTTTTACCATTTGATAGATTCCAACGGTACATTAACCTATGGATGTGAGTATCAACAGGGAATGCCGGAATGCCAAAAGCTTGTGACATAACTACACTTGCAGTTTTGTGACCTACTGCTGGAAGTGATTCTAAAGATTCAAAACTCGCAGGAACTTTACCCTCATATTTTTCAATTAATATTTTTGAAAGACCGTAAATACCTTTACTTTTCATTGGGGATAATCCACACGGTCTAATTATTTCTTGGATTTCATTAATACTCATTTTAATCATGTCATATGGGTTATTAGCCCTTAAAAAGAGTAGCGGCGTAATTTTATTAACACGTAAATCAGTGCATTGGGCTGACAAAAGAACAGCAATAAGTAGAGTGTAGGGATCATTGTGGTCTAGTGGTACCGGAATTTTTGGATATAAATTATTTAAGGTTTTTATAACAAAATTTACCTTTTCGTTTTTATTCATTAATCTATATTTGTAACAAATATAATAAATATGGTTACACTTAAATCTGGAGATAAAGCTCCAAACTTTTCATCAATAAATCAAGACGGTAAAACAATTAGTCTATCCGATTTTAACGGTCAAAAACTTGTTTTATTTTTCTTTCCCAAAGCAAATACTCCTGGTTGCACACTAGAAGCATGTAATTTGAGCGATAATTTTGATCGTTTTAAAGCTGCAGGTTATAATATTTTAGGAGTTAGTGCCGACAGTACTAAGCGTCAGTTAAATTTTAAGAATAAGTACAATTTTCCATATGATTTATTAGCAGACGAAAATAAATCAGTAATCAACTCTTATGGTGTTTGGGGTCCAAAGAAATTTATGGGTAAAGAGTACGAAGGAATTCATCGAACTACATTTTTAATTGATGAAAAAGGGTTTATAATTGACGTTATTAAAAAAGTTAAGACCAAGGAACACACGTCTCAGATATTGATTTAAAACTATTTTTCTGTGTAGCCAAAAAGTTTTTGTTCTTTGATCATGTCAGCGATAACAGCTGGTAACATAGGTTCCCAGCCCCCTTCGCCTGAATTAATCATTTTAAGAACTCTCCTTGAGAAGATATTTAAAATTTCTGGTTTATAGTTTTCAATGTCTACCAATTTCCCGGTGTATTTAAAAAATTTGTACAATTCTTTCACTCTTGGATGTACTTTTAAATTATCACTAGTAATTAAATTTTTATCTTCATCTAGCATTGGGTATAGATAAACCTTTAAATCCTTGTGAAATAATTTACTAAACGCCTCAAGAATTCCACCGCTTAAGTCTCCATAGTATTTATGGTCAAAAATATCAATCAGGTTATTTACACCCATTGATATGGCCATTCTTTTTTTTGAGTATAAACTAAAGTACTCAACCAACTTATAATATTCTTGGAAATTTGATATTAAAACTGTATGTCCAAGAGCGCAAAGCAAATGTGCCCTATCCATGAAATCTTGTTCATCTATTTCACCTCCAGAATTTCTTAGGTTAGAGAGAGTGATTTCAAATACAACTTGAGTGTTTTCTGACTCAACTTTATTTTCTTTTTTAAACATTTCAAAGGAATTTTCATACATATCAACATTAACAAGGGTGACAGGCCTAAAACTTCCTCTAAAAGCTAAAATATTTTTTTTGTAAAGTACTCTCGCCGGCAATACATTATTACCGTCAGGGGCAAACATAACAGCATCAGTCATGCCATTTTTAACTAATTGAAGACTCATTAATCGATTATCAACTTCTTTAAAAATAGGCCCTGAAAAGTTTATTGTGTCAATCTCGAGTTGATCCTTACTTATGTGATCATATAAATATCGTAAAAGTTTTTTAGGTTGATTATGTTTATAAAAAGCGCCATATATTAGATTAGTTCCTAATTTACCCAAAGTTTCCTGCTGAAGACGTGCATTACTTTCCTTAAATCTTATGTGTAAAATAATTTCATTGTATTGTTCGTTAGGGTCAATTTGATATCTAACACCAACCCAACCGTGACCCTTATATCTTTTAGCAAAATCAATTGTTGTTACTGTGTTGGCATAGCTAAAAAACATTTTATTGGGATTTTCCTTACGTGAAATACGTTCTTCAATTAAGCGGACTTCATGTGCCAACATTTTTCTTAATCTATTTTCGGTAACATATCGTCGATCACCTTCAATCCCATAGATTGCATCACTAAACGATTTGTCATATGCTGACATAGCTTTAGCAATTGTTCCTGATGCACCACCTGCACGAAAAAAATGTCGAACTGTTTCTTGACCAGCTCCAATTTCTGCAAATGTGCCATAAATATTCTCGTTGAGATTTATTCGTAAAGCTTTATCTTTTAGAGATGGGACGCTTTTGATTTGAGCATCTCCCTTAAGTGTTATTTCCATCTTTACTTATTGTGCATATTCAGATAGTACAAAGTTATAACTTTAACTAAGCCCACAAAAAATAAATACATTATTTTTGTATTATTATAACTCAATTGAATATTACTTTTTTAGGAACTGGAACTTCACAAGGTATTCCAATAATTGGAAGCAATCACCCCGTTTGCTTAAGTCAAAATCCAAAGGATAAGCGTTTGCGTTCGTCAGTTTTAGTTCAATCAGACGGTTCAGATATTTTAATCGATTGTGGTCCAGATTTTAGACAACAAGCCTTGAGAGCCGATTGTAATAAAATTGATGCTGTATTATTTACACATGAGCATAGTGATCATACCGCTGGACTTGACGATTTAAGGCCATTTTATTTTCGTCAAGGTAATATACCAGTTTATGCAGAAAAGCGAGTAATGGAAGCATTAAAAATAAGGTTTAATTATATTTTTAAAAAAGAAAATAAATACCCAGGTGTATTGACTTTTGATGTGAATTATATATCAAACGAAGTGTTTTATATATCAAAAACAAAAATTATTCCTGTAAAAGTTTATCATCACAACCTTCCAGTTTTTGGATTTAGAATTAAAAATTTTGCATACATAACCGATGCGAAGACCATACCAGAAATTGAAATAAAAAAATTAAAAAGTCTTGATGTTTTAGTTATTAATGCCTTGCGTCAAGAACCCCATATATCTCACTTTAATATGCAAGAGGCATTAGATTTTATTAAATTAGTAAAGCCTAAAAAGTGTTTTTTGACTCATATTAGCCACCATTTAGGTTTTCACGAAGAGGTAGAGAGGCTTTTACCCAAAAATGTGTTTTTAGCATATGATAATTTAAAAATTTCAATATGATATGAAATCAAAAATTCTTACTTACGCTCTTGTTTTTTCAATTCTATTAATTGTCTTTCAATATGTAAATTATAAGCAAATAATAGAAAAATACGAACTTGATATTCAAAAATGTAAAGATAAAAGTGAAAAACTTGAATCAGAAAATTTAATCTTTAAAAGTCGATTGATTAATAACTAAATTACTGATTTAAGCCAATCTCTTAGCTCAAAAAAATTTTCTGGAGAAACTCCATGGCCTACGGGGAATTCACAGTACTTATAGTTAATATTTAAATTTTTTAAAAATAATGGAGTTTTTCGTGCCCATTCAATTGGGATCACTTGATCTGAATCTCCATGTGAACAGTAAAAATTTAGATGTTTATATTCACTTTTTTTTAATGGTTTATTTAAGAAATCTTGTGATAAATATCCACTTAGCCCAATGATGTTTTTAAATTTTTTTGGATTGTTTAAAGCTAATGCTAAACTTAGAATACATCCTTGGCTAAATCCTAATAAGCTAATATTGGTTTTATCAATTTTGTACATTGAGATTGCACTATCAATACAATCTAATATCATATTCATGGCTTTTTTTGCCTGTTTTGTATCATTCCATTTGTTTTCATTTTCATCAAAATTTATATTGTACCAAGCATGTCCGTATGGTATTAACTTAATTGGAGCTCTTAAGGATATAATGCAGAGTTGGTTTGGTAATTCTTTTGCAAATGAAAATAGATCATTTTCATCACTTCCATAACCATGTAATAATATTAATAACGGTACTCTTGTAGATAGCGTGGATCTCTTTATAACGTAGTGCAGAGGTAAATTAGATGACATGTTTAATTGATGTTATTAAAAGTTTTTTGAAAAAATATGCCGACAAAGGGTATTGGTTTCTTTAATCCAGCTAATACTGTGATCATTGCAAAAGTATTTATTGATATGTAAGTTCCCCAAAATATGTAAGTAGCAATCCAACTATTAAAAGATCCAATTGGGTATCCTAGAATAGAAAAACATGTGCTCAGCCCTATAGATTGTCTAATATGAAAACTAATGAAATTGCTTTTTATTTTTTTGTTGTTAAGGTAAGCTAATAGTAGCCCCAATATACCAATATAACTTACTAAGGCTGTTGATTTATCAACATTCATGAGTAATCTTTAAAATAATATTTAAATTAATTCAATTTGATTATTTGCAATTGCTCCATAAACATTTCCTTTTAATTTTTTTCCTAAAAAAATTGAGTTTTTTGATGTTGATAGAATATGTTCTTTACTAAAAATATAATTTCCTTTTGGATTAAACAGTGTAATATCACAAATATTACCAATATTAATTGTATTAATATTTACTCCAAATCTAGATTTACCTTTTGTAAGTATATCAATTGTCTTTTTTGTAGAAAAAATAGAATTCAAGACACCAAAAGCACTTTCCAGCCCAATAGTACCAAATTCGGCAGAATCAAAATCAACTTTTTTATCTTCTATCGATATAGGACAATGATCAGAAGTTACCATGTCAACAGTGCCATCATTTAATCCATTAATTAAGGCGTCAATTGAATTTTGGGTTCTTAACGGCGGGTTAACTTTAAAATTTGTATTGTAATTTTTTATATCGTCATCTTTTAAAATAATATTATGAATTGCAACACTACAAGTAACATCTAATCCCTTAGATTTAGCGTGACGTATAAGTTCAACTGATTTTGAAGTTGAAATTGTAGGTATATGTAGTTTTCCATCGCTGTATTCAAGAATATCTAAATCTCTGGAGATTTGGATATGTTCAGCTATTTCAGGAATACCTTTAAGTCCTAGAATTGTACTAGTTATGTTTTCGTTCATAACTCCAGAATTTGAAATATTTTCATCAATCGGGAAAGACTGTAATAATCCGCCAAAATTAGAAGTGTATTGTAACGCTATTTTTAAAACATTGGGATTTTTGATTTGCTTTTTATAATCACCAAATACTACACCGCCCTCTGAGAACATATCATAAAGCTCGGCCAGTTTATATCCTTCAGAATTTTTAGTAAGTGAGCCCGAAGGATAAAGAAGCGTCGGACTGTGTTTTGATGTACTTTTTGAAAACGCAATTGCAGATTTATTATCAGCAACAGGATGTGTGTTTGGTTGTAATAGTATTGAAGTAAAACCAGATTTTGACGCGACTAATAATCCATTTTTTATAGTTTCTCTATCTTCATATCCAGGTTCTCCAAAACAAACACTACTGTCAAACCAGCCCTGTGAAACATGCAAGTTTTCAAAACTAATTAATGGATAATTATTAGTGTTTTTTATTGATGTAGCAATTTTTGTAATTATGCCTTTTTCAATTAAAATATCTTGAACGGTATTATTAAAATCACTTTTTCTATCAAGAATAGTTGCAGATTTAATAAGTGCATTCATTCAAAAATTTTTAATAACAATATTTCTAAAATCAAAAATACCATTGCAAAAATAACAAACCATTTCCATAATCCATCAATAATCACTTCACTTTTTATTGATTCAATAGTGTTTTTTAGAGAGTTAATCGAAAAATTAGATTTTAAATTTCTTGTATTGTGGTAATCTAATAAACTTTCATCTCTTTTGTAATTAAAGCTTAAATTTTGAATAGTATCATTTTTATTAACTAATGCATAATGACCAGATTTAAGATACAAATTATCAAATTTTATTTTAAGTTTTGAATTTTCGTTTATTTGTAATGGAATGTATGTTCTATCTCCTTTTTTAATTTCAACTATATCATCTTTTTTGAGTCTATATTTAATATCAACTTCACTTTTTTGACCTATGTAGTAATAGTGTTCCTTTGATTTGAAACTTGATTTTCCAACTCCATAAAGTGTAGGCACGACAATTGGAGAATTTGTAAAATTTGAATTTTCATTACTGATAGCTGTAGAAAAGATAAATAAATTATCTTTTTGCAAAAGAAAACTCTTACCATTTTCGAATTTTAAAAGACTATTGAATTCACCTTTAATGCTAAAATATGTTTTAACTTTAGGATATAAGAAATTTGAAATATTTTTTTTGAATGCTTGCTTAAAAATTGGGTGTTCAAAATTTATATCAGTTATTCTGTTCTCATTTTTTGTAAAGCTTTCTATTTTTAATTTTTTCACCTCAGTTAAGCTATTGTAGTTTTTTAAACTTCCTTTTTCAGAAGGAATAAATAGTAAAGTTCCTTTATTTTTTATGAAGGATTTTAGGTTGTTAATCAGTGAGTTTGGTAAATTTATGATCTCATCAATTATGATTAAGTCGTAAATATGAAACTCATTAAAATTCACATTATTAAGTGTCTTATATTTAATTATAAATTCATCATCGTTGAAAACTCTCAGAAAATAATCATGCTTTTTATTACCGATTGATAAAATTGAAATTTTATCTTCCTTGTTAATGTTAAAATAAAATTCATTATCGTAGCTTAAACCAGTATCCTTGATTTGAAATTTCCCTAATACTGATTCACTTTTTGGTAAATTAAATTTTGTTTTAAAATCATTACTTTTTTTTAAAATAGATTTACCTATTAATTTATTTTTGTTGTATAAATTCAACGCAACTGAGTTTGTGGTATCATTATTAGCTTTGCAATGAACAGTAATCTCGTGATTATTTATTGTTGAATAAATTTTAATATTGTCTATATAATTATTAACATCATTTATAGGTTTTTTATTTACAAAAAGTAAATTATAGTCTAAATTTTTTGATATCTCTAAAGCTTTATTCTTTTTCTGAAAATCTGAAATCAAAATGAAATATTTTGCTCTTTTAGTTTTTTTTGAAAATAAATAATCAGCCTTAGTTAATACGTCTTTAATAGAAAGTTGGGTATCAGTGTAGTCGATTTTAGGGAGTAATTTTTTAAATTCTTTTTTAGTGTAGTTTTTATAAGAATTATTGTTTGTGAAAACAGTTATTAACTCTGATGGTAGTTCATAAGACAGTAATTCTTGAATAGTTCGTTTTAATAATGGACCTTTTACTCCTCTCGCCTCCATACTAAAAGAATTATCAATATATATAACTATTTCAATTTCTAGATTCTCTTCAAAAAGATTTGATTCGTATGGTTTTGAAAATGCAATGACAATTGAAGAAATCGCAAGAATTCTCAATAGTAGTATTAACCATTTTTTTAATTTTGAACTTTTTCTTGTGTTTGTTTTAATCTTTTTTAAAAAAATAACATTTGTAAAAGGTTCAATTTTAAAACGCCTTAATTGAAAAAAATGAACTATTATTGGTATTATTACAGCAAATAATCCGTAAAGAAGTTCTGGTTTAGCAAATTGCATTAATAAAGAAATTTTTATATCAAATATAATTTAATAATCAGTTAACAAAAAAAGAAATAATCTAACATTTCAGTTTTATTTTGTTTTTTGAAAAACGATTTTATGAAAGTCTTAGCATTATTATTCGCAATTGTAATTATACTTTGATAATCTGATATTTCGATTATGCTATCCCATTTTTTTAACTTATTACCATAAATTTCTTTACCAATTTTTTTTGGATTGTTACATATCCATAAAAATTTTGTTCCATTCTTAATTAATATTGATGCAATTTTTTTTCCTTTTGTTCCTGCTCCCCAAACAACTAATTTTTTGTTTTCATCATATGATATTTTTAAAAAGTAATTCATTTTTAAATTTAAAAATGAGTTATCTGCATAATTTGGATCAGTTCTCGATGATCGGCTTGGATAATCTCTCCATTTGTGTATTATCTTTGTTGATCTTATACATTTTAGTCCAATTTCATAAAAACGAAATGCCAGATCGTAGTCTTCAGGATAGGTGTCTGGTTTAAAATTATTTGCTTTTTCAAGATCTGACTTGTAAACCATCCAACATGGGGAGGGGATTACACATTCTTTATAAATTTCGTTAAAATTTAATCCTTTTGATGTTAAGCCATTTAGCCATTTTTCATATTTTTTATAACCATCTTTAAGCTCTGTGTTTGAAAAATATTTTACTAAACCTAGCGCAATGTGACCTGATCCAAATTTTAATAGATCACTTACCATAAATTGAACTTTATCCTTTACCATAATGTCGTCACTATCCATTCTGGTAATAAAATCGCCGGAAGAATTTTCATATGCAGTTTGTAGAGCTTCAATTATACCATTACCTTTATTTTTGAGTAATTTTATCTTAGGATTTGAGTTAGAGAATTTTCTTACAATTTCAAAACTCGAATCTGTTGAGTGGTCATCAACAAATAATGCTTCCCAGTTTTTATAAGATTGATTAATAATTGAATCTAAACACTCAAATATAAACATGTCAGTATTTTTAAATGGAATTAAAATACTAACCTTTTTTTTTGAATCAATATTTTGCAGGTCTTCCATTAGCTGCAGACTCTCTTATAAATTCCCTTAAATCTTCATTAGCCTTAATTAAATCTTCTTTTCTTAAATACATCATATGACCGCTACGATATCCTTTGAATTTAAGGCGTTGATTAAATTTTCCACTTGGATCAATTTGCGAAAGTGTATACTTCGCATTGAAATACGTTGTTGCACCATCATAATAACCGGATTGATTTAAAACCATTAAATATGGATTTTGAGCCATAGCAGATCTTAAATCATCACGTGTGTTATTATTATCATTATTCCATGGTCTTACTGGTCCGAACATGTTGTATTTAATATCTGTAATAAATTTTAATTCATTTTTTATGTAATGATTAATTGCTGGAGTAAATGAATGTAGCCAAGAAGATAATTCCGCATTATAATCAGGACTAGATCCTGCTTCTTTTTTATCAATACCTAAGTATCGTGAATCCAAGCGCCCTATTGTTTGACCGGACTTATCACGCAACAATTCTTTCCAAAAGAAAGAAGTTGGTACATCTAAGTTGTGCCGGAGTATGGATTTTTGACTTATACCTGAGAAATATGACATTTTTTCACTGATTTTTATTTTATCTTCAGGGTTGATCATTCCGCCTTTTGATAATGCTGGTAATAGAGTGTTTATTGCAAAATCTTCAGCTTCAGGAAGAATATCAATTAAATCTTTAGATTGTAAATCTTGAGGAAGCATTTTATGATACCAGGCAGTTGCAGTGTAATAGGGTAGGTTTAGTGCAGATGATAATGGACCACCAACTCTTAGGGTTTTATAATCTGCAGGAGAAACTAAAATAACACCATTTAAATACATCCATTGGCTGTCTTGTAAGGCAAGTGACAATCCCATCACTCGTGTACCTCCATAACTCTCACCAATTATGTATTTTGGAGATTCCCAAAGGTTTTTTCTTGTAATAAATGTATTAATCCAATCTGATAAATAAGATATATCTTCGTTTATTCCAAAGAATTGATCACGATCAGGCATTTCACCATCTGAGTTGGGTACCATTCTTGAGTAAGCAGTATTCACTGGATTAACAAAAACAATATCTGCTTCGTCTAATATAGAATAAGGATTGCTTTTAAAGCCATAAGGTTGTACAGGGTATCCTTCATCATCTATATTAAGAATTCTTGGCCCAGTGTATGCCATATGCATCCACACTGAAGCTGATCCTGGTCCCCCATTAAATGAAATTATTATTGGTCTTTTTTTATTTTTTTGTAAATTTTTTTTAAAATCTCTTTTGTAATAAGTGTAAAATAAGCTTGCAATTATATCACCGTTTTTATCCCAAACAGGCTGCATACCTGCTTCTGCAGAATAATTAATTTCAGACCCTTTAATAAAGGTCTTGTGATATGTTTTGACAATTGTATCATTGGGGATATTAAGTTGTTGTGCCAAATTATAATTAAAACACATTGCAATAATAATTAGAATTACTTTTTTCATAATTAATGTTTAGAACTACTAAAATACGATAATGATTTTAAAAAAACACTCATTTTTAAATGTAGTGGTTTATTGTGTAGATTTAATTAATGATCAAATATTTAAAATAGCACTATATTAGCTAAACAAGCTTTGAAAATGTTATTATCTATTAAAAAACTCAATTTATTTGTAGCATTAAATCTTCCGTCTGCTTTTTTATGTGGGGTTAGGATCAAATCAATTGATGAGATCAATTGTAAAACTTCTGTGGTTTACAAATGGATAAATAAAAATCCCTTTAGATCAATGTATTGGGCAGTTCAGGGCATGGCAGCTGAACTAGCTACCGGAGCCTTAATTATTATAAAAATAAAAAAATTGAACCAAAACATTTCAATGCTTGTTGTTCGTAATGAAGCCGAATTTACAAAAAAGGGTAGAGGATCTATTAATTTTAAATGTGATCAAGGGTATTTAATTGATGAGGCATTAAAAAATGCTATTAAAACAAAAGACTCACAGACAATTATTTTGAATGCAGAGGGAAGAGATTTTAATGGAAATCTAGTTTCAAAATTCTCTTTTTATTGGAGTTTAAAGGTTAAATAATTTTAATCAAATTATAAAAAAATACTATTGTATTTGAAATATTTTTTTTAATTAATTCATTTCGGACTAATGATTTTAACGTCTTGAAATTTAATTGTTTCTTTGATAATTCCTGAAATTATTTGGTGAATACTATTAATAATTTGAATTTTTAGTTCATTTTTATTGTATAGTAGACTAATTTCTCTTGCGGGTGATGGGGTTACAAAAAACCTCAAGTTATCTTTTTCATTTGATTTTAAATCAAGCGTGTTGAGGTATGGCAATAATGTCATCCCCATTCCTTCATTAACCAATTTAACTAACATTTCAATGCTACCACTTTCTAATTGAAAATTATCTAGCTTTTGTTCTTTTTTTGTCTTACATAAATTTAAAACACTATGTCTCAAACAGTCTCCATCTTCAAGAATTAATATTTCACTTATATCTAGATCTGATATTTCTATTTGTTTTTTTAATTTAAATCTGTGATTTGGAGATATATATCCAACATATGGCTCGTAATAAAGAACCCTTTCTTTAATATTATCAATTTGCAAAGGGGTTGCTGCAATTGCGCAATCTAAATTTCCATCTTCCAGTTTGTTGATAATTTCGTCTATTCTAAGTTCTTCAATTTTTAATTTAACCTTTGGATATCTTTTCACATAGGTTTTTAAAAACATAGGCAACAGAGTAGGCATTACAGTTGGAATTATACCTAATTTAAAATCGCCTCCAATGAATCCTTTTTGTTGGTCAACAATGTCATTAATACGTTCAGCTTCTGCAACAATATTTTTCGCTTGATTTACTATTTTTTTACCTACACTGGTTAGACCAATAGGCTTTTTAGTTCGATCAAATATTTTAATATTTAATTGTTCTTCAAGTTTTTGTACTTGCATACTCAATGTCGGTTGAGTAACATTGCAATTTTCAGCAGCTTTAGTGAAGTTTTTGTGTTCAGCTACAGCTAGAACATATAATAATTGTGTTATTGTCATGTGAGAATTTTATACAAATTTATTAGTTTATTAATAATTATTTTTATTTTGATAGTTAAAATCAAAGTTTTATTAAACTTATTATTTTATGATTTCAATTCTATTGATATAAATATTATTTTCAGGCCAGTTTCCAATATCAGTAGGAACTGATGCAATTTTATCAACAACATCCATTCCTGAAATAACTTTTCCAAAAACTGCATAGTCACCATCTAAATGATGCGCTCCTCCCTTTTGTTGAACAATAAAAAATTCGTAAGGCGAAGCCATTTTGTAAGGATTTTCAACAGAGCTACTAGGCATACTAACCATTCCCCTATGATGTTTAAATCCTTTTTTACTATCATTAGGTAAAAGATAACGCCCTATTTTTTTTCTCTTGTTAAGCGTCATTCTATCATCACTATTACCCCCTTGAATAATAAAATTATTTATTACTCTATAGAATTGGGTATTATCGAAATACTTTTTCTTTGTTAGATAAATAAAATTTGACCTATGGTATTTAGTTTCTTCAAACAGTTTTATATCTATAATTCCATAATCAGTATGTATTCTTACTTTATTTTCATTGTGAATTTTATCATATTCTAAAAAAAACTCCATAACATTTTCGTCGCTAATTAAGAAACCTTTTTTATCTAAAGTTTTTGTTTTATAAGATAAAGTTTTATCTAAATTAGCTTTGATTTTGGAAATTGCTTTTGTTGGTTTTGATTCTTTAATTTGACAATTAAACAATAAAAAAAATACATATAGGTATCGCATGTTCATTAACAATAATATTTTAGTCAATATATGAGATTTAACGCATTTTATAAAATTATTGATCAAATTACTGATATGGACCTCCCAGGAGAAAAAGTACAATTATTAATGGCTCCACCATTTAGAGAATATTTGATGAAAAAGTTTAAGAAATCTACTATTAAGGGAATGCCTGCAGCAGTTCTGTGTTTATTTTACCCTAACAAAAATGGAGAAGCATCAGTAGTATTTATTGTTAAGAAATCAAATTCTGGTGTTCATTCTTTACAAGTTGGATTTCCTGGCGGCAAATACAAGAAACAAGACATTGATTTATCTCATACAGCAATTCGTGAGACAAATGAAGAAATTGGAGTTAACCAAAAGACAATTAAAATTATTAAATCTATGACTGAGATTTATATCCCACCAAGTAATTTTATTGTACAGCCCTATATTGCTTACACTTCTGAGACTCCAAATTTTAAACCTCAAATTTCAGAGATTGATTCTATATTTGAAATTTCATTAAACACTATTTTAAATGTTAGAAACCAAAAAAGTTCAATTGTTAAAACTTCTTATGGACCAAATATTTTAGTTCCTTCATTTATTTTTAAAGAACATGTTATATGGGGCGCCACTGCAATGATATTAATAGAAATAGTTTGTCTTTTAAATTTGATTTTTAAAAAATAGCACTTAGGTTTGTATTTTTATTTTTGTATGGGTCTGTTTAAAAGAAATATTTTTGGTCAATTCCTTTTTATTAAAAAATGGATCATCAGAATACTAGGTGCAATCAGTCATCAACGATACCAAGGTTTTAATGAACTAAAGATAGAGGGGTCTGATATATTACGTAATCTACCTGGTAAAAATGTTTTATTTATTTCTAACCATCAAACTTATTTTGCAGACGTGGTCGCAATGTTTCATGTTTTTAACGCTGCTTTAAGCGGTAGAGATGACACATTGAAAAATATTGGTTATTTGTGGAACCCTAAATTAAACCTCTATTATGTAGCTGCGAAAGAAACTATGAAGTCAGGGTTTTTACCAAAGATCTTTGCATACGCTGGCTCTATTAGCATAGAACGAACTTGGAGATCGTCTGGTAAAGAGATAAATAGACAAGTTAAGATGAGTGATATATCTAATATTAAAAAAGCATTAAATGATGGTTGGGTTATAACTTTTCCCCAGGGTACAACAACTCCCTTTAAACCAATTCGAAAGGGTAATGCACACATTATAAAACATTATAAGCCAATTGTAGTTCCTATTGTTATAGATGGTTTTAGACGCGCTTTTGATAAAAAAGGAATCAGGATTAAAAAGAAAAATATTTTGCAGTCAATGGAAATAAAAGAACCTCTTGAGATTGATTACGAAAACGAATCTATTGAACAGATTATAGAAAAGATTGAATATTCAATAGAACAGCACCCTTCTTTTTTAAAAGTAATTTCACAAGAGGAGTTGATTGAAAATGAACATTTAAATAAAAAAAGAGATTGGTAAATCTCATTGATTTTCAATTGCTTTCAATTCTTTGTAGTTTTTCTTTAATTTTTTTAATAAAATGCCATATATCAAGTAGTAAAATAATAGAAAAATAATAGTAATTATTCCCATAGCTAATATTGTAATTAAAATAACTATTATATAAAAAATATAGAAATCTCCTGATTCAGTAAATTTAGATGTTTGTAACATTACGTCAGGATTTTTATTTAGTTCAATTACTACTCCAATAACTACGGATATGTAGAAAAATATTAAGTTAAATATCACATAATGTTTTACAGTCTTTCTAGTCTTTAAAATTTGTTCCATAAGAACTTTAGAATTCACAGTCGTTGAAATTGACTTATAATTTTTATAGAACATAAAGAAAAAGTAAAATAATACAATATAACCCACGATCATAAGTGGTATTGTAATAAATTCCATTCCATATTCATCAAAACGTTGTTGAGCTTCGTTGTCTTTAATAAAAAATGCTATAATAGACCAAAAACTAAATTCTATAATACTAATTATAAAAATCCATTTAACAATTGATGAAGATTTTTTGTGCAAAAATTTATAAATTTCACTCTTATTAATTTTTGGAAATTTTTGATTTTCTTGCCATTCCTTTTTTAATTGTTTTAATTCATCCATAATCAAGGATTTAACTGTTTTTTTAATTTATTTTTTATTCTGTTCATTTTGACTCTAGCATTAACTTCTGTTAAACCAATTGTTTCACTAATTTCTTTATATGATTTATCTTCCAGGTAAAGGAATACAATTGCTTTATCAACATCATTTAGTGCTTTAACGGCTTCATAAATTGCCTCTAATTGTTGATCTTCTTTATAATTGTAAGTAGTGTCTTCAGGAATTTTATGTGAAACTTCATCAAAATTATAACTTCTTATTCTTCGTTTTGATTTTCGATATAGGGTTATTGCTGTATTTATACCAACACGATACATCCATGTACTAAATTTCGAGTCCCCTCTAAATTTTGGATATGCTTTCCAAAGTTGAATCGTAATTTCTTGAAATAAGTCTTTATGCTCTGCTTCACTATTAGTATAAAGCCTACAAATTTTATGAATCAAGTTTTGATTTTTATCTACAAGATCTACAAATTTATTTTCGTCAATTTGTTCCAATACATTGTTAATTTATAGTAAGACGTTTTATTACGAATGTGTTACGTTTTTAATTATTATTTTTTTAAATCGAGATAGTTATCGAAGTTCAATTTTAAATTATTTATCTTCAATTCTATTTTCATCAAATGCCGATGGTAACAGTTTTGGTATAAATTTTATAAATAATGGAAGTAAAATAGCTCCACCAGGAAGCATAAAAATTGCCAAACTAGGAATAGATTTTAATATATCCATAAGTTGTTCTTGCATTTTATTTTGTTCCTCAGTGCTTAGATTTCGAGTTGTTGATTCTGAGAGCAATTTCACTAACTCTTTACTTTCCTTTAGTTCTTGAAATAAACGTTTACTATTTCTTGTTATTAGCTTTTTTACTGTATTAGATGAATGTTCGTAAAGGCGTACAGCTAAATTTTGTGTACTTAAAATTGATACATTATTTTTATTGTTCTTATAAAAATTATTTAAATCTGATATAGCTTGACTTATTTCGTCAAAATTGAATTTAAACTTTCTTATAAACTCATTATTGATTTCGTAATCACTTTTTTCAGTCCACGATGCCATACATGCCAGGTCAAGGAAATAATTTCTTTCTAATTCTGAAAAATTATTAAGTTCTTCAGCCTTAAAAGAAGGCTTTTTTATATCAGATGATCTCATAGATAATTCAAGTAATTTAATTAAAGTAATTTCGTAATCACTTTTTTCATTTTTTGAACTTAAGGATTTGATGACGATTTCACTAATATAATTTTCCATTTTCATTTGATAATCCCTAGTCATGTTCGGGTTTTTCAAGAAGACATCATATGAAAGTATGTCTAAAAAAAGTAAAAAATTAGTAACAAAAAAACTATACTTTTTAGAAAATAAATTATTGTCAATTTGAATTCTTTTATGAATAATTGATTCAATATCATCACCAATTAGTTCATTGATAAAATTTGGTTTATAAAAACCAATATTATTGTAAAAAGCCATTAGATTTGACTCAAAATTATTTTTTGATTTATTTATTTTATTGATGTAAAACAATGATAATAGATAGTTTATTTTACAACATTCTTCTTGGGTAAAATCAGTTTTTATTAAATTTTTAATTAATATAGAAATATTACTTCCGTAAATAAAACCTACATTTTTTAAGGATTTATAAAATTTATGTTTCGTGGAGCAATTGTCGCTATCTTTTTCCGCGAACTTTAATAATTTTTTGAGCCAACCTTTTGAAGATGGATTCATACGAATATTACTAATTTTTATTCTACAATTTCAGCACAACTAATTCTTTGAAATCCTTTATGAATTATAAGACTTTTACCTAAAATATCCATGGTTTCGTCTTTGCAACCAATACACCACCTATCAGTTGTGTACTTGATTTTTTTTGCCTTTTCATTATTAACTATAAAATTTTTAATAAGCCCCTTATAATTTTCTAGTTTTGAACTCTTTTTGTCAAAAGCTTTAATAGTATTATCCCAATAATCGCCGGCAGATTTTCCATCATTAGAAGAACAATCACTGTTTTCATGCAAATGAATGCTATATTCACCTTTGTTAAGTCCAGATAATTTTGCAGTAATAATTAGATTTTTTTCGACCTGTACAAATCTTACTTTTCCAAATACGCGACTATTACTTTTTGGATTAAAATCAGTAGTGAGGTATTTTGATGGATTATCGTCTGGAGCACTGATTTTAGAATCAACTTTATAAATTTCGTATTCACTAGAATTTTCTGTTTTTGATTTACAAGAGAAAAAAACAAGATTTATGTATAAGAAAAGAAGTAAATTTTTCATTTGAGTGTTTTTGTAAATTTAATTCTTATTCTTTAATTTCAAAAAATTCAATTTCTTTAAATGGTGATAAATCAACTGCTTCTGTTGAAGATTTAAATTTTATCCAATCTTGATTAAAAAAATTATTGACTTTAATAATAATGTCTTTTAAATCTTTTTTTAGTTGTTTAATTAGTATTTTTTCAGTTTGTGTCATCCCATTTTGACGACTATTAACATATTGTTGAGCAATACTCAATCTCAATAGAAGATTAGAGGATGGTTCTGCAGTAATGCCTTGTCTTTTATCCTCTTTTCCAAAAATTAATTCGAATAAGATGTCAATATCATTTATAGTTTTCTTTGTTAGTTCTAAATTTTCTTTAAACTTCTCTTTGTTAAATTTATCTAACAGTTCTTGATGATTAATTGCAATTTCTTTGCTTTGAGCAAGTTGTCGACTTATCTTAGATATAATTTTTTGGTATGATTCTAATTGTTTAAGAGTTTTGTAAATTTCTTTTTCTTTTTCAGAGTCTAGTTCAATCCTGGGATCATTTTTTACTTCAATAATTTGCTCTGATTTTAAATTTCCATATTCTAAAACTACTTTAAATTTTCCAGGTAATACCCTAATACCAAATGGCTCATAATTAGATTTTTTTATTTTTTTTGATGGCCATTGAATTCCTTTTTCATCCATGTACCAATAGAAATAATCAATTCCACTTTTTTCAGGAACTTTTTTCTTTAATGTTCTAATCAATTTTTGATTGTCATAAATTTTCATGTACAAACTATCCCAATTTGTTATGCTATCGTTCTTAGGTTTATAGTTTGCATTAAAATAAAAGCCAAGTCTTGATCCTCGAGGTCTATTAGTTCCATGATAAAGTGCATCTCCTCCAAAACGACTTCCTGTAGGTTGTTGAAAAGAAGCCTTGTATGATGTGGGAGGAGAAAAAAGTTTTATAGTATCAAATAAAACTTTATTGTTTTTCGCAACTGCTCTTAAAGGTTCTATGTCATCAATAATCCAAGCTGCTCTTCCAAATGTTCCTATAACTAAATCACTTTCTGTAGGATGAATTAAAAGATCTTTTACTGGTACAGTTGGAAACCCATTTGTCCATTTAGTCCAGTTATCTCCAGAATCAATTGATACATATAAACCATCATCTGTTCCCAGAAAAATTAGATTAGATTCAAGATTATCTTCAACAATACAAAGTGCATAACTTTTAACATCTTTGTCGCTTACAACACGCTTCCAAGTTTTACCGTAATTTATAGTTTTAAATACATATGCTTCATAATTGAATCTTCTATAATCATTAGCTACTAATAAGGCTTCGCCTTTGTTCTTATTTGAAGCTTTAATCTGAGTAATCCAACTACCATTTGGTAGACCTCTAACATTTCCAGTCACATTAATCCAATTATTACCTCCATTTTTCGTTAAGTGAACCTGTCCATCATCAGTTCCAACCCATATCATGTCTTCTTCAATCTTTGATGGTTCGATAACTAATATTGAACAATAATTTTCAGCTCCAGTTGCATCCATTGTTAAACCACCACTTTCACTTTGATTAAGTTTATCTGAATCGTTTGTTGTAAGGTCTGGAGAAATTATTACCCAAGTTTGTCCTTTGTCATTCGATTTGTGGACAAATTGACTTCCAAAAAATATAGTATTACTGTCATTAGGATCAATATTTATCGCTGAGTTCCAATTGAAACGTAATTTTATGTTTGGGTCTTGTTGAATTGGCCTTATAGTATAATTATTTCCAGTTATCCAATCATATCTATTAACATAACCCTCTTGACTCATTGACCAACCATATCTTGAATTATCAGGATCAGGAATAACATCAAAACCATCTCCAAAGCTAATTTCTTGCCAATATGAGTTTCTAATGCCTTGGTCTCTCCAGACATAGGCTGGTCCTCTCCATGATCCATTATCTTGCATTCCACCATATACATTATAAGGAATTTCATTATCAACATTTATGTGGTAAAATTGAGCTACAGGTAAATTCCCTACAAATCTCCAATTTTCACCTCCATCTTTAGTTATATTTAAGCCACCATCATTTCCATCAATCATAAAATTACCATTACTTGGATGAATCCACCAGGCATGGTGATCAGGATGAATACCGTTGGAAACCCCGTATGCTGGCATAAGCTGCTTGAAACTTTTACCACCATCCTCACTTTTATTTACATATGTAAATATTGAAAATAGCCGATTTTCGTTTTCTGGGTCAACATATAAATCAGCGTAATAAAATGGACGATTTCCAATTTCATTTAAATTATCGTTAATCATTTTCCAGGACAAACCACCATCCTCACTTTTATAAAGTCCATTTTTTTTAGCTTCAACAAGAGCGTATATAATATTAGTTTTATTTGAAGCAATTGCTAAACCAATTCTTCCTAAATCACCCTTAGGAAGTCCTTCTTTAGCTGATAGTTTTTTCCAATTTTCACCTCCATCATTAGTTATATGTATACCAGACCCTTTTCCTCCAGAATTAAAAAACCATGGATCTCTTTTGTGTTCCCACATTGCAGCAATTAATTTATTAGGATTTTTTGGATCCATTACTAAATCAGCAATACCTGTTCTTTTATTTTCATATAAAATTTTTCTCCATGATTTACCACCATCATTAGTTTTGAAAACCCCGCGTTGTGTATGTTCTCCCCATGGTGAACCTATTGCACCAACATATACAATGTTGGGATTAGTTGGATCAATAATAATTCTATGTATGTGACGAGTTTTTTCTAGTCCCATTACTTTCCATGTTTTTCCTGCATCATTACTTTTATAAATACCATATCCGCCATTTAAACTATTTCGTGGGTTTCCTTCTCCGGTTCCAACCCATATTACATCAGGATTAGATTGTTGAACTGCTACAGCTCCAATTGAGGCTGTTACTTCATTGTCAAAAATTGGTTTCCAATTAATTCCACCTGATTTTGATTTCCATAAACCACCTGAAGCTGTTCCAGCGTATATTACATCGGGACTAGATAAAACTACATCAACCGCTGTTACACGGCCAGACATGCCTCCTGGTCCAATATTTCTTGGTTTCATATTCTCAACCAAACTCATATCAAACTCTTGGGAAAAACTAAACATTGTAAATATGTAAACTAAACGGAATATTCTAAATTTCATAAACTATTTTATATTTTTTGATTTCACATAATAATCCTTGTCAATATCAATTTTTTGAAAATTTAAGTTACTAATTTTCCAAGACTCTGTTGGATAAAACCAATTTTTTGAGTTATCAATAATTATTTCAATTGGCATCTTGAAGTTTTTTACAACGTTTGTCCAGCGATAATACATTTTTCCCTCTAGAATTTTGTACTCAAAAACTGGTATTCGGGTGTCTCTTAAATACTGATTAAACAATGGTTTTAAATCAAGGCCAATTTCATCAGATAGAAACTTTTCAATTTCATGTGTTGTGACAACTTTATGAAAAAAATTATTATTTAATTTTCTTAGTATCATCCTCCATTTTGAATCATCATCTGTTAATTGGCGTAACATATGAATCAAATTTGCTGCCTTATAATACATATCTGAAGATCCTGTATTATTTACATTATAATCTCCGATTATAGCTTTATCATTTTTGATTCGTTTTCTTGTTCCAATTACATAATCTGCTGATGCTCTTTTACCATAGTGGTAGTCTAAAAATAAATTTTCAGCATAACTAGTAAATCCTTCATGAATCCACATATCAGCAGCGTCTTTATTTGTGATGCTGTTAGCAAACCATTCATGTCCAGATTCATGAACAATTATGAAATCAAATTTTAGCCCCCAACCTGTACCTGATAGATCACTTCCAAGGTATCCATTTTTAAATTTATTTCCATAAGTTACTGAGCTTTGGTGTTCCATCCCTAAGTAAGGTACTTCAACCAATTTATAAGTGTCTTCGTAAAAAGGGTAGGGGCCAAACCAGTACTCAAAAGCTTTCATCATTTTTCGAGCTTCTTTAAAATGTATTTTTGCTTTTTCAAGGTTATGTTTTAAAACATAAAATTCCATTTGTAGCAATCCTTTTTCACCGTCATAATAGTCACTAAAATTTATATAATTTCCAATATTAATGTTTACTCCATAGTTATTAATTGGGTTTGATATTGACCATGTAAAGGATGATGTATTTTCATTTTTTGAAAAATTAATTAATCTACCATTTGATACTGCAACCAAGTGCTTTGGAACATTAACTTTTATTTTCATACTGTCAACTTCATCGTACATATGATCCTTATTAGGCCACCATACACTTGCACCAAGTCCCTGGCATGATGTTGCAATAAAATCTATACCGTTAATATCCTTTTTCCATGAAAACCCACCATCCCAAGGAGGATTAATAGCTTCTCTAGGTTTTCCTTCAAAATGTAATTCAATACTTTCAATTTTATTAAGTTCTTGATTCTTAATCAAATCAATGTAATGTACATTCTCATTGTGTGATATATTAAGTAATTTACCGTCCTGAATTGCTTTTGTTAATTTCATTGGTGGTTGTAAGTCAATTTGCATTTTCTTACTTCCATCTGTTACTTCATAGTGAATAATATTTTTTCCACTGATTTCTTTTAATGCTGGATTTATACTAACCTCAAGATTGTAATATTTTAAATCCCACCAAATTCTCTCTTTAGTTATAGAACCTCTCAAGGAATCTTGAATATTGTATTTTTGTGCTGTTAATTGGATTTGAAAGCAAAAGAAACAAATAATGGTGAGTAAATATTTAGCTTTCATTTTTTTGTTTTATAGTAATCAAATATAAGTTTATTTTCTTTTTAGAAAAAAACGCCTTTACTGGTGTATGGGCGTTTTCAGCAATCCAACTAAACTAAGATTACTTTATTAAAAACAGTACTTATTCTCTATACACACCTTATGAGCAATACTATTTTTTAAAGCTGTAATGTTAGGGTAATAAGTGTATTTTGTAAAACGTTTTAGACCCATAAGCATCATTTTTTGTTCATCTCCTTCGCTAAATGATATTATTCCATTTTTAGCACATCTTGCGATTATATCTACAGCATTGTATAGGTATAATTGAGTCATTTCAATTTGATGTTTTTGATTTTCTTTACCATAACGTTTTATATTCTTCTCAGTTCTTAAAATAGCAGATTCAGCCATATATATTTCAATTAAAATATCAGATGCATTGATTAATAATTGTTGATGTTCTTCAATTTTTTGGCCAAATTTCTTTATACCAGCACCAGCAACCATAAGAAAAACTTTTTTTAGATTTTTTATAATTGCTTTCTCTTGTGAAAGTAATTTGCTGTAATCAGGGATTTCAAATGAAGGAATACCCATTAATTCTTCTTGAACTTCCATTGCAGGATTTAATAAATCAATATGCCCTTTCATTGCTTTTTTAATTAGCATTCCAATACAAAGCATTCTATTTATTTCATTCGTCCCTTCATAAATTCTTGTGATTCTTGCATCTCTCCAACTGGCTTCCATTGGTGTTTCTTCAGAAAAACCCATTCCGCCAAAAATTTGAATACCTTCATCTGCACAGTTTTGAACATCTTCCGAAACAGATACTTTTAAAATAGAGCATTCAATAGCATATTCCTCTACTGCTTTTAGTTTAGAAACTTGAGTAGTTTCTCCATTTTCTTTTCTAATTTTTATTCTATCTTCAATATTTTTAGCTACCCTGTAGCATGCAGATTCTCCCACATATGTATTGGTAGTCATTTCTGCTAATTTCATTTTAATAGCTCCAAATTCCGCAATAGGAGTATTAAATTGCCTACGCTGATTTGCATATATAATGGCATCAGTAGTTATTCTTCTTTGAGAATCTAAACAGGCGGCCGCTAATTTTATACGTCCAATGTTCAAAGCATTTAGTGCAATTTTAAATCCGTTTTCTCTTTCAGATAACATATTTTCTACAGGTACTTTTGTTTCATTAAAAAATACTTGTCTTGTTGATGACGCTCTTATTCCTAATTTATGTTCTTCTTCTCCTAATGTTATGCCATTAGACGGATCATTTTCAACAATAAATCCTGTGATATTTTTATCATTTTCAATTCGGGCAAAAACAATAAATAAGTTACAGAATCCTGCATTAGAAATCCACATTTTTTGACCTGTTATCAAGTAATTTTTTTTGTCATCTGCAAGTACTGCAATTGTTTTTCCTGAATTTGCATCACTTCCAGCACTAGGTTCTGTTAAACAATAAGCACCAAAACATTCTCCTGATGTAAGTTTTGGTAAATATTTTTTCTTTTGATCATCAGATCCATAAAGTGTTATTGGCATTGTACCTATGCCAGTATGCGCACCAAATGCTGTACTAAAGGATCCTGTTCCGCTGGATATATATTCACATACTAGCATACTAGATATGAATCCCATGTTTAAACCTCCATATTCTTCTGGAACGGAAACGCCCAAGAAGCCCATTTTACCAGCTTTTCGCATAATTGTTTCAGTAAGCTGAAAATCTTTTTTTTCAAAGCGTTGTCGATTTGCAATGATTTCACGCTCATTAAATTCCTTAACAGCTTCTCTCATCATAATTTGTTCTTCAGAAAAATCTTCAGGGGTAAAAATATCCTCAAAAGAACTTTCTTTGATCAAAAACTGACCACCTCTTAATAATTCCTTAACCTCCATAATTTTATATAGTTGTTTAATTTAAAAATTCAAATATGCCACAAGCTCCTTGGCCAGTACCAACACACATAGTAACTGCTCCATATTTAGAATTTAATTTTCTTTTTCTCATTTCATAAAATAATTGTACAGATAGTTTTGCACCAGTACAACCAAGAGGATGCCCAAGTGCAATTGCACCACCATTAACATTTATTATTTCTTGATTCAAATCTAGTTCTCTAATAACTGCCAATGATTGAGAAGCAAAAGCTTCGTTTAATTCGATTAAATCTAAATCTGATTGTTTAAGTCCAGCTTGTTTCAGTGCTTTTGGAACAGCTTTCACAGGTCCAATACCCATAATTCTTGGTTCTACTCCTGCAACAGCGTAACTTACAAGGCGTGCAATTGGTTTTAGTTTTAATTCTTTTATTAACCTCTCACTCATAACCATAACAAATGCTGCACCATCACTCATTTGAGATGAATTACCAGCTGTAATACTACCGTCTTTAGCAAATACTGGCCTCAGTCCACTAAGCGCCTCAATATTAGTGTCTTTTCTTGGTCCTTCGTCTTTGTTTATATTGTACTTCTTGGTTACTTTTTTTCCTGATTCATCAACGTAAGTTTGATTTAATGTAACAGGGACTATTTGGTCTTGGAATTTACCTTCTGATTGAGCTTTTAATGCTTTTAAATGTGAATTGTAAGCAAATATATCTTGATCAGACCTTGAAATATTAAATTCATTGGCTACTGCCTCTGCAGTATTTCCCATACCCCAATAGTAATCTACATGACCTGAATTTATAATATTATAATTTAGCTCTGGTTTATAACCCGTCATTGGCACAGAACTCATACTTTCAGATCCACCCGCAATAATACAATCTGCCATTCCAGATTGTATTTTTGCTACTGCTAGCCCGATGGTTTCTAATCCTGATGAGCAAAAACGATTAATAGTTACGCCAGGAACATCTACACTATTTAAACCAATTAATGAAATAAATCTAGCCATATTTAAGCCTTGTGATCCTTCTGGCATTGCATTTCCTACTATTACATCATCAATTCTATTTACATCCAAATCTGGAAGTTCATTCATCATATATTTTATTGTTTCTGAACCTAATTCATCCGCTCTCTTGAATCTAAATACTCCCTTAGGTGCTTTACCAACGGCTGTTCTAAATGCTTTTACTATATAAGCTTGTTTCATTTTTAATTTCTTAACGGTTTTCCTGTTTTTAACATGTGCTGAATTCTTTCTAATGTCTTTCGCTCAGTACATAAGCTTAAGAAAGCTTCTCTTTCTATATCTAGCAAATATTGTTCACTAACCATTGAAGGCTCTGATAAATCCCCGCCAGCCATTACATATGCTAGTTTATTAGCAATTTTTTGATCATGTTGACTGATGAAATTACTTGCATGCATAGAGTCAGTACCAACTAAAAACATACCAAGGGCTTGCTTACCTAAAACTTTTATATCATTTCTTTTTATCGGTTTAGTATAACCTTGATTACTCATCAATTTCACATAGGCTTTTGCTGTTGCTATTTGTCGATCTTTGTTTACAATAATTTTATCTTTACCTTTTTGTAAAATACCTAAATCAAAAGCTTCGTAGCCTGAAGTTGATACTTTAGCCATACCAATAGTCAGAAAATACTCTTGTAAAATATTTAGCTCAACATCATTTTTTTGAAATGAATCAGATGATCTCATGGCCATTTCTTTAGAACCACCACCTCCAGGAATTAGTCCAACTCCAAATTCAACTAAGCCAATATATGTTTCACTTGCTGCTACAATCATATCAGCATGCATGGAAAGTTCACAACCACCTCCTAATGTCATACCATGTGGAGCGGCAACAGTTGGTATTGACGAGTAGCGCATTCGCATCATTGTGTCCTGAAAGTATTTTATAGCAGCGTTTAGTTCATCATATTCTTGTTCAACTGCCATCATAAAAATCATTCCAATATTTGCACCAACAGAAAAATTAGCTCCTTGGTTACCTATTACAAGACCTTGATAGTTTTTTTCTGCTAAATCAACAGCTTTATTAAGTCCAGCAAGTACATCGCTGCCAATTGTATTCATCTTTGAACGGAACTCACAATTTAATATTCCATCTCCAAGATCTTCAATAACAACTCCTGAATTTTTAAAAACCTCTTTGGATTTACGTATATTATCTAATTTTATAAATGCATCTTGACCAGGAATTTTAACATGACTTTTATTTGATAAATCATAATAAAAGCTAATGCCATCTCTTACAGAGTAGAAATTATTAATATCATTATCAATCATTTCAGAAACCCATTTTGCAAATGAAAGACCTTCTTTTTTAATTAAATCTATTCCAAACTTTACCCCAACTGCGTCCCAAATTTGGAATGGCCCATATTCCCAACCAAATCCTGCTTTCATAGCATCATCTATTTTATATAGATCATCTGAAATTTCAGGTACTCTGTTTGAAACATATGCGAACATAGCTGTAAAATTTTTACGGTAAAATTCACCAGCTTTATCTTTTCCTTTGACTAAAACTTCAAAGCGATCAATAACATTATCGATTGATTTTGTTTGTTTAAGGGTATCAAATTTTACTTTCTTTTTCTCATTATATTTAAGAGTTTTCAAATCTAATACACTAATTTTCCCCCCCTCTTTTTTATAAAATCCTTGTCCACACTTACTGCCAAGCCATTTGTTTTTTAACATTGTTGAGATAAAGTCTGGTAATTTAAATAAGTCATGTGCTTCATCATTTGGGCAATTTTCATAAATACCATTTGCAACATGCGCAAGAGTGTCTAATCCAACAACATCAACTGTTCTAAAGGTAGCAGATTTAGGTCGTCCAATTATTGGTCCTGTAAGTTTATCAACTTCTTCAACACTGAGTTTTAAATTTTGCACAATATGGAATAGACTTTGAATTCCAAAAACACCTATTCTATTGCCAATAAAAGCTGGAGTATCCTTGGCTATAACAGGCGTTTTTCCAAGGAATTGTTCTGCATAAATATTTAAGAAACTTAAAACATCATTATCTGTTTTTGGACCAGGAATTATTTCAAAAAGCTTTAAATATCTGGCAGGATTAAAAAAATGAGTTCCACAAAAATATTTTTGAAAATCTTCACTACGTCCTTCACTCATGAATTTAATAGGGATCCCTGATGTATTTGAGGAAATAATTGTTCCTTTTGTACGATATTTTTCTATTTTTTCAAAAACCTGTTTTTTAATATCTAATCTCTCTACAACAACTTCCATAATCCAGTCAACCTCACTGATCTTAGATATGTCATCCTCAATATTACCTGTAGTTATTCGTCTTTCAAATTTTTTAGAATATATTGGTGATGGTTTAGACTTTAGTGTATTTTTTAATGCATTGTTTACTATTCTATTTCTAACAATTCTATCATTTAATACAAATCCTTTAGCTTTTTCTTTTTCATTTAGTTTGTTTGGTACAATATCTAAAAGTAATACTTCTACTCCGATATTGGCAAAATGACATGCGATGCCACTACCCATTATTCCAGATCCTATGATAGCAATTTTATTTATACTTCGATTATTCATCATATTTAAAGAGAATTAAAATATTTTTTTATCATTTATAAGCTCAAGGATAGTTTCACTTACTTCGTAGAAATTTGATAACTTAACAGATTCAATTTCTGCTTTAATTATATTATTAAACTTAAAAACACGTTGCCTAGAATCCTCTCTCTTGTCTAAACCTTTATTTGTAAGATTAATAATTACTCCTCTGCCATCCTCAGGATTAGGCTTTCGTTTAATTAATTTACGTTTTTCTAATTTCTTTAAAATTCTAGATAAGCTTGTTGATTCCATTCCCATCTTTGGGCCCAAAGATGTTGATGATGTTCCTTTTTTTGGATCAATACTAAGTAATGTAAATGCTGTTGCCATCGTTGCTTCAAATTTTGAAGCTTCCTCATTATACATTTTTTGAACAGCAAGCCAAGTTGTTCTTAATACGTAATCAATAGTTTTATCTTTCATAATCATGTGTGTTAATCAAATATATAAAATTTTATTATGCACGCATAGTAAATATAAAAAAATTATGCATGCATAGTATTTTATATATAAAGTAAGTTAATTCAAAGATGGAATAGGAGGGTTATTTGTATATTTTTTGAACTTGATGATTATAAATTTCAAGTATAATATCACGTTTCATTTTCATAGTTGGAGTTAGATGACCATTTTCAATTGACCAGACATTTGGAGTTAATTCAAACCGCTTAATTTGCTCCCATTTACCAAAACGTAAATTACATTTATCAACTTCGATTTGAATTCGTTTAATTATTTCTTTTGATTTAATAATTTCATCAGGAGTTTTTTCAATATCTAAGTTTTTTCGATCTATCCATTCTTTTATAAAATCAAAATTTAATTGTATTAATGCGGCTGGCATTTTTTGATTTTCTCCAATTACCATGACTTGTTCTATAAAATTAGATTCTTTAAGTTCGTTTTCAATTAAAGTTGGTATGATATATTTTCCTCCTGAAGTTTTAAACATTTCCTTCTTTCTTCCTGTAATTTTAAGAAATCCATCAGAATCAATTTCACCTTTATCGCCAGTATGAAAGTAATCACCAGTCATAACAGATGCAGTTCTTTCGGGGTCTTTATAATATCCTTGCATTACATTTGGGCCCTTGATTAAAATTTCTCCATCGTCAGCTATTTTAACTTCAACATTAGATATGGGTTTTCCAACAGTACCAATTTTAAAAAAATTATTAGCATGCATTCCAACACTGACAATTGGGGATGTTTCTGTTAAACCATATCCTTCCATTATCATCATTCCAGAGGCACAAAAAATTCTTGACAATCTAGGTTGTAGAGCAGCACTTCCTGAAACCATTGTTTCTAGTTCACCTCCAAGTGCAGCTCTCCATTTACTGAAGATTAGTTTTCTTGCTATTTTTAATTTTAATTCATATAACCATCCATTTTGTCCGTAAGGTTCATACCTTTCTCCGAGGGATATTGCCCAAAAAAACATTAATTTTTTTATTCCATTAAGTTCAGATCCTTTTGCATAAATTTTGTTAAATACTTTTTCTAAAAGCCTAGGAACTACACTCATTAGATTTGGTTTTATTTCTTGCGCATTGGCTCCAATAGTTTCTAAACTTTCAGCAAAATAAACCGTAACACCTGCATGTTGATAAATATAAATTAGTACACGTTCAAATATGTGACAAAGTGGTAAAAAACTCAAAACTTTAGATGAACCAACTATCAAGGGTAATCTTGGAATACCTGCTAGAACATTTTGAACAATATTTCTATGTGACAGCATAACACCTTTTGGTTTTCCTGTAGTCCCAGAAGTATAAATTATTGTAGCTAAATCATTCTCATCAACTTCATTTTTTCGTTTTTCAACATCTTTTTGATTTGATTTATTCTTGCCAAGTTGTAAAAGTTCGTCGAAGTTTTTACAATTATTTATTTCATCAAAGCTGTAAACTTCTTTAAGTTTTGTGTTTACTTTTATCTTTTTCACTTTTTCTAAAACCTCTGAATCTGAAACAAAACAATATGTTGCTTGGCTATGATTTAAAACATATTCATAATCATTTGATGATATTGTTGGATATATTGGTATATTCTGTGCTCCAATTTGCAATACAGCAATATCAACGATACACCACTCAGTGCGGTTTGTTGAAGAAATTATTGCTATTTTATCATTTTTTTTAACGCCAAGTTTGAGTAAAGCTCTGCTTAAGGCATTTGCTTTGTTTATATAGCTTTTTGAAGAAGTTTTAATCCATTCACCATTTTTTTTACTTACTAATGCAGAATCTAGATCATGTGTCTTTAATTGATAATAAGCAAAATCAAAAAGTCTAGTAATTTCCATTTTTCTTGGTGTAATTATACACTGCAAAATAGGCATTTTTTAAAAAAAATTGATAAATACTAACTTAAAAAGTTAGAATTATATCAATATGTAAGTTGAAAATTTAGTTTTTAGTATTTAATTCTATGATCCAGTCACGTGCATTTTCAAATGCTTTTAACCATGGTGATATATTATCTTTACGATTTTCTGGATAGTGGGCCCAATTCCATGGATATATGGATCTTTCAATATGCGGCATTGTTACTAAATGCCTTCCTGATGAATCACATAACATAGCAGTATTATAGTCAGATCCATTTGGGTTGTGGGGATATTGATTGTATGTATATTTAGCTACAATATTGTAATTTGATTCATCATATGGAAGAGAAAATTTTCCCTCTCCGTGAGATATCCATACTCCTAATGTAGCTCCTTCAAGATTAGATAGCATTATTGAATTATTTTTCTGTATTCTTACAGATGTAAAAGCACTTTCATGTTTTTTTGAATCATTGTATGTCATTTTCCCATGTATATCGTGATTTGGATTGATTAAATCTAACTCCATCCAAAGCTGACACCCGTTACAAATTCCAACGGACAAAGTATCATTTCTAGAGAAAAATTTATTTAATGCTATTTTTGCTTTTTCATTATACTTGAAGGCTCCTGCCCATCCTTTTGCAGATCCTAGAACATCACTGTTACTAAAACCACCAACAGCTCCGATAAATTGTATATCTTCTAAATTTTCACGCCCTGAAATCAAATCCGTCATATGAATATCTTTAACCTCAAAGCCAGCTAAGTACATGGCGTTTGCCATTTCTCGTTCTGAATTACTTCCTTTTTCTCTAATTATAGCAGCTTTTGGTCGGTAATAATTGGTTGCTTTTTCATTAATTTTCCCTGAAAAATTAATTGGAAAATTAAAACTTAATGGTTGATTTTTAAAGTTATTATAACGCACTTTTGAAAGACCATTTGCAGTTTGTTTAGAATCTAATAAATATGAAGTTTCATACCAGAAATCTCTATATTTTTCAATATCTAAATTATATTGTGTATCAAAGTTATTAAGGATTAACTTTGATTTATTTATTACTGACCCAATTTTAATTACATCAATTCCGTTGTTTTTAAAAACGTTTTCAACTGAATCATCAATGGCTTGAAAAACAATTCCTGAATTTTCAGCAAAAAGTACTTTTATTGTATTTTTTTCTCCTAAATCTGTAAGATTAATTTTAGCGCCTAAATTATTGTTAGAAAAACATAGCTCTAGAATAGTTGTTATTAGACCACCAGACGAAACATCGTGACCAGCAATTATTTTCTCACCCCGAATTAGTTTTTGAACAGTTTGAAAAACATTTTTAACATATTTAGAGCATGTTGTATCTGGTACATGATTCCCTATCCTGTTGTGAATTTGAGCAAATGAACTTCCACCTAATTTAAATTCATCTTTAGAAATATTAATGTAATATATAGGTCCTGAATTAAGTTTTAGTAAAGGTTCTACTACATTTGAAATTTCATCACAATGTGCAGCAGCAGAAATAATAACTGTTCCAGGAGAAATTACGTCACCTTCAGGATATTTCTGTTTCATTGATAAGGAATCTTTTCCTGTTGGGACATTGATTCCTAATTCAATTGCGAAATCTGAAATTGCTTTAACGGCTTCATATAAACGTGCATCTTCACCTGGGTTTTTGCATGGCCACATCCAATTTGCAGAAAGTGAAATTCCGTTTAAACCGTTTTTTATTGGAGCCCAAATAATATTAGTTAGCGCTTCAGTTATAGCATTTCTACTTCCGCTTGAAGGGTTAATTAAAGCTGCTACTGGGGAGTGTCCAATACTTGTAGCAACTCCATGATTATTTTTGTAGTCAAGGGCCATAACACCAACATTATTTAATGGTAGTTGAAGTGGTCCAACGCATTGCTGTTTTGCAACTTTTCCCCCAACACAGCGGTCAACTTTATTAGTCAACCAGTCTTTACATGCAACAGCTTCTAATTTTAATACTTGTTCTAAATAATACTCAATTTGAGATTTATTGTACTTAATATCCCTATAAGTTGCGTCAATTTTTTTATCAATCATTATTGTTTTTGGTGAACTTCCAAACATGTCCTCTAGATTGAGGTCCATAGGTTTAGTTCCCTTAGTTGGAGATTCAAATATAAATTTGTTGTCATTTGTAACTTTCCCAACAACATATATTGGTGATCGTTCACGTTTTGCTATTTTCGCTAGCATTTCAAGATTTTTTTCAGAAACAATCAATCCCATTCTTTCTTGTGATTCATTTCCTAATAATTCTTTATTTGAAAGGGTAGGGTCACCAATTGGTAAAGCATCAAGATTAATTAATCCACCGGTGTCTTCAACTAATTCAGATAAACAATTCAAATGACCACCAGCCCCATGGTCGTGAATTGAAACTATAAAATTTTCGTCGCTTTCAACCATACCACGGATAGCATTAGCTGTTCTTTTTTGCATTTCTGGATTTGAACGCTGTACTGCATTTAATTCAATTCCAGACGAAAACTCCCCAGTGTCAGCTGAGGATACTGCAGCACCACCCATTCCTATTCTATAATTATCTCCACCTAAAATTATAATTTTATCATCATTTTTTGGGGTTTCTTTAATTGCTTGATTTGCTTTGGCATATCCAATACCACCAGCTTGCATGATGACCTTATCAAATCCAAGTCTTATTGAATCCTCACTATGTTCAAATGTCAGAACTGAACCGCAAATTAAGGGTTGACCAAATTTGTTTCCAAAATCTGAAGCACCATTGGAAGCTTTAATTAGTATATCCATTGGGGTTTGATATAACCAAGGTCTTTCTTTAAAATATTTTTCCCATGGTCTATTCTTATTAAGTCTAGAATATGAAGTCATATACACTGCAGTCCCTGCTAATGGTATTGATCCTTTACCACCTGCCAAGCGGTCTCTAATTTCTCCACCTGACCCTGTGGCAGCTCCATTGAAAGGCTCAACAGTTGTTGGGAAGTTATGCGTCTCTGCCTTAAGCGAAATAACAGATTTAAAATCTTTGGTTACATAGTTCTCAGAAACATCAGCTCTTTTGGGAGCAAACTGTTCAATAATTGGGCCTTTTATAAAAGCAACATTGTCTTTGTAGGCAGATACAATATTATTAGGATTTTGTTTTGATGTTTCTTTTATGAGGTTAAATAGGGAAGATTTTTTCTCTTCACCATTAATTATAAATGTTCCATTAAAAATTTTATGCCTACAGTGTTCAGAATTAACTTGTGAAAAACCAAATACTTCAGAGTCAGTTAGAGGACGCCCCATTTTTACACTAATCTTGTTTAAATAATCGATTTCTTCATCATTTAACGAAAGACCTTCCTTTTTATTAAATTCAGAGATATTATATATATCTAGTATAGGTTCAGGCTCAATATTAATATCGAATATGTTTTGATTTAAGATTACGTATTTTTCAGAAATCATTGGATCAAAATCATTAAAATCAATATCTACAGCCTCAAATTTTTCAATTCTTATGATTCCATCTATCCCCATATTTTGGGTGATTTCAACAGCATTTGTGCTCCAAGGAGTTATCATTGCTGCTCGAGGACCAATAAATGAAGATTTTAAGACTTCTAATTCAATTTTTGGTTGGTTTGCGAAAAGCCATGATAATTTAGTAACTGTATCTTTACTTAGTGGTTTTGGTGCCTGGACTGCAAATACGTTTTTGGTGGCGTTTCCAAAGAAGTGAATCATAAGTAGATTGTAATTGATAATGAACCACTACAAAATTAAATTATTTGTTAATAAAAATCATTGTTTTTGTAAGTCATTTGAAATGATTATTCACAGGTTTTAAACAGCTTATTTTAAGCTATTTTATTTCTTTAAAATTTTTTTAACAACAATACTGTTCTTTGATATTAACTTAAGAATATAAGTCCCAGAGCTTAAGAATAAATTATTTATTTGATTTAATCCTGGATTTATATTTCCATTATATAGTTTAATTCCACTTATAGTTAAAATTTCATATTTATAGTACATCTCAGATATTATTTCAAGTATATTTCCACTGAATGGATTAGACACTAATTTTATACTATTTAATAAATGGTTTTCGACATCAAGAACTTGATCATGAATTCCAAGATTTTCACATGAATTAATGTCGAAACTATTCCATTGATCTATGTCAAAAATTGATGATCCAGCAGCTACGTCAGAATTACGAACTAAAGTTGTGTTTTGTGCGAAAGTATCACTATTTCCAAGGGTACCAATGATATCAATTAATATGTCATTTTTGAATAATCCGATTGCATCGTTACCATTAAATCCTGTTATACTATTATTAAGATTATCATAAACTTCATTACAAATTGTTGCGCCTCCATTAGCAATAACATATATACCTTCATTTTCAATAAAACTATTAATTGGAAAATTATAGTTTATAGTCCAATTAGAATTTCCATTTGAACTTAGTTTTAAACTATAATTATTCAAATTGATAGAATTTCCTGTAAAATTGGCAATTTCCAAAGCTTTATTACTTCCACTTCCTTCAATATATTCTGAAAAAAATAAATCAATATTCCCTGTATTCCCCTCAAGTGTTGTTTCACACGAAACATCTGACGGTAGTGAACTATTATTAGATGAATCTTTTGCAATAATATAAAAACAATAATTTGTTTCTGGGGAAAGCCCAATTACGGTTGTAGTTGTTGAATTAACATTGTTATTATAAACTCCATCCATGTATATATCATAACTACTTACACCAACATTATCTGTTGATGGATCCCAATTTAAATCAATGCTTGTTGAGGATGGATTAGAAGCAATAAAGTTTGTTGGAATACTTGGGGCTTCATTGTCATTTTGAGAGTTCCATATAATATTGACATATTCAGGATGATCAATAAATGGATTTCGATTCCCTTGATGTTCATAATAAATTGCATTATTTCTATCGATTTCTTTTTGCGAAACAGGATCCATGTTATGCCATTCAATTAAAATATTTAAAAAAGTATTATCAAAAACTTGATCGTTTGTTCCATTAAACATGTCATAATCAGACCAATTTGATATTAAATTTTCATATCTGGTGGCAAAGTAAAAATGAATTCTTGCAACATCTCCTTTAAATTCATCAATAGGTTCAAAAACAATTCCATTGTAACCAGCTGAGTATCCTTCATTTAAGTTATTTCCTAATTTTGAACCATTTTGAGTTGGATTTGATATCCCTGATTGTGATGATAAATTATTATCATCAACTCTTCCTATCGGAAAATTCCCACGAAATCCATTTACTCTTCCATCAGTAGGTAGTAGGTGATGGGCATCTCCTTGCATTGGGGACTCTTCATTGAAAACAGATTTTGGAATAATATGTTCTTTGTTATAACAGTCTCCCTCTTGACTATAATTACCACACTCATCGCCATTAGGAGTAAAGTTGTAAGGATCATCACCATTTGGATTTTCAGAGTATACATCTAAAATAGTAAAATCGATTTCATAGTAATTGTCAATATCATAATCAGCAAAAAAACTATCAATAGCACTGTACCCTTGATCATTTTGCTGATTGATAATATTATATAGTTGTGTTTTTAAATTATAACTTATGCCAGTAGCATTATCATAATATCCGGGTGGAATTTGAGATATTCCAAACTGAAAACAGAATAATATAATAAATGAATAAATTTTTTTCATATAATTATTTTTTCAAGTAAAGCCATATAAAAGCCATCATATCCACTTTTATGTGAGTAAATATTTTTTTCTTTAATTAATTTGAAATTTTTACCATTATCAGAAGCTAAAAATGAAGATATTTGATGTTGATTTTCAGATGGTAATATTGAGCATGTAGCGTAAACCATTTTTCCACCATGTTTCAACATCTTTGAATATTCTTGTAAAATATTTTTTTGAGTTTGTTTAATTTCTTTAATGAAATTTGGTTTCAATTTCCATTTCGTATCAGGATTTCTCCTTAAAACTCCTAGACCTGAACATGGTGCATCTATTAGTAAACGATCAGCTTTTTCATGCAATTTTTTAATTGGTTTGCGTGAATCTATTAATTTTAATTCAATGTTGTGAGCTCCATTTCGTCTGGCTCTTAATTTCAGTTTTTTTAATTTACTTTCGTAAATATCCATTGCAATTAATGAACCTTTGTTTTTCATTAGAGCAGATAAATGAAGGGTTTTTCCACCAGCACCAGCGCATGCATCAATTACTTTCATTCCAGGTTTTACATCAAGGAATTCAGCAACAAGTTGTGAAGAAGCGTCCTGAACTTCAAATAACCCCATTTTGAAGCATTCAGTTTTAAAAACGTTTTTTCTCTCCTTAAGCTTTAATGCATCAGGATAACCATTAATTTCAATAGTTTCAATATTTTCAAATTCTAATTTAGATTTTAGATTCTTCTTGGATGTTTTAAGTTTATTAACTCTAATTATAACTTCAGCTTGTTTATTTTGCTTGGAAATTTCCTTTTCCCACATAATTTCTCCTAACTCTTCTGATCCAAGTTTATCAATCCAATCAGGAATGGACTCCCTCAAAGTCCTTGTTTTTAATGCATTATCAAATTTTCCTTTTATTTTTCTTGAGGGTGTACTTTTAAAATATTTCCAATCTGGTAGTTTAATTCCTTTCAATGTTGCCCAAACAGCGAATAATCTCCAAGCATCGTCCCTGCTAAAAGGTTCTTTTACTCCAGAAATCTCAGCATATAGTCTTTTCCAGCGTACGATATCATAAGTTGTCTCAGCAACAAAGCCACGGTCTCGACTACCCCAACGTTTATCACGTTTTAATAGTTGCTGAATTACTTTGTCTGCATATTTTTTTTCATTGAAGATCTCTAAGATACCATCAATAACAGCAAAACATAAATTTTTATGTAATCGCATTATTTATAATAATTTAGACAAATTTACGTTTAATAATTGATTAAAAATTATTAAAATTTAATCAAGAGTCTGCAGTAAGACAAGTTTGTGATAAACCCCTTTTTTTTCTAATAAATCACCATGCTTTCCCTGTTCAACTATTTTTCCTTGTTTCATTACTACGATATTGTCAGCATTTTGTATAGTTGATAAGCGATGGGCTATTACAATTGAAGTTCTATTTTTCATCATTTTTTCAAGAGCATCTTGAACTAAACGCTCGCTTTCAGTATCTAAAGCTGATGTGGCCTCATCTAAAATCATAATTGGAGAATTTTTTAAAACTGCTCTAGCGATACTAAGTCTCTGCTTTTGACCTCCAGAAAGGCTATTCCCTGAGTCACCTATGTTTGTATCTATTCCCATTGGTAAATCTTTTACAAATTCCCATGCATTCGCGATTTCGAGGGCTTCAATAATTTCTTTATCACTAGCATTTTCACTACCAATTTTTAAATTATTTTTTATGCTGTTATTAAACAATATTGAGTCCTGAGTGACTAATCCAATTTTAGACCTTAAAGATTTTTTTGTTAATTTCTTAATATCATTACCGTCTATAGTTATTTCTCCACTGTCAACGTCGTAGAATCTGGTTAAAAGACTAGCTATTGTTGATTTTCCACTTCCTGATTGACCAACAAGTGCAATTGTTTGTCCTTTTTTAATGTTTAAAGAAAAATCTTGTAAAACAAGTTCATTTTCATATTTGAAAGAAATATTTTTGAGTTTTATGGAATTATTGAAAGAATCCAGATTTATTGCATCGATTACATCTTCCATATTGTCTTCACTTTTTAATATTTCGAAAACTCTATCAGCTGCTGCAATTCCATTTTTAACTTTGTAAGAAGCTTTACTAATTGCTTTTGCTGGAGTCAATATACCATATGCTAACCCCATAAATCCAATAAAAGTAGTACCTTCAATTACCTTTTCTACTAGAACAAGTTTTCCACCATACCAGAGTAAAATAGCAATAGTGATTATTCCTAAAAATTCACTTAGTGGGCCTGCTAAATTATTTTTTAAGCCTATTTTATTAATTAATCTCAGTATTCTATCAGCTGAATTGGAAAAACGGTCTTTAAAAGTTGGTTCAGCATTGTAACTTTTAACTATTTTCATCCCTGTAAGAGTTTCTTCAACTGTAGATATAAGTTGACCTGATTCTTGCTGAGCTCTCAGTGATTGTTTCTTTAAACGCTTTCCTATAATTGAAATCAAAAAACCTGATATTGGAATAAATAACAAAACAAATATTGACAATTTCCAGCTTAAGGTGAACATAACTATCAACGAAAAGATAATTGTCAGGGGTTCTCTGATAACTAGCTCTAATATTATAAAAAATGAATTTTGCATTTCATTAATATCTCCAAGGATCCTAGCCATAATATCTCCTTTTTTCCTCTTTGAATAAAAACTTACAGGCAAATCAATAATATGCTTAAACATATGTTTTCTCAAATCGGTTAGAATTCCATTTTTCAAATACATTACATGTTGCATAGATAAATAACCAAATAAATTTTTTAAAAAGAATGTTCCAACAACTATAGATACGACAATCAAAAGTGCAATTTGTTCATTACCTATCTCCAACAGGTTTGTGATTTTATAGTTAAGAGAATCATTTGCAAAGTTTTTTAAATCACCAATGCCTTTCCATGTTGGTTTTTGAGAAATTTTTTGGGTTTTATCAAACAATACATTTAACATTGGTATTAAAGACACAAATGCAAGTGTACTGAAAGCTGCATAAAGTAGATTAAAAACAATGTTTAATACCACATGTTTCTTGTAATTTTTGATGAAAGGCAATAATTTATTGATGATTTCTTTCATATATCTATAAATTCATTGATAAAATTAAAGAATCAATTTTTTCTTCCAATTTAATATTAATTTTTTTGAATTCATTTTTTGATTTTAGGCAATCGTTAACACTAATATAATATTTAATTTTAGGTTCAGTTCCACTTGGGCGTAAAGCAACTTTGCTGTCATCTGCAGTTGTAAAAATTAATACATTGGCTTTCGGAGCTACAATTTCTGTTGTCCTATTATTTTTAACATCGATTGCTGTAGAATTTAAATAATCTTCAATCAAGATGACTTTTGAACCGTTAATTTCATGTGGAGGAGTGTTTCTGTATTTTTTCATAATATTTTTTATCTCATCACTTCCTTTTTTACCTTTTTTAGTTATTGACAACAGGCGTTCTTTGTAAAAGCCATGAGTTGTATATAAATCTATTAGCTCGTTGAAAAAACTACTTCCATTAGATTTTGCAAATGCTGCTATTTCACATGCAAGTAATGTTGAGGTTACAGCATCTTTGTCTCTGACAAAATCTCCAACCATGAAGCCATAACTTTCTTCTCCGCCAGCAATGAAATCCATTTTCGGAAAATCTTCTATCATCTTTGCTATCCACTTAAATCCTGTAAGGCTGATCTTACAATCTACTCCATAATAATGAGCTAGCCTTGGTAACATTGGAGTTGAAACAATTGTTGATCCGACAAATTGATTATTGTTTATTCTCCCTTTGCTTTTCCACTGTTCAATTAAAAATTTTGTCATAACAATCATTGTTTGATTACCGTTTAACAAAACTAGTTCACCTGAATTATCTCTAACTGCAATTCCGAGTCTATCGCAATCTGGATCTGTTCCTACAACAATATCAGCATTTATTTTATTAGCAAGATTAATAGCCATTTCTAGAGCTTCAGGTTCTTCTGGATTTGGAGACTTTACAGTTGGAAAATTACCATTTGGTAATGATTGTTCATTTACTAAATATAAATTTGTAAAGCCAGCTAATTTTAGTGTTTCAGGAACTGCAGTAATGGATGTTCCGTGAAGAGATGTGAAGACTATTTTTAAATTTTTTCTGTTATTGCTATTGTTTAAATCTAATTTTCCATTTTCGACAGATTTTTGAATAAATACTTTATCTACTTTAGAACCAATAAATTCAATTAATTTTTTGTCAGCATTAAATTTTATATCATTGTAATCTAATTTATTAATTAAATTGATTAAAATTTTATCGTGAGGAGGAACAAGTTGACCTCCATCTTTCCAATATACTTTATATCCGTTGTATTCTGGTGGATTGTGTGATGCAGTCAAAACAATTCCGCAATGACAATCTAAATGCTTAACAGTGAACGAAAGTTCCGGAGTTGTTCTTAACTCTTCAAATAGAAATACTTTAATTCTATTTGCAGAAAACACATTAGCAACAATTTTAGCAAACTTTTTGCTGTTATGCCTACAATCATAGGCAATGGCAACTCTAATACTTTCGTTTGGATATAAGTCATTCAGATAATTCGAGAGACCTTGTGTATTCCTTCCCAAGGTATACTTATTAATGCGGTTTGTTCCCACACCCATGATGCCTCTCATGCCACCAGTGCCAAATTCTAAATCTTTATAAAAACAGTCTTCAAGTTCTTCAGGGTTAATTTCAAGTTTTTCAATTAACTTTCGGGTTTCATTATCGAAAAAATCTTGTTTCCATATTGATACTTTTGATTGTATTTTATGTAATATTTTTGAATCCATTTATAATTTTCGATTAATCTATAGTGTTTCTGAAACCTTGTAACGTTCTTTATGACTTCTTGATTTTAGTATTATTTCTCCTAAAAACCCAGCAATAAAGAATTGTGTTCCAATAACCATTGTAGTTAATGCTATAAAAAATTCAGGACGCTCAGTAATTAATCTCCCAGATGTGTTTATGTAAAGTTTATCAATTCCTAAGTATCCAGCAAAACTAATTCCAACAAGCAGCATTATAAGTCCAAGAAACCCAAAAAAATGCATTGGACGTTTTCCAAATTTGGAAGTAAACCAAATTGTAATTAAATCTAAAAAACCATTTATAAATCTTTCCATACCAAATTTTGTTTTACCGTATTTTCTAGGTTGATGAGTTACTATTTTTTGAGTTATCTTTTTATATCCCTGGTTAGCAGCTAAAACAGGAATATATCTGTGCATTTCACCATAAACTTCAATTGTTTTTATAACTTCATTTCTGTAAGCTTTTAACCCACAATTAAAATCATTTAGTTTAATTCCAGAAACTCTCCTTGCTGCCCAATTAAATATCTTTGAAGGTAAGTTTTTAGCAAAATACTTATCAAATCGTTTTTTTTTCCATCCTGAAACAAGATCAAAATGGTTGTTTTTTATAAGTTTATAAAGGTCAGGTATTTCTTCAGGACTATCTTGTAAATCAGCATCCATTGTAATTACCACTTCTCCTTTAGCAATTTCAAATCCTGCATGAAGAGCCTGTGACTTGCCAAAGTTTTTGAAGAATCTTATACCAACAATATTTGGATTTTTTTGCTTAAGTGATTTTATAATATCCCATGAGTTATCATTACTTCCATCATCAACGAATATAAGCTCATAAGAATACCCATTCGATTGCATAATTTTAACAATCCAACTATGAAGTTCTTTTAAAGACTCCTCTTCATCTAAAAGAGGTATGACTAATGAAATATCCATTAAAGTTTATAAATACCCACCAAAATTACAAAATTATAATTGTGTTTTTTTAGTTTTCTCTCATAATTAATCCTGCCACTAAAGAATAAACTAATCCAAAAAACATGCTAGCTGCTATCCAAATTAAACTACCATTAACTGGATCAGTAAAGAATTTAAGAATTTTTAATGATAATTCTTTTTCTTCTACTTTTGCATCCATCAGCGCTATTTGATCAGTAGCTAAATCAATAATTTTCGAATTATATTCTGGATCTATAACATAATTAAACAATAAAGCATAAGCCACATATACTAATGCACTTAATAAAGCTGTTATTAAACCAGTTTTGATTGCATCACTTAATGATAGTGCCTTGTTATTATAACTCTTGTATTTATAAATTGTGTAAAAAATTGTTACTGGAAAAACAATATAATATATATAAGTAGGCCATTGTTGATTTTTAAGAGCCATATCAGTAGCATAAGTGAAAATACTGATAATTATCATGAGTGCACCTAATAATAAGCCATTATTAATTCCAAATTTACCGGGCAATTTTTTTTCTTCTTCCATAAAAATTAATTTTAATTATAATTAATAGTACATTTTTTTAAAAAATGTTACAAATAAAAAAATAAAATTGCATATTGTTGTAGTTTTCTAAAAAATAGCTAAATTTGCATCCTTATTAAATTCAATTAACAGATGAAAAAAGGTATACATCCAGAAAATTATAGACTTGTTGCTTTCAAGGACATGTCCAACGATGATATTTTTTTAACTAAGTCCACTGCAGACACCAACGAGACAATTGATTTTGAAGGTAATGAATATCCTTTAATAAAGTTAGAAATTTCAAGAACTTCACATCCTTATTATACTGGTAAGTCTAAATTAGTTGACACTGCGGGTCGCATCGATAAGTTTAAAAATAAATACGCCAAATTTAAGAAGTAATTTTTGCCTCACATCTTGGCCTTTCATTATTTGAAAGGCTTTTTTATTACTTTTACAAAAAATTATCAAAATGAATTATATACTTTTTGATGGTCCATTTAGGGGCGCTTTGTTACCTTTCACATACACAAGGCCAGTATCTGATATCCGTATTGGTATATTGACAATTAGAGAAAAGTGGCAGATATTTACTGGGTCAACAATAACTTCCTTAACAGAAGATTACTTGTCTCATAAATTTCCCATGGTAGAATTTTCTGATAACATCATGATTAATGGAGCTTATTTACCTGATAAAGACATAATGTCAATCATAGAAAAAATGTCTTCAAATCAGGCTATTTTTGATAATGATATTGTTGTTGCTTTCAGAGTATCTAATACCCAGGATTCAGTTGATTTTGATTCTTTGGATAAATTAAAATGTCCTGAATCAGTTTTGAGAGTTAAAAATTTATGTGATATATATAGGCTTAACGGTGAAGCAATAATTTCTGATTTTGAATTATTAACAAAAAATAAAAATTCTCAGCATATACCAGACGGAGTTCAGTACATAAACAAAGAATTAATTTTTATCGAAGAAGGTGCTAAATTGCCATTTTGTACTTTAAATGCTTCTGATGGTCCAATTTACATTGGTAAAAATTCAGAAATCATGGAGGGCAGTTTAATTAGAGGTCCTTTTGCAGTCTGTGAGAATTCTGTCGTTAAAATGGGGTCTAAAATATATGGATCCACAACCATTGGTCCCCATTGCAAGGTAGGAGGGGAAATTAGTAATTCTGTTTTTTTTGGATATTCTAATAAAGGTCATGATGGTTTTTTAGGAAATTCAGTTATTGGTGAATGGTGCAATTTGGGGGCAGATTCAAATACTTCAAATCTTAAAAACAATTATACCGATGTTAAATTATGGAATTATGAATCTGATAATTTTATAAATACAGGTCTTCAGTTTTGTGGATTAATGATGGGTGATCACAGTAAATGTGGAATTAATACGATGTTTAATACTGGAACAGTAGTTGGTGTTTTTACTAATATTTTTGGTAGTGGATTTCCAAGAAATTTTGTACCAAGTTTTAGTTGGGGCGGAAATAAAGGATTTACAACATACTTAACAAAAAAGGCATTTGAAGTTGCATCTTTAGTTATGCAACGGCGTGGTTGTAAATTTACTATTCAAGAATCTGAAATTTTAAAAGAAGTTTTTGAGAGTAGTAAGAAATACCGATCTTATTGAGATTTTTTTACTTTTTTAAGATTCAAAAGGTTCGTTTGATTTATTCCCAATCCGGTTACGTTTTTTCCAATAAATCTTATAGCTTCATCGTAAAACAAAACTACCACTGGAGCTTCACTGATGATAATTTTGTCAAGTTCCCTATACATCAAGCTTCTTAACGAGTCATTAGTTTCTAAAAAGGAAGATTCATAAATTGAGTCAAATTTTTCATTTTTAAAATGAGTATAATTAGGACCATAAGGTGTGAAGTTCTTACTATAAAAAAGAGATAGAAAGTTTTGAGAATCTGGGTAATCTGCTACCCAACTAGCTCTAAAAATTTCAGTTTTACCATTTGCTTTAGCAGACTTAAGTGCTGATCCAGGCATTATCTCAATTTTGATTTCTATTCCAATATTAAGCAAATCTCTTTGGATAAATTCACAAATATTAAGATAATTATCAGTTGTAGATATTGTAAAAGATGGAGATTCATCATTAGATAATTTTTTATATTCATTTATTAATTCTTTAGCTTTTTTAGGATTATATTTAAATCCATTAATTGAATTAAAATCTGCTAGTCCTTTTGGAATAAAACCACCATTTGCCGGTATTCCAATACTATTTCTTAAATATTTTATCATTTTATTTCGATCAAAACCCATATTGAAAGCTTTTCTCAAAAGTTTACTTTGAATTTGTGGATTTTTGGAATCAAGATAAAAACCTAGGTATTCAGTGTTTAAGTAAGGATTTCTGAGGATTTTTATTTCATTTTTATATTTTTCATTTATATCGCCATTGGAGTTTAAAATATCGTCTTTGTAGGATGAGTCAATTCCAGATATAAAATCAAGATTTCCTTGAATAAATTGAGAGTATTCAGATTGTTTATCAGGCAAGAATGTTATAGCTATTGATTCCAAATATGGTAATTTTTTACCATTTGAATCTATTTCAAAATATTTTTTATTTTTTCTAAAAACTAACTTGTTATTTTCAAACCATTTTTTAAAATAAAATGGCCCTGTACAAACAGGATTTTTTCTAAAATCTTCTCCATAAAATTCAATAATTTCTTTTGGTACTACACTACAATATTTCATAGATAACAAACCTAAAAATGCTGGAAAAGGATTTTTTAGTTTGATTTGAAATTTATTTTTATCAACTGCTTTAAAACTTTTCACATTATCAAATATCCAACTCCCAGGTGATGAAATTTCAGGATTAATTAATCTATTGAACGAAAATTCAAAATCTGAAGCATTGACAGCTCTAGTTTTTTTATTTCCAAATATTTCATGCTCATGAAAATATATATCGCTTCTTATGTTAAACGTGTACAATGTTCCATTTTCTGAAATATTCCAATCACTTGAAATGCTGGGTTTTACTTGCATCATATCATCCATCTCAACTAAGCCGTTAAAAAGTTGATTAACTGCCCAAATATTAGCATTATCTTTAGCAAAAGCTGGATCTAGGCTATTGATATTTTTGTGTTCATTATATCTAAAAACCTGCTTATCATTAATTTTATTTGTTGATCTGTTACAACTTAATAAATTTGATAAAGCACATATTAATATTAGTATTGATTTAAGTTGAAATTGTGTGAATTTTGTCATTAAAATGGTTCGTTGTAAATTTGTTTGCTTTGTAAATGTACAAGAATGATTGCAACTAAAAAAGTAGCATTTCACACATTAGGATGTAAATTAAATTTTTATGAAACTTCTACCATA
>Ga0209503_10000085_pt1 | contig 62729 bp, 72 predicted proteins | sample SouAtlMetagenome_2_FD_187448 | JGI IMG/M metagenome (GOLD analysis project Ga0209503, IMG submission 187448) | Marine eukaryotic phytoplankton communities from Atlantic Ocean - South Atlantic ANT15 Metagenome (SPAdes) (version 2) | ecosystem: Environmental > Aquatic > Marine > Oceanic | place...
TCGAGGCGGTTCTGGCCAATGGCTATCCGGCCGAGGTGCTCCAGGCGGGGGAGTCCTGAGCACGGAAGGACGGGTATGGCCATGGATGACAAACATTTGGGCGGGCTTCTGGCCTTCATCATTGCCGCGCCGATCATGGTGATCTGCTGCGGCGGCGGTGGCGTCATCCTAGCCACCATTCTCGGCGGGATTGGCGGGTGGTTGATGGGGCTCGGCGGAATAGCCGCTGTCGTCGCGGCAATTGGCGCGGCGCTGGTTGTTCGCGAGATCAGGCGCAGGGGATCAGCAGGTGTCGATGGCGCACCGGATGAGACTTGCACCAAAACCCGGGCCGCCGGTGAGAGTATCCACCGCCCGGCCGATTTCGCGGCCGAGTAGAGCAACGCACCGGCACAGGTCTTTGGGCTGTTCGGGTCGATCCCGGATCCGGTGGCACCACGCAATTGATGCACCAGACATGAGGAAACAAATTACGATGCCTTCAGACGACACATCTTCGAACGGCCTTTTGAAAGTGGGCATCATCGGCACCATCATTGTGGCGCTCTGCTGCTTTACGCCCATTTTGGTGATCCTCTTCGGCGCGGTCGGCCTGGCCGCCGTCGTCGGATATCTCGACCTCGTGCTGTTTCCGGCACTGGGCATCTTTATCCTGCTGACCATTTACGCGCTCTGGCGCAAGAACGCGCGCGGCTCGGCGTCCTGAGGGAAACTGGGCTGACATCCATCCAAATAGCGCCTCAGACAAAGCATTGAAGAGAAAAACCTTATGACGAAGAGCTACGACCTTATCGTGATCGGCGGTGGAACCGGTGGCAATGGCGTCGCCCGGATGGCGGCGAATGCCGGCTGGAGCGTCGCCAGCATCGACAGCGAGCCCCATGGCGGCACCTGCGCCCTGCGCGGTTGCGATCCCAAGAAGATGCTGATCGCCGTCACCGAGGGCGTCGAGTGGGCGGAAAACATGAAGGGCAAGGGGCTGGAGGCGCAGCCTTCGGTCAACTGGTCCGACATGATCGCCTTCAAGCGCAGCTTCACCGACGCGATGCCACCGCGCATCGAGGCCGGGCTGGAAAAGGCCGGGATCGACGTCTTGCACGGAGAGGTACGGTTTACCGGCCCCGATGCGATCGAGTTGAACGGCGAGACCCTGAGGGCGAAGCATTTCCACATCGCCACCGGTGCCCGACCGATGACGCTGAACATCCCGGGCGAGGAGTATCTCGCCACCTCGACCGATTTCCTGGAACTGCCCGAGCGTCCCGACCGCATCGCCTTTGTCGGCGGCGGGTTCATCGCGATGGAATTCGCCCATGTGGCCAAGCGCGCGGGCGCGCGCGAGGTGACCGTGCTGGAGATGATGGACCGCCCCCTGGGCAACTTTGATCCCGATCTGGTCGCGATGCTGGTCGAGGCGACCGCAGAGCTGGGCGTCGATCTGCGCACCAAAGCGAAGGTGGCGAAGATCGAGAAACAGGGCGACGAAGTCGTGGTCACCGTGGAACGTCACGACGGCACCGAAACGATCACTTGCGATCTGGTGGTGCATGGCACCGGCCGCGTGCCCAACATAGACGGGCTGAACCTCGAGGCCGCTGGAGTCGAATACTCACGCCGTGGCATCAAGGTGAGCGACGCGATGCGCGCCACCAACCCGGCCATTTTCGCGGCCGGCGACTGCGCTGATAGCGGGTTGAATCTGACCCCGGTCTCGGCGGCAGAGGGACGCATCGCGGGGAAGAACATTCTGGGCGGCAAGGACGCGCGGGAGATCAAGTATCCGCCGATCCCGTCAGTGGTCTTCACCCTGCCCATGGTTGCTACCATGGGCTTGTCGGAAGCGGCGGCCAGGGAGCAGGGGCTGAAGTTCGATGTGCATTTCGAGAAGACGGAGGGCTGGTATTCGTCGCTGCGCGTCGGCGCGAAACACACCGGATTCAAGGTTCTTGTCGAACGGGGCAGCGGGCAAATACTCGGCGCGCACCTGATCGGACCAGGAGCCGAGGAGCAGATCAATCTTTTCGCCATGGCCATGGGTGCCGGGCAGACCGCAAATCAGATCAAGGCGATGATTTTCGCTTATCCCAGTTACGCCTCCGACATCGGGTCGATGGTGTGAATTGAAATTTGACCGCCGCCAAGATGGTGGCGCCCGGTTCAAGTAAAGGAAATGAAAATGGATCAAACCGTCAAGGAACATGATTGCTGCTCTTCGAAGGATGTCGGCGCCGACAGTTATGACCTGATCGTCGTCGGTGCGGGCTCTGCCGGGTTCTCGGCTTCGATCACTGCAGCTGAAGCCGGAAAGCGGGTGGCGCTTGTCGGGCACGGCACCATCGGCGGCACCTGCGTGAACGTCGGCTGCGTTCCGTCCAAGGCGATGATCCGCGCCGCAGAGGCGGCCCATGGTGGCGCGTCCGCTGCCCGGTTCCCGGGCATTGCGTCCTGCGAACATGCGGTGGATTGGCCAGCCGTTGTGAAAGGCACGACCGATCTGGTCGCGGAGATGCGGCACAAGAAATATATCGACCTGCTGCCCGCCTATGAGAACGTCACCTATATCGAGGACGGCCCGGCGCGATTGGTCGAGGGTGGCGTCGCTGTCGGCGGGCGGGTGATATCCGCCCCGCGCATCCTGATCGCCACCGGCTCGCGCCCCCATCAACCTGCCATCAAAGGCATCGACACCGTGGAGACCCTCGATTCCACCGGTCTGCTGACCCTGCCCGACCGGCCCGAAAGCATCATTGTGCTGGGCGGCGGCTATATCGGCTGCGAGTTGGCGCAGATGGCCTCAAGGCTGGGGGTGAAAGTCACGCTTGTGACCCGCTCGCGCCTTCTGCCCGGCGCCGAGCCGGAGGTGGCCCAGGCGCTGACGCAAGCGCTGAAGACCGAAGGCATCGCGGTCGAGACCGGTCTTGCTTACGTCTCGGCCGCGAAAGCTGCGGGCGGCGTCATTCTGACTGTCGAACGCGATGGAAAGACCGAGGTTTTGTCCGCCGAACGGCTGGTTGTGACCACCGGACGGGTGGCCAATTCCGAGAACCTCGGGTTGGAAGACCTCGGGATAGAGACCGACGCGCGCGGCTCGATCAAGGTCGGTCCTGACATGGCCACGACGCGGGCCGGCGTCTGGGCGGCGGGCGATGTCACCGACCGTGACCAGTTCGTCTACATGGCCGCCTACGGTGCCAAGGTGGCAATCAACAATGCCCTTGGACTGGAGCCAATGCGCTATGAGAATGCGGCGATGCCATGGGTCGTGTTCACCGACCCGCAAGTGGCCGGTGTCGGCGTTTCAGAGGCTGGGGCCAAGGCGGCGGGGCACGAGGTCAAGATCAGCGTGATCACGCTCGACAACGTCCCGCGCGCCGCCGCGGCCCGCAACACCCGCGGCGTGATCAAGCTGGTGGCCGACGCCAAGACCGACCGCCTGCTGGGCGGCCAGATCGTGGCGCCCGAAGGCTCGGACACGATCCAGACGCTGGCAATGGCGCTCAAGTTCGGCATGACCTCCAAGGCCCTCGGCGAAACGATTTTCCCATATCTGACCACGGTTGAAGGGCTGAAACTTGCGGCCCAGACTTTCGACAAGGATGTGGCCAAACTCAGCTGCTGCGCGGGGTAATGCCATGGTGCTGAAGGAAAGGACCGATCTTCTGTCGACACTTCCCGGTGCGTTGATCGCTTGGGGTCTGCCCATTGCAGCGATGATCTTGGCGATCGGTATCCCGCATCCGATCAAGACCTGGTGTCGCGTAGCCCTTAATTGTGAGATGGGAAATCCAACGAAATCAACGGCTGAGTTTTGCCCTTAAATATGAGATTTTGCCTTTAATTCTGATATTTTTGCCCTTAAACCTGAGACAGGGTTCACAGACATTTGCGGCAAATATCGATGAATGATGATGGCGAAGACTCCGTTGCCGTTGGTGCTGAAGAGGCGCGCAGGGCCGCGGTGCTGCGCCCTCTTGTTCAGGCATATCTCAATGGGACTGGCAGCCTGGAACGTGGCATCAATGACGCCGTTTGGGAGCTTGGTGTCAGCAGGGCGACGGTCTGGCGTTGGATAAAACGGTTGGCGGAAGAGGGTGGGCGCACCAGCGCTCTGGCTCCGCGGAAACGGGGCCGCCCGACCGGGACGATGTTAATATCCAGCAAAGTCGAAGCGGTAATCGAGGAGCACCTTCGCCGCTATTTCTTGCGCCGGGAGCGTTCGAGCTTGTCGCGCGTCGTGACAGAAATCCGCAGCGCTTGCTGGCAGGAGGGCTTGCAACCGCCGACACGGCGAACGGTTCAGCGTCGTCTGGATGCGATGGATGCCCGCGAAGTTGCGAAGGCACGAGAGGGCGCAAAGGCGGCCCGCCAGAAATTTGCGCCGGTCACAGGTGAGAACAAGGCCAGTATGCCACTGGAGATCGTCCAAATTGATCATACACCGGCGGACATCATTCTTGTCGACGGCTTTGAACGCAAACCGATTGGGCGGCCTTGGGTCACGCTGGCGATCGACGTCGCAACGCGGATGGTGACCGGATATTACACCTCTCTCGAGGCACCTTCGCGTCTGTCAGTGGCGCTTTGCCTGACACAGGCGGTGACCCTCAAGGAGGAACTTCTTGCGGAATTGGCGTGCGATGTTCCTTGGCCGGCACAGGGCAAACCGCACAGCATCCACGTCGATAACGGTCGCGATTTCCGGTCGCGCGCCTTTCGGTCGGCCTGTGCGGATTGGGGGATCGATCTGGTCTATCGACCGCCAGCAAGTCCTCACTTCGGTGGTCACATCGAACGGTTGATCGGCACCATGATGGGGGCCGTTCACCTGTTGCCGGGAACAACGCAATCCTCGATCGCGGCAAAGGGCGACTATGACGCCGAAAGCAAGGCCACGATGACGTTGAGCGAATTCGATCGCTGGTTTGCTCTGGAAATCTGCCGTTACAACAACAGCATTCATTCAAGTCTTGGCTGCACGCCCGTTGCCAAATGGGAGGCGCTCTCAGAGCAAATGACAGGCGACATCCCCTTCGAGATGGAAGCCTTTCAGGTGAGCTTCCTGCCGAGTGAACTGCGCAAGATCAGGCGTGACGGCATCCATCTGTTCCAGATAAGGTACTGGTCCGATGCCCTTGCAGGCCACATTGGGCGCGGGGATGGAAAGGTGGTCGTTCGCTACGATCCTCGCGATATCTCAATGATCTGGGTCGAACTGGACGATGGCCGGTATGTTGAGGCGCGGTACAGAAACCTGGAAATTCCGCCCGTCTCGCTCTGGGAATATCGCGAAGCGATGAGGAAGGCCCGTGCCCTTGGCAAGTCCGGGTCTAATGAGCTGGTGCTGGCTGAGCTGATCCGACAGCAACGCCAGATCGAAGCTGAAAGCCGGGGCCTGACGAAGGCCGAACGCAGAACCCGTGAAAGAAAAGGGACATTGAAGGGCACGAACTCGGCCGTCTCGACAACCGAAGGGCTGCGCCCGATCGATACGGGTGATACATCGCGCCCATTGTTCAAGGTGGAGAGATGGTGAATTGAGGGCAGGGACAACTGAAGAAGACGGCCGGATCGCCCTCATTCAATCGGATATCTGGATCGGCTTTCCTCGGGCGGAACAGGTGTTGGACCGCTTGCAGGGCATGATCGAAGCGCCACGACAAACCCGTATGCCTGGGCTTCTTGTGCATGGCGCCTCCGGGATCGGAAAGACGATGATTGCCCGAAACCTGTCGCGCAAGTACGCACCAGAATACGATCCGGCGTCGGGCATCACCCGCACACCGCTTCTGCTGTTGCAAGCGCCGCCCGCACCTGATGAACGGCGGTTTTACCTGCACATCCTGGCCGCCGTCGGCGCCCCGGCGACGGCTCTTAGCGCCCGCGCTCAAAATGTGGCTTCCCTCGAAGTCCGTGTCATCGCGCTCTTACGCGACCTTGGCCTGCGGATGATCATGATCGACGAGGTCCACAATCTCTTGGCCGGGACCCACCGCGAACAGCGCCGATTTCTCAATGTCCTGCGGTATCTCAGCAATGAACTCGAGGTGTCACTGGTCTGCCTTGGGGTCAGCGAGGCCGTCGATGCTATTCGCGGTGATATCCAGCTTGCCCGACGGCTGGACGAACATCATCTGCCAAACTGGCGCGACGATGCCGAGTTCTCGGACATGATCCAGACCCTTATTGCTGCCATGCCACTGGAAAAGAAGTCCAACCTGAAGGTCAAATCTCTCAAGCAGGTCTTGGCACTGACCGGTGGGGTGACCTCGCGCATCTTCGCTCTGGTCAAGGATCTTTCCATCGACGCCATTATCACAGGCGAGGAATGCATCACCGATGACGCAATCGCAAAATGGACGCCGGTTTGGTCGCGCCATGCGAACCCCCATCGGCGGCTCCAGAAGTCCCGGGTGTGAAGCCGCACCCGCTGCCCAAGACTGTCGCGCCGCTGCCAGACGAGTTGTTGTCAGGTTGGTTGTCTCGGCTGGCGGCGGCCAACTACTGTGATGATGCGGAACTACTGGCTCATCTCAGAATCGATACCGCGCATGGCACCGCCTTGGACTTCAACGTCGACGCGGCTGCGGCGGCGAAGATTGCCAACGCCGCACGGGTTAACCCAGATGTTGTTCGATCTTTGACCTTTCCGGCAATGACGCCACGAGAAGCCTCACTGACGGCTCAGATGCCATTCCAGCATTGCCTGCGATGCTCCAGAGAGGGTCTTTTGCTCAGGCATTGGAGGCGGGCCTGGGCATTTGACTGCCAAGTTTGCGGGACGAGACTTGTGCAGACCCTTGGCAAACTCCGTGAGGAACAAATATCTGGAAAACTGATATACCGAGCGCGCCGCGGGGCAGAGATGCTTGAGTGCGCCGCGCGCTCGCGCGGCCCCAAGCAACTTCGGCGCGCAATGCGCGCAGTCACCTTTGCCATGTCACTCAAAACCTTCCGCGGGGATCCGTCGTTCGCTGTCCAGAACCCCAGATCGGAAGTTAGGCTGTTCTGCCTCGCCGCAATCGCCGCCGCTCGATCTCATCCCTTGGCTAAGGCAGCCATCGTCAGCAAAAGCATCGACGACTATGCAAGGGTTGCTCTCTTGCGCGCCTTCGAGAAGGAGCCTCGATTGCTTGCCGCGGTTGATCACATCGCGCAAAGGTGCGCGAGAAACAGGGGCCCCATGACAGCCGTATCTCACAATTAAGGGCAAAAATTGTCGCCAAACGCGTCGCGTCTCAGATTAAAGGGCAACGCGACAGCAGCCTTTGCAGCCGCTATCTGGACTATATCAAGATCCCGCGCGTGGCGCTCGTCGAGACACTCTGTTTCGAGCTGCAGCGTGACCATGTGAAACCCATGCTGTTCCGTCAGCCGCCGATAGGCCCGGTTCAGCAGGTCCGCGGCCTCTGCGGGCTCACCATGGCGGATATGGGCAGAAAATGCGTGTTTGCCGCTGGTCAGCGTCCAGGCATGCACATGGTGAACGTCCAGAACCCCGTCCTGGCCGCGCAGGTCCGTCGTCACAGCCTCGAGATCCGTTCCCTCTGGCGTGCCTTCCATGAGGATGTGGACCGCTTCCTTGATGACGCCGACGGAGGCCCAGAGGAGAACCACCCCGAACGCCATGCCGAGGATCGGGTCAATCGCCAGAAAGCCGGTGAACTCGATCACTAGAGCGGTGACGATGATCAGGAGGCTGCCGACAAAGGTCTGGATGATGTGCCAGAGCGCACCACGGGCATTCAGATCGTCCTTGCTCGATTGCCACATCAGCCCCAGCGAGATCACTTCGGTGACCAGGCCTCCGAAGGCGACCCAGAGCATGGGACCCGTGGCCAGGTGAATCGGATTCCCGAGCCGCATCGCGCCCATCCAGATCACCAGAAGCGCCATACCGAGAAGAAAGCCGCCATTCACCAGTGCCCCGATGATCTCGGCGCGGTACCAGCCGAAACTCCGCGCCGAATCCGCCGGGCGGCGCGCAATGCGCTGCGCGATGATGGCCACCAGAACGCCGCCAACCGCCGACAGGGTGTGAAACGCATCCGACAGGACGGCAATCGAGCCAGTCCAGAGCCCGACGGCCAGTTCAATCACGAAGTAGACGCCGGTGAGCCAGGCCGAAATCACAAGGGCCTTGCCGGAACTCGGCATATGCCCGGCGTGGGAATGACTGGCCATATCAGCTCTCCTTCCGTTTCGTACCGGTCTTTCGCGTCGCGGCGAAGAGAACCGACAGGCCGGTAAAGCCACCCAGCGCAAGTGCGGTCCATGTGGCAGTGCGGGCATCGCCGTTCATCGCCTGGCTGCCCATGTGAGCGAGCAAGAAACTCGCTGGAATAATCCCGGCCATCGTGGCCAGCGCGAACCTCCAAAGATGCAGCTTGCTCAGACCTGCGGCGTAACTGATCATATCGAAGGACAGAAACGGCAGCAGGCGACTGCCGAAGACCAGGAAGGTCAGAGTGTTCTGGGACCCGAACAGGCCTGCGTTAATCTTCTGACCGAGATGACGCTCAACGAAGGGACGACCCAAGCCGCGGGCCAGACCAAAGGCGGCAAGCGCACCGAGTTCCGCACCTAGAACGACGAAGAGCGTCCCGTACGTGTGTCCATAAGCCGCTCCGGCGGCGAGTGCGATTGGCGCCGAGGGCAGGGGGCTTGCGACAATAGCGATTGTCATGAGCGCCACGATGACAATTGGTCCGGCAAGACCTGCCGCCTCGATCCAGCGGTCAATTTCCGCGCGATCCGGCAGGCGAATGTCAACGCCAAGGACGTCCGGGAAGGCCAATGCGACGACTCCCATCAGGAACACCGCCATAAGAAGGATGCGCATCATCATGGATCAAAACACGGCATAGAGCAGAACGAAGAACGTCGCTGCCAAAAGGTCAAAGGCCACGCAGAATGGAATATACCAGTTCGGAATCCGGGCGAGACGATAAGAATTGTGGTGTGACATGTCCCAAAGGGCGTGAAGGGCCAAGCCCAAGGGGAGGAAGGCCCACTGCCATATCAGCCCCAGGAACGCTGCTAAGCCGAACAAAAGGGCGACCGCGAGCTCTGCCCAGAACACGCGCGCTCTGCCGTCCGCAGCGCCAAAGCCGATATAGGCACCGCCAATCAAAGCAAGCGTGATCGAAGCAAGAGCTATCGAGCTTTGCTCATCCAAAAAAGGTGAGCCGGCAATGTGAGAACGACAAGCAACACGCCAACCCATACGGGAGATTTCAAGATATCCCCGTGTCGATGGTGCGATACGTGATCGCCTGTCTTTTCGAAAATCTGTGCCATGGCTTTGTACCTAGGGATTCCAGCAACTGGAAGGTCAAGGGCTATTCATCCACGCGCGCAACGCAGCGCTCACTCAACCGTTCCACGGTGAGGTCAAAGGACCGATATCAGGACGTATTTGACGCTGACGCCAAGCTCATGTCCGACGCGCGTGGCGATTTTCAGTCATCTTTCGCCTTCTGCCAGACTTGCTGGCAGGCTGAGTAAAGAAACGTCGCTGACCAGGTCAGCAACATGAAGCCCAAAAGCGATTGCAGCATCAGCAATAGTCGAAAGGGCCCGACCACCTCTATGGACGAATAGCCAAGGGTCGAGAACGAGATGCCCGTAACATAGAGAACATCCTGAAACATCGGAGGGCTGTTGCTGAACGATTGCGGCAGAACGCTTGCCACCACCATCGTGTTGAACACGGCGAGCGTCACAAGTTCCAAGACATGCAGCAACAGCAACGTGGAAAACGTCAGGATGATCCGAAAGCCGGAGCCATCCGACCGCTGCGGGGAAAACTTCAGAATGCCCGACAACGCATAATGATGGACAATTCCCATCACGATCGCCGCGCATATTCCGACAAACATAGCCATCAACTCGGTCATACACCCAAACCCGTCTTCCTGTTCAAACAGGTCAATTTGACCATACATCAGGCTTTTAGCACAACGGGACCAATTGATTCTTCACTGGTCAGGCCAACGCGGGGGGCAACCCGTTCAGGGCGACATCCACCGGAACGGTCGGCAAGTTCGATGCGATCCAGCCAGGCCCTTCGCCTGATCCCAACATCCCTTCCGAGATATCGGCGTAGCCCGAATAACCAGCTTGTCTCAACGCTCGAAGCAGCGATGCGGAGCGTCCGCCAGTGGCGCAGATCAGTCCAACAGTGCGATCACCGCTCAGTTCCTTGGCCCTGAACAATCGGTCCGGAAAACCGGACGCGTGCATGCTTATCGGCCATACACCAGCACCTACGCCGGTTTCTTGCCACTCTTTGTGCGTTCTGACATCGATGATCCGCGCCGTATCCGATAGAAGCGCGTCAAAGGCATTCTCTGCCGACCAGACAGATCGGCTCTGCGCCAACAGCGGTGACGCCGCGACGGTCAGCACCGTCATATGAGCACCCAGAACGAAACGGCGCCGGTTCAAATCAAGAGCCATATTCGAAAACCTCATCCTTTGATCGGTTGCGATCCCAAAGGTCACATAACATACGCGCGACGCTACCCGGGAGCACGACACGGTGCAGGCACAGATTTGTATCCATCTGTAGCAAGGGACTGACCTGATACAAACGGCTACAATTCTGCCCATGAAACAGAATGCAACGATGATCTAGGAAGGACGCCATGGGACCGCCACCTCATATCCTTATCGTGGACGACCACGCTCAGATACGCGAAAGCGTCGCGCGCTTCCTGGAGAAGAACGGAATGCGCACGACCGTCGCCAGGGATGCCGTGGAGATGGATGCCAAGCTGGCCACTGGTCACTTCGACCTCCTCGTGCTCGATGTCATGATGCCGGGCGAGGACGGTTTGTCGGTTTGCCGCAGACTTGCGCCAGAGGGTGATCTTCCGATCATCATGCTGACGGCGCTTGGTGAGGAAACGGATCGGATCGTGGGTCTGGAAATCGGTGCGGACGATTATCTCGCCAAGCCGTTCAATCCACGAGAACTGCTCGCCCGCATCAAGTCGGTTCTTCGGAGAAGCAACCGCGACGAACCTGTGGCCGGAAGCCTCGCTGGGAGGAAAGTCTCTTTTGCGCACTGGATACTGGATACCGACCGGCAGGTGCTGATTGACGAGTCCACCACCGAGACCCCATTGACGACCTCCGAGTTCAAATTGCTGGCGGTCCTGCTGGAACGCGCGAGGATGGTGCTCAGCCGTGACCAGTTGCTTGACCTGACCGCTGGTCGGACGGCAGGCCCGATGGATCGCACCATCGACAATCAGATCAGCCGTCTCCGCCGCAAAATCGAGCCGGATGTACTTAGGCCCAGTGTCATCAAAACGGTGCGGAACGGCGGATACTGTCTGGCTGCCGATGTCGAGGATGCGCCGTGATGCGCCGTGCGATGAGATCTCTGAGCGGCCAATTGATCCTGCTTGTGGTCGCGGCACTTGTCGTGGCCCAGGTGATCAGCCTGTTCCTGTTCGCCGACGAGCGCAGCCTTGCGATCCGTGCAGCTTTAGGATTCGAGGCCGCGGGTCGCGCAGCGAATGTCGCGCGGTTGATCGAAGAGGCCCCGCTGGATCTGCAGGACTCGATCCTTCGCGCGGCAAATTCGCCTCTGATCCGGTTCGATCTGTCGGACGCTCCGATCGTGGATCACACCGGTCATTCGGACGGCGGCATCGTGGAAGCGCGCATACGCGCCCTGATGGATGACAGCTACAGCCGGGATATTCGCGTTGAATTGCACGAGGTCGAGGGCGAGTTGCGGCCTCTTCCCAATCTCTCGGACGAGATGACAGAAATGCATCTCGCGATGATGCGCGGAGAGTTGACAGCGGTTGAAATGAACCTGTCCATCGCCATCAAGGGAGCGCGTTGCTGAATGTCGGAACGCGGTTCGAGCGACCGCCGATCCAATGGCCTTTCTATTCGATGCTGACCTTCGGGATTTCCGCCGGACTGCTTCTGGTGGCGATCTTCTGGTTTGTAATGACGCGCCTGACGCGTCCTTTGCGGCACCTGTCGAAGGCCGCGGACCATCTTGGCCGGGGCGAAGATGTGGGCGAATTGGCGGTCACAGGGCCGACCGAGGTCAGAGATCTGACCGTCGCATTCAACCGCATGCAACGACGGCTGACCCGGTTTGTCAGTGATCGTACACGTATGCTCGCAGCCCTTGGCCACGATTTGCGCTCGCCGTTGACTGCCATGCGTGTCCGCGCGGAGCTGGTTGACGAAGAAGAGACGCGGGACAGCCTCATCGCATCGGTCGAAGAGATGCAGAGTATGGTCGAAGCGACGCTCACCTTTGCACGCGGCCTTACCGGATCCGAAGGTGCCGAAGTGGTCGATCTGCGCAATTTTCTGGACAGCTTGTGCAGCGATATGGCGGCACACTGCACCTTTGCCCCGAGTGATGATGTTGCCGTGCGGCTTCGACCCAACGCGTTCCGAAGGGCACTGAGGAACTTGCTTGAGAACGCCGTTCGCTACGGTGGTGCCGCAAAAGTCAGCTGGGCGACCCACGGTTCGAACCTCGTACTCAACATCGATGACAATGGGCCCGGCATTCCCGTCGACCAGTTGGAAAAGGTCTTCGATCCGTTCTATCGCCTCGAGCAATCGAGGTCTCTGGAAACGGGCGGTTATGGGCTTGGGCTCTCAATCGCGAGGACAATCGTCCAATCCCATGGCGGCGATATCCAGCTGGTCAATCAGAACAGCGCGGGTTTGCGCGCTGTTGTCACCATCCCGTTGGATGAAACCGAACTGATCGAAGGAGAAACAGATGAAACTGAACGCGTTGATCCTGCCGTTGCTGGCCAGCTTGCCCGCCAGCATGGCGCAGGCTGATGGACCAGGCTCCTGGACGGGGCACATGTGGGGCAGTGGCTATGGCTTTATGGGCGGCTTCATGATGCTCGCCTTCTGGGGTGCGCTGATCGCATTGGTGGTGTTTCTGGTGTTCAGGCTGCGGGACAATGGCACCCGTCCCCCGGACTCGGACGCGCAGGAAGCGCTCAGGCGCCGCTTTGCAAATGGGGAAATCGACGAAGAAGAGTTCCGTCGCCGCAAAGCAACGCTCGACGAATAGACCCCGCCGCGGACGCCAAAGCCGTCCGACGCGACGCCCACCGACGCTGAATAGGAAAGAACGCCATGGTCCCGGAAATTGGTCACTTCGCACTGGCCCTCGCACTGGCGCTTGCGCTTGTTCAGAGTGTTCTACCGATTGCAGGTGCGTCGCGTAGAAATGCCGTCTGGATGAAATCCGCCCAGGCGACGGCAATAGGACAAGTGCTGTTTGTGGCCATCGCCTTCGCAGCGCTGATGCAGGCTTTCATCGTCAGCGATTTTACCGTCAGGAACGTCGTCGAGAACTCCCATTCGCTCAAGCCAATGCTCTACAAGGTGGCCGGGACCTGGGGCAGCCATGAGGGTTCGCTGCTGCTCTGGATCCTGATACTCGCGGTGTTCGGCGCGGGCGTCGCCTGGTTCGGATCGAACATCCCCGCCGAGACCAAGGCGCGCACCTTGTCGGTGCAGGCGTGGATCAGCGTCGGCTTCCTGTCCTTCCTGCTGCTGACGTCGAACCCCTTCGAGCGGGTGTTTCCGCCGCCGCTCGACGGCAATGACCTCAACCCGTTGCTTCAGGACATGGGTCTCGCCATGCACCCGCCGCTCTTGTATTTCGGGTATGTCGGCTTCTCCATCGTGTTTTCCTTTGCCGTTGCGGCTCTTCTGGAAGGGCGCGTCGATCCGGCCTGGGCCAGATGGGTCCGCCCGTGGACATTGGCCGCGTGGGTCAGCCTTACGGCAGGTATCGCTCTTGGATCGTGGTGGGCCTATTATGAACTGGGCTGGGGCGGCTGGTGGTTCTGGGACCCGGTCGAGAACGTGAGCTTCATGCCCTGGCTTCTGGGCACGGCGCTGCTGCATTCCGCCATCGTCACCGAAAAGCGCGACGCGTTCAAAAGCTGGACCATCCTACTTGCCATCCTGACTTTCTCGCTTTCGCTGCTCGGGACGTTCATCGTCCGGTCAGGCCTGCTTACATCCGTGCATGCCTTCGCCGTCGATCCAGAGCGCGGGCTTTACATTCTGGGTCTGCTGGCCGTGTCCATCGGTGGGTCGCTGGCGCTCTACGCCTGGCGGGCGCCCGAAATGGAGCCGGGTGGTCTGTTTCGCCCGATCAGCCGCGAGGCCGGGCTGCTCGTGAACAACCTCATTCTGGCCGCCGCTACGGGAACGGTCCTGTTCGGGACGCTTTATCCACTGATCCTGGAGGCTGTCACCGGGGACAAGATCTCGGTCGGTCCACCTTTCTTCAACGCGGCCTTCATTCCGATGATGCTGGCACTGGTCGTGTTCATGGGTCTTGGTCCATTCCTGTCGTGGAAGCGGGCTGATATCGCCGGTTTGCTCGATCGCATCCAATTCGTGGCCGTGCTGGCGGTCATTGCAGCCTTGGCCGCATGGTATCTTCTGAACGGTGGGCCGATCATGGCCTATCTTGCCATCCTCGGCGCAGCGTGGCTGCTTTTTGCGACCCTGCGGGAATGGGCGCTACGCATCCGTCTGTTCGAGGTTTCCCTTGCAGAGAGCGCGAGACGCGTGCGCAACCTGCCACGCGCCTCTCACGGTATGACGCTTGCCCATGCCGGCGTCGCTGTGTTGATGATGGGGATGATCGGCTCGACCGGATGGAAGAGTGAGGAGATCGTCTTTGCCGCCCCCGGGACCGAAGTCACGATCGCCGGGTTCGACATCACCTTCGAAGGGGCCGCAAAGGTTCAAGGGCCGAACTACATCGCGGATCGCGGCACCCTTGTGGTGCGTCGGGATGGCGAATTGGTCACGACACTTTTCCCGGAACGGCGGTATTACCCGGTCGCGGAAAGCCAGACGACGGAGTCGGCCATCCGCTCCACATTGGCGGGTGATCTCTATACGTCGATTGCAACGCCAGCCTCCGATCAAGTGAACAACGCCGGAGCATGGACCCTTCGGATCCTCTATGAACCGCTCGTCAACCTGATCTGGATCGGCTCGATCCTGCTGGTGATCGGTGGCTGTTTGTCCTTGTCGGATCGCCGTTTGAGGGTCGGGGCGCCGCGCCGTGCCAAACAGCCAGCCACCGATGCCGTTCCTGCCGAGTAGGAGAGAAGATGAAACGTCTCATTGCCGGGCTGCCGTTTATTGCGGCGGTCATATTCGGTGGGTTTTTTCTCTGGGGGCTCAATCCCGACCGGGATCCCAACGAGATCCCTTCCGTCCTGATCTCGCAACCGGCCCCGGCGTTCGACCTCGATCCCGTGCCGGGGTTGGAGACACCCGGCCTGGCCCGAAGCGATCTTGTCGGCAACGAACGACCGGTCGTGGTCAATGTCTTTGCGTCCTGGTGCGTGCCCTGCCGCGCGGAACATGCCGTGTTGACAAGATTTGTCGAACGAGACGGCATGCGGTTGTTCGGAATAAACTACAAAGACAAACCTGAGGATGCCGTGAAGTGGCTCAATGACCTCGGCAATCCCTACGAGCGGATCGGGTCCGACCTGTCGGGCCGGACCGGGATCGAATGGGGCCTGTCGGGCGTGCCGGAAACCTTCATCGTCGATAGCGATGGCACCGTTTTGTTTCGCTATGTCGGGCCGGTCGTGGGTCCGGACGCCGTCGAACGGTTCACGCAAGCCCTGAAGCAGGCAGGCGCACTGCCAAATGGAGCAGGTTCATGAGACAGTTGATTTTCGCGTTTTGCATCGGGCTCCTTCCCTTTGCCGCCAATGCGGTGGAACCGGACGAAATGCTGACCGACCCGGTATTGGAACAGCGTGCGCGGGAGATTTCCAAGGATCTACGATGCGTCGTCTGTCAGAACCAGGACATCGACAGTTCGAACGCGGGTGTGGCGCGGGACTTGCGTCTGCTCGTACGCGAGCGCCTGGTCGTTGGAGACAGCGACGCGGAGGTGATCGAATACATACGGGCGCGGTACGGGGATTACGTGCTGCTGAAACCGCCTCTGGAGCCTGCGACCTACGCGCTTTGGTTCGCTCCGATCGCTTTCGTTCTGATCGGGGTTTTCGTTGGTGGCGGGCTACTGATGAGTCGGCGAAAGCAAGAGGCATTTGAAGACTTGGGCTCGGAGGATGAGAACACCGTGTCCGAAATTCTCAGGCAAAACGAAGCGGGGGATGCGTCATGATCTGGGGTATTTTCGTTCTTTTGACGCTGGTCGCAATCGGAATTGTCCTCTACCCGCTGCTGCTGTCCAAATCGAACACTCTCACCAGAGGGGATGCGGTACCGGCGATCCTCGCCGATCAGATGCGGGAAATCCAACGAGACATGGACCGCGGTTTGATTTCTGAACAGGAAGCTCAAGCGGCCAGACTCGAGATCAAGAAACGGATCCTCGCGACGACCCGCAATTCGGAAGAAAAAGCCGGATCATCCCGTAATGGTGGCAGAGTCACTCTCGTTGTCGCGGCGGTCCTCGCGCCGGTTATTGCCGCGGGCTACTATCTGACGATGGGATCGCCGGAGGTTCCTTCAATGGCCTTCGCTGCCCGTGCAGAGGAGCGGGCACAGACTGATGAAGTGACGGCGCTGGCAATACAACTTCGCGAAAGGCTTGTATCCGATCCGACCGGCGGCCCTAGCGAAGGGTGGATGCTGTTGGGCCAGACCTATCAGCGCATGGGCAGAGCAGCCGATGCCGTCGAAGCCTTCGAAGTCGTTGCCGAACGGGAGGATGCCACCTCCGCGACATTCTCCATGCTGGCAGAGGCTGTCGCGGTTGCCAATGACGGCGTTGTTATTCCACGGGCGAAATTGGCCATTGATCGCGCTTTGGACCTTGACCCATCCAATCCTGCGGCAACCTACTTCGAGTCTCTGTATTACTTTCAGCAAGAAGAGACGCGTAAGGCCTACGATCTGCTTGTTTCACGACTGAATCAGGAAGAGGCTTACGTTCCCTGGATGGAGACCTATGCAGCGCAGATCAACCGGATTGCAGCGGCAGCTGACCTTCCGGTCGTCAATCTACCCAGCGGGCCGACGTCGCAACCAGGCCCGAGTGCCGCAGATGTCGCGGCGGCGTCGGAGATGAATGACGCGGATCGCGCGGAGTTCATCCGATCGATGGTCTCGCGGCTGGCCGAGCGTCTTGAGGATGAACCGGACGATCTGGATGGTTGGATGCGGCTGGCAAATGCCTATACCGTCCTTCAGGAGCCCGATCGCGCCGTTGAGGCCTACCGCAAGGCTGAAGCGCTGTTGGAGCAGCAGCCCGCCAGTGATCCTCGGCGTGCGGCGGTCCGTGCCGCGCTTGAGCGGCTCGGCGGCTGACTACTGCTCGGTGTCCCGGTCGAGCAGGTCACTCCTGTCCGGCAACCTTTGCGGAAACATCCCGACCACTGGCTTGCGCCAAGGCGTTCATCACGTCCTCGGTTTTTAGCAATTCGGACAGCACAATGCCGTTCGGTGCCGATGGTCCGTAGACGGCATTGAAGGGGATGCCGTATCTGCCGAAACTCTCAAGGTAGCGGGAAATGCGCGTGTCCGGGCGTGTCCAATCTGCCTGCATCGCCGTGACTCCAGGCGCTTCAAGCGCGCTCCGGACTGGCTCCCGATCGATGATAAGTGTCTTGTTCGCTTTGCAAGTCAGACACCAGTCAGCGGTCACATCGACAAAAACGACCTCTCCTGCGGACACGCGTTTCGCTATTTCCGAACGATCAAATGCGATCCAAGCCATTGCCAACTGCGGCGTCGAACGCGCAGGTGCTGATTGCTGCAAGAGAGGACCTGCGGCAATGGCCAGGACAAGGCTGGCTATGGCAATAGACCACCTGAATTGGGACTGCACATTCGGGAGAGATAGTATCAGAACGGCGAGACCGGACAACGCCGCGACCGCGATGACAGACGCAAGCCCGGCGACACCGTCGAGCACCCAGAACAGCCACACGGCGGTTGCAAGCAACAAAACCCCCATGACGCTTTTGATGATCAGCATCCATCGACCAGGCTTGGGCATGAATGCGACCAGACGCGGGAACGCGGCGATGACGAGATAGGGCAGGGCGAGGCCGAGCCCGAGGCTCGTAAAGACGATGAGGATGTCCACGCCACGCCCGGCCAAAGCAAAGGCCACCGCGGTGCCGAGGAACGGTGCCGAACAAGGCGTCGCCATGACGGCACCGAACATGCCAGTGAAAAAGTCGGCGGAATACCCGTTGCGTCCTCCGGCCCCTGCAAGCCGCGTCTGCATGCCGTGTGGAAGGGCGAACTCGAACGCTCCGAACAGATTTGCCGAAAAGACGAGCAGGACAGCGATCATCGCCGCAAGAAACAGCGGGCTTTGAAACTGCAAACCCCACCCGACGCTGAGGCCTGCCGTCTGGAGCGCCCAGAGGACGAGCGCCAGACCCCACATGAACGTCATGATGCCGGCGCTGGCAGCGACGAAACCGAACCGGACACGGGTTGTGTCGTGATCGGTGTGTTTGAGCACAGACGACACCTTGATGGACAGCACCGGCAGCACGCAGGGCATCACATTCAGGATCAATCCGCCCAGCAGCGCGATCGCGGCAATCCAGATCAGTTCCATCATGTCCGGTGTCGTGGCGGCCAGTTCAAAGGGTGGTGCTATTCCTTGCGCCACGCGATCCGCGATGATCGTGAAGGCCCGGTTCTCGCCGTCGGTGACGGTAATCGACGGAGCCACTGTCACATCCGTATTCGACGAGAGGATCGGCAAGCGCGCCCAAAGCAAACGATCCTCTTCTCCCAAACGGATATCGGGTTTGCCAAGCGCAACACCCATACCCAGTTCGGGAAACACATCCGGCGACTGGAGTGGTTCATCGACGCGAAGGCTGACGATCAACTCCGTGAGGTCTTCGTCGATGAAGGCATTTGCCTCGCGGACGCCGCTCGTCTTGGCCCCTTCGGGGACGCGCTCGGAAAACGTACCGATCAGCCCAGCCGAAGTGCTGTCGATGACGTTGCCCCGTCCGAGGCGAAGTGACAGGTCAAACTCTTCCGGGACACAGACATTGGAGCACACCAGCAGTTTGACCTGCGCGGAAAGAGTCACAGGTGCGCCGGGATCTTTGAGCGTTATGCGCAGCGGAAAGACGACTTCACCCGCATAACCAAAATTTTCGATGCCGAAGGCGGTGAAGCGCGTCGGGGCGGGCCACATGAATTCGACATCTGCGACGTTTTCGGAACCGCTCCATTCGACCGAAGGCGGTATTCCCACCTCGCCCGCCGACCGCCAATAGGTCTTCCAGTTTTCGTTCAGTTGAAGGTGAAGCCCGGCTGACAGAGTCTGTGTGTTCTCGGGAACGCCGTCCTGTACACTAATGAGATGCGCGGTGAGTGGCGCGCTCTGGTATTCAGCAGAGGTTGCTGCCGCGACACTTCCAGAGACAACGGCCAGGAGCACGAAGGGAATAAGCAAAACCCGTCGCAGGATCAAAAGGCAATCGATCAAGATACCTGCTTCCTTCCCATATTTTCCGCAGATTTCGCCAGGACGGCGGAAATTGCGTCAAAGTCCACCTGTGGCAAAACCCTGACGACCGTCCGCACAGACAATTCGCGCAACGCCAGTCGCAGAAGATGAAAGGGTTCGACACCCATCCGGCAGAAGGTCTGACGCTTGCTTCGTGGACACGATAGCCTTCAGATCTAGGCAGTCTGCAAGGCTTCCCGCGCAACCTCCAAGTAATGTAACCATCAACAGCAATACGAATACCTTTGCTTTCCCTCGCACATCACTGCCTGTTGCGGGCGACGCTAGGAATCACGGAACTTATGGGCTCGGGCGCTTCCTCGATAGTATCGTTTGCCTTGTCGGAATGGCACGATTTCCCCATGAATCTATGCATCACAAGATGCGCTCCAACGCACAACAGGAGCGGGGCGAAAGCCGATGCATTGCCCCACATACCCGCAAGCGTTCCGCCAGCGAGAAAAAAACCGATCACGGGCAACAGCATCACAATGCAACACGCCATCATTCCGTAATGCATGAGCTTGTCTGTAATCGGCTTATTCTTGGGATTTTCGTCGTCCATGACACCCTCTTTGTCTCGTTCCTGGCGTCATTTGCGACCCTCCAGCAGGGTAAGGTCAAGGATACAAATGGATACACTTCTCGCGGCCTTGTCAGGTTGCCTGATGCCGGGTCTCCCGTAAAAGACATGTACAAACCGTAGGCTAGGAGTGTGTCATGACGACATCGCGAAACAACAAGATCAATCGACGAAGCCTGTTGGGGTATGCGGCTGTCGCTTTGGTTGCACCAAGCGTGGTTCGAGCCGAAACCATTCGCCGCAACATTTCTTCTTTCCGAGTTCATGACTGGCAAGACCATTTCGACACGCTCGGCAAAGGGATCATCATCTCAGACACCGTGACGATGGCGCTACAGCACTGGACAGCGGACGGCGAGATGCGGATTTACCCGACATCCGTTCCGCTGACCGACGAACTCACCAAACGCGGTTACACTGAAGTGGTGGAAAAACGCAAAAACCCCAGTTGGGCGCCGACGCCCTCCATGCGGGAACGCAATCCGGAATGGCCGGCACGTATCGAGGGGGGTGATCCGGACAACCCCTTGGGTACTCGCGCACTGTACCTGTCGTGGCAGTACTACCGTATTCACGGGACACAGGACACGCGCAAGATCGGCCGCCGGTCGTCAAACGGCTGCATCGGTTTGTTCAACGAACAGATCGAGGAAGTCTACGAGCGAGCGCCTGTCGGCACTCAAGTCAAACTCATCTGACCCAACGGGCAAGGCGGAAGATACAGGCATGGACAAATTAACTGCGCTGATTGGTGCCGTTTTTGTTATCGGCGGGGGTTTTGCCGTTTGGCAGTTCGTTGGAGCCGAAGATTTAGCGGTTGGCCACTCCATGACGCCACCTGACACAAGCGAGATTGCCGAAGGCGATCCGATCGTCCAGGTCCAGCTGCCTGACGCACTCTCGCAGCAGGCGGCGCTTGGGAAGAACATATTCGAGGCAAAATGTTCCGAGTGTCACGGCGAAAATGCCGCCGGTCGCAACGGTGTTGCGCCGCCTCTCGTGCACAAGATCTACGAACCGAGCCACCATTCGGACATGGCTTTTGTTCTGGCAGCTCAAAACGGCGTCCGTGCACATCACTGGAATTTCGGTAATATGCCTAAGATCGAGGGATTGACCCAAGGAGACGTCAAGATGGTGGCCGCCTATGTCCGCGAATTGCAGCGGGCCAACGGGATCAACTGATGCGTTGGTCGAAGACGAACCGATGGATTCTGTCGGCCGTTTTCGGCCTTTTCCTTGTAGTACTCGGGGTGCCAGAGGCGCCGGTATATCATGGTGAAACGTCGTTGGGGCAGGAATACCATGGTCACGAAGACGCAGGGCCATCGACCGAGGCCTCTGGCCACTGCCATCCAGGCCTCGATTGTTCTGTCCCGGCAGCGTTATTGCTTCAGCCGAACATGGCGTACGAGCCTTCTTTTCTGAAAGCCGTCATGCAAGACGGCGCGATCCAACGAACCGAATTGCGCCCGATCAGCGATCCTCCACCGCCCCGACGGTGGGTCTGATTTCACATCGCTCGAAAAGCAGACCCAAAGAAGGATCGAAGACATGAAAAAGACGACTATCGTAGCGGCAGTGTTGATTGCAGGTACTGCGGTCACGGCATTCGCGCATAGCGGTGCCACCGGCATCGTGAAAGAGCGCATGGATGCCATGCTTGCAATGGGGAAGGCGGTCAAGACCGTGGCCCCGATGATGCGGGGCGAAACGGCCTATGACGCAGAAACAGTGCGCGATGCCGCGCGCCTGTTCCAGCAGCACGCCGGTGAGAGCATGACAAAGCTGTTCCCAGAGGGCACAGGGGGCATGCCCTCGGAAGCCAAGGACGAGGTGTGGACCGACTGGGAGCGCTTCGCGGCATTGGCAAGTCAGCTGGAAGAATACTCTGAGGGCCTGGAACGCGCAGCCGACAATGGATTGGGCGGCATGAGCGGCAATACCTCCATGGATGGCGCCTCGATGATGGGCGGCGGGTCAATGATGGGAGGCGATACAACCATGATGGGCGGGAGCACGATGATGGGCCGAGGCGACATGATGGATGCGGCCGCCATTGCCGAAATGCCCGCCGACGCAGCATTCGCGATGACGACCCAGGTCTGTTCCGCATGCCATGAACGCTTCCGGGCGGAAGAAGACTGACCATGCGCCGGTTCTTGACACTCGTCAGCGGGGCCGCCGTGCTGGGCGCGGCCAGCCTCGGCGTCGTGATTGCATGGCCTGTCGGCAGTGCAGTGACTCCGATTGCAATAGAGGGCAATGTCGACCGGGGCGCATATCTGGCGCGCGCCAGTGGGTGCATTGCCTGTCATACCAATTTTGAAGCGGGCGGCGCACTACTTGCCGGAGGGGCGCCGCTCGAAACCCCGTTCGGAACGTTCTACCCGCCCAACCTGACGACAGACCCGGAACATGGCATGGGCGAATGGACGGCAGAACAGTTCGCAAAAGCCGTGCGGCAAGGCATCGGCCCCGATGGAACGCCGTACTATCCGTCTTTCCCGTACACCTTCTATGCGGATTTTTCTGATCAGGATATCGCTGACCTCTGGGCGGCGTTTCAAACCGTGCCGCCCGTGGACGAGCCTGCACCAGAAAATGATGTCAGCTTCCCATTCGACCAACGATGGGGGCTGAAGCTCTGGCGAGCGGCGTTCTTCTACGATCCGGATACCGAACCGATTGAAGGGCGAAGCGACGCATGGAATCGAGGACGGGAATTGGTGCGCGGTGCGGCACATTGCGGAGCCTGCCATACGCCGCGCAATCTTGCGGGAGGCCGCGATATCGGTGCTTCCTTTGCAGGCAACGCCCAGCTTCCCGGTGGCAGCAAGGCCCCCGCGATACGGCCAAAAGACCTGGTCAAAAATGACTGGACGGTTTCAAACCTCGCTTATGCGCTCCAGACCGGCATCACCCCTTCGGGCGATGCTTTCGGCGGCAGCATGGCGGAAGTGGTTCGCGAGGGAACTCGGTTTCTGACACCTGCCGATCGCGAAGCGATGGCGCTTTTCCTGCTGAACAAGGACACGGTCGAGGCGGAGAACCCCGCGTCGAACTAACACCACGCGGGGGCAACACGCCCCCGCTTTCTCGAGGATCGAAATGAGACAAACACGTCGGGATTTCTTGCGCCATGCAACACTGGCGGCCTGCGCGGCGGCCATCCCGCAGTCGGCTTTTGCCGCGACCCCGTTCGAGGACCTGATTGCCAAGGTTGCACGTCGACAGCTTCTTCCGGACACCTACCCGGAAACAGAGATCTGGGGCTATGACGGCCTCGTTCCGGCCCCGGAAATCAGGGTCACACAAGGCGATCGGGTGCGTCGCAGGTTTCGCAACGAGGTACCCGATCCCAGTTCGGTTCACTGGCACGGAATCCGGATCGACAACGCGATGGATGGCGTTTCAGGGCTGACCCAAGAGGCCGTAGCGCCGGGTGGAACCTTTGACTACGACTTCGTCGTACCGGACGCGGGCACCTATTGGTATCACGCGCATAATCGCTCATACGAGCAAGTCGCGCGTGGTCTGCGCGGTGCCTTGATCGTCGAAGAGGTCGATGGACCGGACATCGACCGCGAGGAAGTCATCGTTCTGGAGGACTGGTTGCTCGACCCTGAGAGCGGGCAGCTGTTCGACAATTTCGAACAGCCCATGATGATGAGCCACGGTGGACGTACCGGCAACTTTATCACGACCAACGGGCGCTATGACCTGACCTTGCCCGCGCAGCGCAACGAGCGCATTCGCTTGCGGATCATCAACGCAGCAAGCGCTCGAATTTTCCCGCTGAGGCTCTCTGGATTCAGTGGCTGGACGGTGGCCGTGGATGGAATGCCAACCGGCCAACCCCAGTCGGTTGACGGCGAGTTGATCCTCGGCCCGGCACAGCGCGTCGACTTAATTGTGGATGTGACCGAAGACGAAGGCGGCACCGCCCAATTGCTTCGCATCGGCGATGATGATCAACTGACCCCGTTGGTGAGTTTTCTGGTCAACGGCACAGCCAGTTCAGTACCAAGAGGCAAGCCACTGCCGTTGCCGCCGAACCCCGCGGCACACGCCCCGGACCTTGCCGATGCGCGTGATTTGCGACTGGTCATGTCCGGCGGGGCAATGGGGCGAATGCAGTCCGCATTGCTTGGCGGGGAACGTCTTGGATTCCGTCAGCTTGCCCAAGCGGGCAAATTCTGGGCCCTGAATGATGTCGCCGAAATGACCTACACGCCACTGGCCGATCTATCCCTGAACGAGCCGGTGCGCCTGAAGATCGAGAACCAGACCGTTTTCCCACATGCGATGCACCTGCACGGGATGCATTTCCGCGAGCTGCGCCCCGACGGCGCGTTCGGGCCGATGCGGGACACGATCCTGTTGGCCGGCAACGAGTCCCGGGAGATCGCCTTTACGGCAGACAATCCCGGCAAGTGGCTGTTCCATTGCCACATGCTCAGCCACGCCGCATCTGGCATGACAACCTGGATACGGGTCACATGAGATATCTCGTTTGGTCCCTTCCGATCACTGTCGCAGCAGCCGCCTTCACGTATTGGCTCTCGACCAGTGCATCCTCGGATGTCGGCAGCGCGTCCAGGGCGGAGAGCTACGACATCGAAGAAGGCGCGTTGCTCTACGCAGAAAACTGTGCGTCTTGTCATGGCGCGGGTCTGGAAGGCCAGCCGGAATGGCGAACGCCCGGCGCGGATGGGCGCCTGCCAGCACCACCACATGATGAGACGGGTCACACCTGGCATCATCCTGACAGCCTGCTCTTCGATTACACAAAACTGGGGGGTGCGGCGCTTCTGGCGCGTCAGGGCGTCGAATTCGACAGTGGCATGCCCGGTTTCGCAGACGTGCTGACCGACCAGCAAATTCACAACATCCTGGCCTTCATCCGGTCCACCTGGCCAGACCGCATCCGCGAAGTCCAGGCCGCGCGGACAGAAGCCGACGAACAACGGGGAGAGAACTAAAATGCGTTTCAGACAAGCCTTCACGACGGTCGCGATAGCTGCCTTGCTTCCGATACCGGCACTCGCGGACGAACTGTCAGAGTCCCGGGTCAAGGAACTTGTGCTCGAGGCAATCCGCGAGAACCCGGAGATTGTCATGGAGGCCGTGGCGATCCTCGAACAAAGGCAGGCGCAAGCGCAGGAGCTCAGTCAGGCCCAAGTTCTGAATGACCAGCGCGATCTGATCGAGAACGATCCGAATGCGCCGGTTCTCGGCAACCTGGAAGGGGACGTCACTGTTGTGGAATTTTTCGACTACAACTGTCCCTATTGTCGGCGGGTCAAACCCGAGGTGCGGGCTTTGATCGAAGACGATCCCAACATTCGCCTCGTCTATCGTGAATGGCCCATTCTCGGAGACGGATCGGTGTTTGCCGCGAAAGCGGCCTTGGCATCGCGCAAGCAGGACAAATACGAAGAGTTTCACTGGGCAATGATGGGGCTGGAAGGCCGCGCGGAAGAGGCCTCCGTGCTGCGCGTGGCCGAGGAGATCGGCCTGGATATCGCGCAGTTGCGCAAGGACATGGAGGCCCCCGAGGTCGAAGAGCACATTGCGACCTCCATGCAACTGACCCAAGCTCTGGGCTTTAACGGCACGCCGTCTTTCGTGATCGGGGATGCGCTGGTCCCGGGCTTCGTCGAAAAGGCGCAGCTTGCCGACTTGGTCGAGGAAGCCCGCAAAGTCGAAGACTGAAATTCTGTGCCCGGACCACCCTTGGGTGGTCCAGGCACTGCATCAAGCGGCCGCAGGTTCCACGTTGTAGCCCGCATCCCGAATGATCGCTTGGACCTGATCGGCTGGTAACACGCTGTCGACATGCACCTGTCGGGCAGAAAGGTCACATTCTACGCCTGCATTCGGATCTGCGCTCTTCACCGCGCTTTCGATTGCTGCGGTGCAATGCCCACAGCTCATGTCCGGAACGCTGAACTTCATCGGAACCACTCCTTGATCTGATTTCTATCGGTGACATGGGGCTTCCCCCCGCTGGAAGGTCAAGTGAAGAAATTTATTTGGCGCCCTCCCATTGACCCTCCAGTAACTGGAAGCCTCATATTCCACTTCGAATGGAAAAACAGGTGACACATATGCCCGAACCCAAACAGATCAGCCTGCCGATCGAAGGCATGTCATGCGCGTCCTGCGTTGGCAGGGTCGATCGCGCATTGAATGCAATCGACGGCGTAGAGGATGTGTCGGTGAACCTTGCCTCGGAAACTGCTCGCATGAGCGTGGACGCGCTCAAGCGCATTCCCGACATCATCGAATCCCTTCGCGAGCTGGGCTACCCCGCGCGGAAGGCCAGGGCCGAACTCACGATTGCAGCGATGTCCTGTGCCTCTTGCGTCGGGCGGGTCGATAAGGCGCTTGCCGCGGTGCCCGGGGTGGTCGAGGTGAACGTCAACCTCGCCTCAGAGACGGCGACGGTCGTTTACGTCGAAGGTCTTGTCACGACATCCGATCTGATCGAATCAAGCGGCGCGGCAGGGTATCCAGCAACCGTGGCAACGGCCCAGGCCGGTGACGACAGAGTTGCGCGCAAGGAGGAAGAGGCTCAGGCGCTTGCCAAACGGGTCACCTTTGCGGCCATCCTCGCCTTGCCGGTCTTCCTGATCGAAATGGGTGGCCACGTCATTCCGGCCGTTCATATGCTGATCGAGACCACGATTGGCCAGCAGACGAGTTGGCTTCTTCAGTTCGTGCTGACGACAATCGTTCTCTTCGGCCCGGGCCGGACGTTTTACACCAAGGGTTTCCCGGCCTTGTTCCGGGGTGCCCCCGACATGAACAGCCTCGTCGCGGTCGGCACCGGGGCGGCTTACCTTTATTCCGTGGTTGCGACATTCGTACCGTCGGTCCTGCCTGACACGCTGCGCACCGTCTATTTCGAGGCGGCAGCGGTCATCGTCGTTCTGATCCTTCTGGGGCGGTTTCTTGAAGCGCGCGCCAAGGGGAGAACGGGCGCGGCCATCCAGAAGCTATTAGGGCTTCAGGCGCGGACTGCACGCGTGATGCGGGACGGAGAAAGCGTCGAGATCGAGATCGATGCGCTGGTTCAGGGTGACATCGTCATCGTGCGCCCTGGTGAACGCATCGCGGTCGATGGCGAGGTCATCGAGGGGACCAGCCGCGTCGACGAAAGCATGCTGACAGGCGAGCCGATCCCCGCTGAAAAAGGTGCCGGAGATACGGTGACCGGCGGGACGGTCAACGGCGCCGGAAGCCTACAGTTCCTCGCCACGCGGGTCGGCGCCGACACGACCCTGGCGCAGATTATTCGCATGGTCGAAGAGGCCCAGGGCGCCAAACTGCCGATCCAGGGATTGGTCGACCGGATCACCTTGTGGTTCGTGCCTGCCGTGATGGCGATCGCGGCGGCGACCGTGCTGGTCTGGCTGTTTTTCGGGCCTGATCCGGCCCTGACGATGGCGCTGGTCGCCGGTGTGTCGGTGCTCATCATCGCGTGCCCCTGCGCGATGGGGCTTGCGACGCCGACCTCGATCATGGTCGGGACGGGACGTGCTGCGGAAATGGGTGTCCTGTTCCGTAAAGGTGACGCCTTGCAGCAACTTGATTCCGTTGATGTGGTCGCCCTCGACAAAACAGGCACGGTGACCGAGGGGCGACCCGCACTGACTGACCTTGTGCTGGCGGAAGGGTTCGATCGCCCAACAACGCTCTCGAAGATCGCTGCCGTGGAGTCGCTCTCCGAGCATCCTGTCGCGGACGCCATCGTGCGGGCCGCGCGGGCCGAGGGCGCACCTCTTGTGGCGGCCGAAGGCTTTCAATCGGTCACAGGTTACGGCGTGCGCGCCGTGGTCGAAGACGTGGAGGTGTTGGTTGGGGCCGACCGCTACATGGCGCGCGAAGGCATTGACGTCTCGGCATTGGCTCCAGAGGAAACGAAGATCGCAAGCAAGGGTCGCACGGCGCTTTACGCTGCCATAGATGGGCGTGTCGCCGCCGTGATCGGCGTGGCCGATCCGGTCAAACCGGCAAGCCGCGCAGCCATCGCAGCGCTGCACGAAAAGGGTCTTGCGGTTGCGATGATCACCGGCGACAAACGCGAAACCGCCGAAGCCATCGCCCGCGAAACCGGTATCGACCACGTCATCGCCGGCGTCCTGCCGGACGGCAAGGTTGCGGCGCTCGACAGTTTGCGCCAAGGGAACAAGCGCATCGCCTTTGTCGGCGACGGGATCAACGACGCCCCGGCGCTGGCGCATGCCGATGTGGGCATCGCCATTGGAACCGGCACCGATGTGGCCATCGAATCTGCGGATGTCGTCCTGATGTCGGGCGATTTGCGCGGCGTGGTGAACGCCTTCGAAGTATCGCGGCGGACCATGCGCAACATCCGGCAGAACCTGTTCTGGGCCTTTGCCTACAACGTGGCACTTATTCCGGTCGCTGCCGGGGTGCTTTATCCCGCCTTTGGGTTGCTCCTGTCACCAATCCTTGCGGCGGGTGCGATGGCGTTGTCCTCGGTGTTTGTCCTGACCAATGCCCTGCGGCTGCGGCGCATCGCGCCTGCGATGGACGAGCAGCGCGCAATCCCGGCAGAGCTGGCAGCCGCCACTCCTTCTCCAGCAGAATAACGGAGGTTCGACATGAACATCGGAGACGTTGCCCGACAATCGGGTGTGCCCCCAAAAACAATCCGCTACTACGAGGACATCGGGCTGATCCGCCCGAACCGTAGCGAGAACGGCTACCGCGCGTTCACCGAGAGCCACATTCACAAGCTGGCGTTTCTGGGTCGCGCACGGGCCTTGGGGTTCACCATCGAAGATTGCAGGACGCTCCTGTCGCTCTACGAGGATGAAAACCGCGAAAGCATGCAAGTGAAGGCGGTTGCGGAAGACCATCTGCGCCAGATCGAGGAAAAGATCGCGAAACTGCAATCCATGCGCGCGACGCTCGCCGAACTGGTGGAAAAATGTGCCGGGGATCACCGGCCCGACTGCCCCATCATCGAGGATCTGTCGCCGGAGCGGTTGGCCAAGTGACAGGCAAGAAGGGGCTGTACCTCAGAACCAGATCGCGCGGACCGGCATCCAGATACCCATGAAGATCATCATCAGGTTTTCCGTCAGCGAAATGAACCCCAGCGGGACGGAACTGTCACCGCCGACGCAGGCGCATTTCAGCTCTCTCTTGTCGATATAAACAGCCTTGAACACGCTGACAGCGCCGACCGTGCCGATAAACAGGGCGACAGGCGCCGAGAGCCACAGCAGCGCGCCGGCAGTCATCAGGACACCTGCCAACGCTTCGCCGAACGGGTAGACCTTGCCGTATCGCACCCATTTGCGCGCCAGCAGATCGTAGTTGAGGAACATCGTCGAAAACCCTTCGACATCCTGCAATTTCTGGATCGCGAGAATGGTCATGGACAGCGAAATGAACCATTCGAACCCCCGCAAGGTAAGGACCGACCCGTACTGGTGCCAAGACAGGCCCAATGCCAACAGCGCGGCAACGGAAAAGATCGCGATGACCGGCTGGTAGGTCGTGTCGCTTTGCTCTTCCTCGGGTGGGTCAATGTCGAAAAACACCCTGAGATCATCGTAACCGCCGATCCGTTCGTCCCCGATGAAAGTCTGCGGCGTCGTCTCGACCCCGTGCTTCTCCATGAAAGCATCGGTGTCTTCACGGGTGTCAAGCGGATGGTCTTCCACCTCGAAGCCTTGCCGCTCCAGCAGGTCTTTCGATTTCAGACCGTAGGGGCAGACATGGCCCGGCATGACCATGCGATAAAGCTGCGCGGATTTACTGTCTGTGTCGCGGGGCATGTCCTTTCCTCCTTATCCGCTGCACGTAAGTTGACCACGGAACCCGGCTTCGTAGTCGGTTCCCGCGCTGACGATCAGATCGGTCAGGTCACCGTTCGTCTCTGCGATCTCGGCCGACAGCGGGCCTTCAGAAAATGCATTTTCGCCCTGCGCATTCAGGCGCACCAGATCACCGCTGATCTTCATTGCGGCGGCAGACCCTTCGCCGGTTTCACCAGTCACCAGTACAGCCGGACTGTCCGAGGTGTAAGCAAAGCGGCAATTTCCGCCATTCGGGAACACCGCAGCGATTTCGTCTTCCGTCAGAAACTCAGGATCGACCTTCGACACGACCTCCGTTTGAAGCGCCTGTTGCGCATCCACAACCTGCGCCGGCGTTTCGCTTCGCGTGGCCGATGCTTCGCCGTTTGCTCCAATGTCAGCAATAAGGTAGCGCATTTCGGCGATTTCCTTGTCCTGCGCATAGATAATGTCGTCTGCGAGCCCCCGGACGCGCGGGTCGGTGATCTCGGCACGAGTCGACGTCATGATGGCGATCGAGTGGTGCGGGATCATGGCGCGCATGTAGGACCTGTCCTGCACCGTGAATTGCCCGCGAACCAGCCAGAGGCTCGCCGCGAAAAGGACTATTGCGCCAACGAAAATCGCGATGTTGGCTTTGGTGTTCTGATACATGGACAACATGTACGCCAACATGATCACGGCCATGGTCGCCCCCATCAGGATGGCCATGTAAAGGCGTGTCTCCGAAAAGAAGATATGGCCCCAAAGATAGGTGTTCAGGTACATCAGAACGAACATGACCACGGTCGATGTTCCGATCATCATAAAGAATCGTGAGTAGTGCATTTCCAGTCACCTCCTTGCAGTTCTCTGTAAAACAACAACATTCCAGCGCTGGAGAGTTCCAAAAGCACGAATTTTCGTAGTTTCAAGGCAACAAAGGCGCGTCGTTTGCCCCGGTTCACGGCTTCTTTTCTTTGCCCCTGACGCGCACTGAATTTTCATGGGTCCGAGGAGATCGCGCCATGCAGAATTTCACGAGACGAGAATTGATTTGTGCCGGAGCGATGGGTTGCTTTCTGCCCACAACTGCCTGGGCCCACAAAGTCAAATTGCCCGAACGGTTCGAACCACAATTGGTAAACACCCGTCGTGGTGACTGGGTTAAAGGCGATGTCCACGTCGTTCCCGACGATTTTTTCCTTTATTTCATGCTCGAGGACGGGATGGCGATCCGCTACGGGGTCGGGGTAGGGCGCAAAGGTTTGTACGAACCCGGAGAGTTCACGGTAGCGCGCAAGGCCAAATGGCCATGGTGGCGGCCAACGAACGCCATGATCCGGCGCGAGCCACGCAAATACGCAAAGTACAAGGATGGACTGAAAGGCGGGCCAAACAACCCGCTCGGGGCCCGCGCGCTCTATCTCTACGATGCCGAGGGACGCGATACCTATCTTCGCATTCATGGAACGAACGCCCCGGAGACAATTGGGTCTGCCGTGTCGAATGGATGCGCGCGGTTGACGAATGAACATGTGAAGGATCTGTACGAACGCGTTGAAATCGGCGCCCGCGTCTTCCTGTATCCCAAAGTGACAACGGCGTGAGGAGTGTTCTGTCGCCTTGAAGTTCCTCTTCCGGAAATGGCACACGTGCGGCAGTTGGCGAAAGCCAGTCTATCATTCATGAGGTGACGGAATTGTCTTTGAGCCGGAGGTCTTTCCTTGGCGGGATGACCGTTGCGCTGGCTGGTACCCGCTTGCCAGCAGCGACACACGAGTTGATCCTCGCGCCCCAATCGATCAAGGCGCACCTTGCTGGGTACGACGTGTCGATGTTGGGCTTCAACGGTGGTCTGCCGGGCCCAGAAGTCAGAATGCGACAAGGACAAACCGCCCGCATTACCCTCGATAACCGATTGGAGGAGGGCGCTCTCGTTCACTGGCATGGGTTGCGGGTTCCAAATCGGATGGATGGTGTCAACGTCCTCACTCAGGATGTGGTCATTCCGGGCGACTCGTATCGTTATCAATTCGGCGTCCCGGATGCCGGCACGTATTGGTATCACTCGCATTACCTGTCTTACGATCAGGTCAGCCGCGGTCTTTTCGGCGCCTTCATCGTCGAGGAGCAAAATGCGCCGGCTGTCGACCATGACATCGTTGTTCAGTTCTTCGATGTCTTGCTGGATCAGTCCGGGCAGTACGACGAAGCGTTCAACCCGGCCCACTTCGCAACCGAGGGCCGTATCGGCAATACGGTCACGGCACTTGTTTTCAATGGAACCGGCAAGACTGTGAAACGAGGCGACCGTCTGCGACTGCGTCTCATAAATCCCTCTATCGACAGGGTGTACCGTGTCGCCCTGGATGGTTTGATAGGCAAGATCGTTGCACTGGATGGCATGCCTCTGGCGCATCCTCGGACGCTCGAACCGATCCTTCTCGCTCCGGGGCAAAGATGCGATGTGATTGGTGATGCGACCGGGCCTATTAGATTCGACGACAGCTTTGGAGAACAGACGTTGAGCCTTGGCGAAATCGCTGTTTCCGGTTCCCGTGAGCCCGCGAAAGCGCCCATCACCGCATTGCCCGCCAACCGAATGCCCGCCCCGAAAGACCCCGGCCAAACCGCGGAGCTGGTGCTCCAGGGAGGTGCGGGAAGCGCGTCCCACAACGGCACAGGGACATGGGCGCTCAATGACGTATCCGGCCTGCCTCGAAGGCCTTTCCTATCCGCCGCGCAGGGGACGACCGCGCGCATTTCGATCCGCAACGAAACCGGGTTCCCACACGTCATGCATCTGCATGGCCACCATTTCTGGGAACTCGATGCGGCGGGTGAAGCCGGTCCATACCGGGACTCGACCTATCTGGATACCGGCGAGACGCGGGATATTCTCGTCGTCCTGGACAATCCGGGATCGTGGATGCTGCATTGCCACATGTTGAGCCACCAAGCCGACGGTATGGCAACGTGGATCAGAGTCGGCTGAGGGTCGAGACGGATACATACCGTTACAAATCTCTGAATGATAACAGGCCTTTCGCCGTCTACGTAACCTGACAAGCGAGAAACAGGTCCATCGACTGCCAATGGGAGCGTTCATTGACCCTGACACCAAAATCTCTCGGCATGACTGCGGCGGCAGGATCAGCCGCCTTGCTGTTGGGGGCCTTCGTTTTCCAGGCTCTTGGGTACGCGCCGTGCGCAATGTGCATCTGGCAACGCTACCCACACGCAATCGCCATTGGAATGGGCGCTCTGTTGCTCTTTGCTCTGCCGATTTTGCCAATCCTGATAATCGGTGCCCTGTCGGTACTCAGCACATCCGCGTTGGGAGTGTTTCATACCGGTGTCGAGCGCGGCTGGTGGGAGGGACCGACTTCTTGCACGGGATCCGGCCTCGATGTTTCCCAAATGTCGGTATCGGAATTGCTGCCCTCTGCCAGTTCAAATACGTCCAATCTTGTTCTGTGCAGTGAGGTTGTCTGGGAATTTCTGACGTTGTCCATGGCCAGTTGGAACGCGATCCTAAGCGGTGTCCTTGCTTGCCTCTGGTTGGTCGCGATCGCAAGACATCAAAAGGTTCGGTGGCATGGGGTCGCGGACGTTTCTTGAATCGTCCCGCATTCATCGAAAACAAACAAAGGGCTTCGCTTCATGGTTACAAGACGACACTTCCTTGCACTTTCCGGCTCGCTGTTTTCAGCGTCTCTGAGTTCGCCAGCATTCGCTAAGACCTGGCCGTCAACAGCCGAAAAAGCAGCTTGGGATGCGCAGATCACGCCCGCCAACTATGACCCGGCAACAACCAACCCATGGGGGCTGCATCCCAGGCTGCTGCCGCAACGCGTTTTGGCGAATGACGGTTTGCGCCCGGGTGACATTCACGTCGATGCGATCGCGCGCTATCTGTACCATATCGAGGAAGGTGGCACCGCGATGCGATACGGGGTGGCGATTGCCAAGGGCGATCTCTATGAACCCGGCACCTATACGATCCGCCGAAAGGTCGAATGGCCGCACTGGACGCCAACGCAGTCAATGATCGAACGCGATCCGGAGGCTTACGAGCGGTTTGCCGACGGTATGGAGCCCGGCCCCAACAATGCCTTGGGCAGCAGGGCTTTGTATCTATTCGTCGGAGATCGGGATACGTACCTTCGAATTCACGGAACGCCGAGCCCTCGCAGCATTGGCGGCCGGGCCAGTTCGGGATGCGTGCGCATGGTGATGGCCCACATCAATGATCTCTATCCGAATGTCGCTGTCGGATCGACGGCGTTCCTTTACTCGGCCGAAGACAGCGTTACCGCTCGAAGCTAACCTATTGCATCTTTGGCTCACACGCCGAGGACTGCGTCGTGCAGGGACATCTTCCAATGAATTGTTGGACGAACACTCACGGCTGTGTCGCAAGTGAACTTTCGAACTGTGCGATCGCTACGGATTTGTCGTCCTCATCGTTCTCGAACAGCTTTGTGGTTCGCACGCCCGGCAACTTGCCAAAATCCGCCATCAGGCGCTTTGGAAAAAATGTGCGTCCGATGGATTCAAATCCTGGTAATTGTCTGAGTACCGCGGAGGTACTGGCACTACAAAAACCGGAAGCGGCTGGGCCGCTGGCAATTGCAAGGCGCAAAGCCTGCTCCGCGACTTCGGGAGACACATCGATCTCTTGTATGACGACATGGTAGGTCTCGCGAGCATGAGCCCGCGCATAAAAATCGGCCACTTGTGGAGTAATGCCATAAAGCACATCTCCCCGTTCCGGTACAGCGCTCAGCCGGACCGTTCCTGCCGGATCGAAGATAACACGCTGCGACCCATTAATCATGACGCTGCTATGCGCACCCGCCCCGGACCTGTTGTTGATCATGGTGTACAACGTCAGCGCGGCCGGTCCATCGTGACGGTAGGATGCGCTACTGATGACTTCGGCTGAAGCATCCGGGCGCATGTCGTTTCCTGCACCGCACCCCGCCAAAATTACCAAGGTTAGAACTGAGAAAATGCGGTTCAAAAAGAGCACCCTGCAGCCTCCTGCCATGGGTTGAATGATTGAATTTTCGGGATATTCAGGGCCTCTAGCAATCTCGACATCAACTCTTCCGGATTTCACCTCTACCGAAACATGGGTTCGGTTTCGGTTGGTATACGGATCCTCGACACCTTTTTTTCTGGATATCGCATGTTTCAGATGAAGAGGAGCGTTCGCCCCGAATTGATTTGTCGCAATTTGTAACAGACCCCGCCTTTGTGACCTCGCGATACAAAACACCGGCTCGCGTGGCATTCCGCATCTGCAGGTGCCCCCCATATGCTGGGTATCGCAACACTGACACGAGGTGATCGAAATGAAACGCAACACTTTACTCGCTGCAATGACCCTGGCTGCAACCGCCCTTGGCGGTGCCGCATTCGCGGACGCCAACCACGGGCGTGGGGGACAATTTGGCGCCCAGAGCGGACCAGGCATGATGCAGAACGGTGGTCCCGGTATGATGGGGAACATGGGCGGAATGATGGACATGATGAAGCGCATGCACGGAAACATGATGGGCGCAGGCATGATGGGCGCAGGCATGGGCAGTGGTATGATGAGCCCAGGCATGGCTGGCGGCATGATGCAAATGTTCGACACTGATGGAGACGGCACAACGACGCCGGAAGAAATGCGCACGCAGCTGCAGGCCAAGCTTTCCGAGTTTGACAGCGACGGGGATGGAAGCCTCTCGATTACCGAGTTTGAAGCTCTCCACAGCGCGATGATCCGCGAAATGATGGTGGATCGCTTCCAACACCTCGATGCCGATGGCGACGGCGCGGTGACGCCGGAAGAGATGGCCGCTCCTGCCGATAGGATGGAGCGGATGCAGATGATGCGGTCGAATATGGCAGATGCGCCTGCGCGGCCTGGCAACGGTCAGGGCATGGGCAACGGCTCCATGATGCAGGACAACTGAGCCAATGGGTGCCGGTTTTTTTCCGGCACCCGTCCTCACAACCCCAAAACCATTCGCGGTCGGGACATTGAACCGAACCGCGACCTGAACCGTTTAGCCTCGGTATGCCAACAAATAGAGACACGGAAAGGAAAATTCCCATGGCCTATACCTATGATCGCGTCCTGAAAGACACCAAAATCGATGACGCAGAGATGCGTGTTCGGGATGCTTTGGCAGACAAGGGCTTCGGCGTTCTGACTGAGATTGACGTCAAAGCGACGATGAAAAAGAAACTTGATGCGGACATGCCGCCTTACCGCATCTTGGGGGCCTGTAATCCGGGCATGGCGCACAAAGCCATCGAGATCGAGCCTCGCATCGGTGCGATGCTTCCCTGCAATGTTATCCTGCGGCAACTGGACGGCGACACCGAGGTCAGCGCGGTCGATCCTGTCGCTTCGATGCAGGCGGTGCAGAACCAAGACCTGGACGCGGTCGCCGGCGAAGTCCGCGATCTCCTTCGGGACGCCCTCGACACCGCGTGATGGCGGGATGGGCGTTGGATGCCCTGTCGCAGATCGAGCGCCTTTAGCGGTGCTCGATCAATGCCATCTAATCCCCACGTAAATTCCTGATGAGGAACTCACCCAGTGCTGCCAGCGGGATTGCCATTTCCGGATATTGGAACCGACCTCTTCTCCTTCGACATCGGGGGGGTCACATTCGCACTCCGCTGGTACGCGCTAGCCTATATCTTCGGTATCCTGATTGGCTGGCGCATTTGTTCGAGTGCCATAAGCCGTCCCGCGCTCTGGACGTCAGCTGGACCGCCGCTTGACCGAACGCAGATCGAAGATCTTCTGACGTGGATCATCATCGGCGTGATTGCTGGTGGTCGCCTGGGCTTTGTACTGTTCTACCAGCCCGCATATTATCTCGCCAATCCCTTGGAAATTCTGATGGTCTGGCAAGGCGGCATGTCTTTCCACGGGGGGTTCGCGGGAGTTGTCATCGCGGCCTTGCTGTTCTGCCTTAGACAGAACGCGTCATTGCTCAGCACTGGCGACTTGCTGGCTTTGGCAACACCACCAGGCTTGTTTCTTGGAAGGCTGGCGAACTTCACCAACAATGAGTTGTGGGGGCGTCCAACGGACGTTCCCTGGGCGGTGATCTTTCCCGGCGAAGTCGCGCAGGCCTGCCCAGGGGTTAGCGGCCTCTGCGCCCGACACCCGTCCCAGCTGTACGAGGCGGTATTGGAGGGGCTCATTCTTGGAATACTGCTCATTTATCTCGCTTGGGGCCGGGGCTGGCTGAAAATGCCCGGTGCCTTGGCTGGCGTGTTTCTGACCGGCTATGGTCTTGCCCGAAGTTTCGTCGAGATGTTCCGGCAACCGGACCAACAATTTGTGACGGCGGACAACCCGATCGGCCATGCGCTTCATTTTGGTGAGTGGGGTTTGACCATGGGCCAGTTGCTCTCCATGCCAATGGCGCTGGTCGGGCTGGCGTTGATCGTGTTCGCCCGGCGGGAACGGGGCCGGACAGCGCCACCCCGCAGAGCCGCAATGTAATCGCCGTACTGATCTCTCTTGACCCTCCCGCGGATGGAAGCCCTAGGCAAGAGAAGCATTCTCGGAAAGGACCGCAAAATGAGCACTCCCGACAGTTCTGAAACCACAGCAGCTTCTTCGGTATTCGTTTGCCCCATGCACCCTGAGGTGCGGCAGGACGAGCCCGGCAATTGTCCGAAATGCGGGATGCACCTCGTGCCGGAATCGGAGCTCGAGGTCCATTCAGCACATGATCATCACGAACACCACGCGGGTGCCACGCCGGCCGATGGCCGATATGATCTGGTTCCTACAGGACATGATGGTCCCATTTTCACCTGCCCGATGCACCCTCAGGTGCGGCAGCCTGATCCGGGCGCGTGTCCGATCTGTGGTATGGGATTGGAACTGGAATCCGGTGTGCCGGGCGATGAAGGTCCAAATCCCGAACTGGTGGATTTCACACGGCGGTTCTGGGTCGGCACAGTCCTGACGATCCCGCTCCTTGTCCTCACGATGGGGCCATTCGTCGGTTTCCCCGCAGTCCGGACTTTTTTTGGCGAAAGCACCACACAATGGATCGAATTGATCCTGGCAACGCCAGTGGTCTTGTGGTGCGGCTGGCCGTTTCTGGAACGCGGATGGATTTCGTTCCGCACATTGAACCTCAACATGTTCTCCCTGATCGGCATGGGCGTTCTTGCCGCCTGGCTCTTCAGCGTCGTTGCCGTTCTCGCACCGGACATATTCCCTGATGGGTTCCGAGACTCCGAAGGCCATGTCGGCGTCTATTTCGAGGCGGCGGCGGTGATCGTGACGCTGGTGCTGCTCGGCCAGGTGATGGAACTACGCGCCCGCGAGGGGACCGGCAAGGCGATCCGCGCGCTTCTCGACATGGCGGCAAAGACCGCGCGGGTCATCCGGGACGACGGATCCGAGGAGGAAATCCCGCTGGAGGACGTGCAAGTCGGGGACCGGCTGCGCGTGCGGCCCGGTGACAAGGTGCCGGTCGATGGCGTGGTTCTGGACGGCCGGTCCTCGGTCGACGAAAGCATGATCTCCGGTGAACCCGTGCCGGTCGAGAAGACCGAGGGCGACCCGCTGACCGGCGCGACGATCAATGGCACCGGCAGTCTGGTGATGGAGGCGACGCGTGTCGGGTCCGACACGATGCTGGCTCAAATTGTCGAGATGGTGTCGAACGCGCAGCGCTCGCGCGCCCCGATCCAGAAATACGCCGACAAGGTGGCGGGATATTTCGTTCCGGCCGTCATCGGTATCGCGGTCCTGTCCTTCATCGCCTGGGCGATCTGGGGGCCCGCGCCTGCGCTTTCCTACGCATTGATTTCGGCGGTGGCGGTTCTGATCATCGCCTGTCCTTGTGCGCTTGGCCTGGCGACACCGATGTCGATCATGACAGCGACAGGACGGGGCGCTCAGGCAGGGGTGCTGATCAAGAACGCCGAGGCGCTGGAGCGGTTCGAGAAAGTCGATACCCTGATCGTCGACAAGACCGGCACGTTGACCGAAGGCAAGCCGCGGCTTGTCGACGTACTCCCGCAACCCGGCCACGACGAAGCCGAGGTCTTGCGTCTCGCCGCATCGCTTGAGCGCGGATCGGAGCACCCCTTGGCCGAAGCGATCGTCAGGGGTGCGGAGGAGCGAGATGTCAAAATGGACGAGGCACGGGACTTCGAGGCGGTCACTGGCAAGGGCGTCAAGGGGGTCGTTGACGGCAAAGCGGTCGCGCTCGGCAATTTGGCGATGATCCGCGAATTGGGGCTCGAGGCGGGCGCGTTGACCGCCAAGGCCAATGCCCGCCGCGACGAAGGCGAGACGGTCATGTTCGTTGTGCTGGATGGCGAGATCGCCGGTCTAGTTGCTGTCGCCGACCCAGTGAAGGAGACCACGCCAGAAGCCATCGAGGATCTGCATGAACTGGGGTTCCGCGTCATCATGGCGACCGGCGACAACGAACGCACGGCCAAGGCCATCGGCACGCGGCTCGGAATCGATGAGATCCGGGCCGACGTGCTGCCGGAGGACAAGGCGCGGATCATCCTTGAGTTGCAAGAGGCGGGCCACAAGGTCGCCATGGCCGGGGATGGCGTCAACGACGCCCCCGCGCTCGCGCAGGCCGATGTCGGCATCGCCATGGGCACCGGCGCCGATGTGGCCATCGAAAGCGCGGGCGTCACGCTGGTCAAGGGCAACCTTGATGGTATCGTGCGTGCGCGGCGGCTCGCCCGGGCCACGATGCGCAACATCCGCCAGAACCTGTTCTTCGCGCTGATCTACAACGCCTCCGGCGTGCCGGTCGCGGCGGGAGTTCTGTTTCCCTTCTTTGGCATCCTCATCAGTCCGATGTTTGCTGCCTTCGCCATGAGCGCGTCGTCAATCTCGGTGGTGCTCAATTCGCTGCGCCTTCGCGGCGTTCGTATCTAGAAGCGCGCAACAGCGTTCGGATGAACCAAAATTAAAAGGGGGCCATTTATGCAGAGCGAAAAAGAAACGTACCGCGAAAATTCCATCAGTCTGGGCGGAGCCGTTGCGATGGGGACAGGCGTGATGATCGGCGCTGGAATCTTTGCGTTGACGGGGCAAATCGCGCAGCTCGCCGGCCCGCTTTTCCCGCTTGCATTCATCGCCGGCGCGGTCGTCACAAGCTTCAGCGCCTACAGCTACATCAGGATGTCGAACAAATGGCCGTCCTCGGGTGGCATCGCCATGATCCTGCAGAAATGCTATGGCCCCGGAGCCATCGCGGGCGGGGCCGCACTGCTGATGGCGCTCAGCATGGTGATCGCGGAAAGCCTCGTCGCGCGAACCTTCGCCACCTATGTCCTGCGCCCTTTCGATATCGAAGGTGGCCCATTGGTCCCCGCTCTGGCTGTGGCCGTGATCGTTTTCGCCTTTTTGGTGAACATGGCCGGAAACCGCTCGGTCGGGCTGTTCTCGTTGATCATGGCCGCGATCAAGATCGGAGGCATAGCTCTGTTTGGCATCGCGGCCCTGTGGTCCAGTGGTTTTGCGTTCGCCGCGGCGTCCGAGACCTCACAATCCTACGGGCTCACGGGGTTCATCGCCTCTACGGCGCTGGCCATCCTTGCGTTCAAGGGATTCACCACGATCACCAACAGCGGAGCCGAGATCACTGAACCAAATCGCAATGTTGGCCGAGCGATCATGTTCTCTATCGGAATCTGCGTCGTCGTCTACCTGTTGGTCGCCTACGGGGTCGGTTCGAGTCTCACGATCGAGGAGATCATCTCAGCGCGTGACTATTCGCTGGCACAAGCGGCGCAGCCCGCCCTTGGACAAACCGGCTTCATACTCACGGTGATCCTGGCCGCTGTCGCAACGGCGTCCGGCGTTCTGGCCAGCGTCTTCGCGGTGTCGCGTATGCTGGCGATGCTGACCGACATGGAAATGATCCCGCACAGCCACTTCGGTATGCCAGGTCCCATCCAACGCCACACCCTGGTCTATACTGTCGTCATCGCCGCGACGTTGGCCGTGCTCTTTGATTTAGGCCGGATCGCATCCCTCGGTGCTTTCTTTTACCTCGTCATGGACATGATCATACATTGGGGCGTGTTCCGCTATCGTCGAGCAGACGTCGGCGCCTTCGGTATCGTGCTTTTGACTGCCCTGGCGCTCGATGCGATAGTACTGGCAGCTTTCACCGTGATGAAGCTTCAAAGCGACCCGATGATCGTTCTCTACGCCGCTGTCGGGATGATCGCTGTGTTCGCCTTCGAGCGCGTTTACTTGTCGCAATGGGTGGCACCGCAAGTCGCCCCCGCCCCCGCCCACGCCCACGGTGATTAGCCTGCCATCACCTGGCCTGAAGAGATGCGATGCCTTGTGCGCCGATCGTGATCAGCCCGACCGACAAGGCAAACGCAGCCAGGGCAAGCAGCATCACGCCCGTGTTCATGGGCAAGCGACGTACAACCGGTCCAAGAAATTCCGACCGCCCGAAAGCCGAGACGTAGAGCGGCAACGCGCTTATCATAGTCGCATAGAGGTAAACGCCGGAGATGTTCTCGAAAAACGCCGAACGCGCAAGAGTCGGGGATACAACCGCCAAAGCGGTTGAACGATTGCCGCCGAATGACCCGAACCAGTCGGCAGATAGAACGTATATCAGCACGTGGAGACCTGGAAAGAGAAGGGCTCTGAGCAAGACATCGACCAGCACGAAAAACGCCGTGTCTCTTGAGCCCGCCTTTGGTTGCTTTGTCATAGCGAAAAGGAAAAAACTGACATAGTTGACGGCAAAAACCACGGGCAAACCGTTGGTCGCAACCTGCCTTAGTAAGCGCATGAGTGCCGGTCCGCCGGCAGCAAGAGCCGGAGCAAAGCCCGGAGCCAGTAAGACGTAGAACAACAGGACCGGCAGTAATGCAGCGAAGCTGAACAGCAGGACATTTCTAACAAACTGAGCCGCGGGCATACTGATAGAGAAAAATCTATCCATTGAAATAGCCTGCCATGTGGGCACCACTAGGTCGATGATACGGGGCGTTGTTGCACAAGTCTGACGCCTCAGGATTCCCTTCGCGAACCCATGCTGTTAGCCGCATTCCATGAGCAACCCATCTCCCGCCCGCTATCGTACGACCAACTGGTCCAGCTACAACGCATCGCTGCGCAAGCGGGGGTCCCTGCTGATCTGGGTCGACGAAGACATCACTTGGCGCGCGCCCTCACCGCCGCCCTCCTAGCCGGCACGATATCATTTCTGTCCCCCTGCGTGCTACCTCTTGTGCCAGGTTATGTCTCCTACGTAACCGGGCGCACAGCCGCTGAGGGCGGGGTGGTCGGCGCTTCGCCGTCGCGCGCGGTCTGGCTGAGCCTGTGTTTTGTCCTCGGCTTCTCCACCATCTTCATGGGACTTGGCGCATCCGCGACTGCAATGGGTCAGGCCCTGCTTCGGTGGCGGTATGAACTCAACCTCGTTGGGGGCGGCATCATCATTTTCTTCGGGCTCTTCATGATAGGAGCCGCGCGTGTTTCGGTCATGGAACGCGACTTCCGATTCAATCTCAACATCCCCGGGGGCCAACCCGCTGCGTCCTATGTCCTCGGTCTTGCCTTCGGTTTCGGCTGGACTCCGTGCATCGGCCCGATCCTCGGCGCGATCCTGACAGCCAGTGCGGCGAGTGCCACGATGGGCGAAGGTATCATGCTGCTTGCCGTCTATTCCGCCGGCCTTGGAATACCGTTTCTGATCGTGGCCGGATTCACCGACCAGATCGCGGGACGGTTGCGGGCCATCGGCCGGGTTGGCCGCCGCCTCCACCAGCTTGCGGGCATAGTGATGATCTTGATGGGGCTGGCGATGATGACAGGGCAGTTGAGCGCGCTGTCATACTGGATGCTCGACGTATTTCCGGTTCTGGGACGGATCGGATAGCTCCATTAGTAGCAGCGTCTATTGATAACAGAAAATTTTCTTGAACCTCTAGTAGCTTTAGGAGTTAAGCCACCGACAAAGAACGGCACCATGGAGCAAGTTGCCAATAACGCCTCACTCCTTCCCGGGCGAACAACACTGCGTTCGGGGTAAGGTTCGGTTTGCCGTCCAATGCGTGAACGGAGCAATCTATATGCTGACAAGACGACATTTCATCCAGACGACCACCGCGCTGTTTTCGGCATCGATATCCAGCCCGCTCCTTGCAGACACGTGGCCTACCGATGCGCAGAAGGCAGCTTGGGACGCACAGGTTACACCTCCCGGCTACGACCCGGCCACGTCCAACCCTTGGGGCCTTCACCCTCGCTTCCTGCCACAGCGGGTCCTCGCGAAGGACGGACTTGTACCCGGTGATATCCATGTCGATGCTGTTGCGCGCTATCTCTACCACATCGAAGAAGGCGGCACGGCGATGCGCTATGGCGTGGCGATCGCGCGCGGTAAACTTTACGAACCGGGCACCTATACGATCAAGCGCAAGGTCAGGTGGCCGCATTGGCAGCCGACACAAAACATGATCGACCGCGACCCAGAGCTTTACGCCGATATCGCTGACGGTATGGAACCCGGACCTGAAAACGCGCTCGGATCGCGAGCCCTCTATCTCTTCGTCGGCGACCGAGACACCTATCTAAGGATTCACGGGACACCGTATCCAAGAAGCATTGGCGGCCGTGCGAGTTCCGGCTGCGTCCGAATGGTCATGGCACACATCAATGATCTCTATCCCAACGTCGAGATTGGCTCGACGGCATTCCTGTACTCGGCGGAAGACAGCGTCACCCCGAGAAGTTGACTGGCGCATCATGTGTTACGCGTGGGCTTGACGCATCTATGGGCTGATCAGGACTGGCGCGAAGTGCAGATGGGGTTGCCACCTGCCGAGCGTAGCGGAACCAAGGTGTTTTCCACCGGACCGCTGTGTTCATACCAATAACAGCCATCCTCGGGACGAAGCCGCGCCGTGGTGAGATCCTGACCAGGCGCAGCAAGGGCAATGACGGCCTCGGGAACACTTCCCACTTCGTTGCGAGCGCCGCCGTCGTCCAGCGTTGGCACCGCGCAGCCAGCAAGCACCAATGTCGCTGCGATAATCGGCGCGTTTCGTTTCTGCATGTCTACCTCACTCATTCTGATCGCTTCGTACCGGCAAGCGTTGCTCCAACCGCGTCGTTTCAAGGGGGCGGCTAGCTTCAAGCCTCCGCAGGGCGCCTTTCTTGCTGGACGAATATCCACTTGTTGCCCTTGAAGCTCTAGTTACTGTAGGGGCTATGTCAATGTGGAATCAATGAATCCTGAGGTCAATCCATGTCTTCCGACGGCAACCGCAACGATCACGGCCATCCGGGTGATCAAGAGCATTCTGACCCAAGAGGCAACTCCTGTTGCGACGCCAGCAAGGACGTCGCGTCCACGGCGCCAGCGCCGTCTGGCGGAAGGAGCTTTCAGGTCTCCGGGCTCGATTGCGCCGAAGAGGTGGCGATCCTGAACCGGGTTGTCGGGCCGAAAGTGGGCGGAACCGAACACCTGGCATTCGACGTGATCAACGGGCGAATGACCATCCTCGATAGCGCCGAGAGGATACCAGACGACGAAGTCACGCAGTTGGTCGCAACAACCGGCATGAGCGCCAAGCCATGGGATGCCGACAACGCAGCAGAGGACCAGGCGGCGCATCTGGCACGTCAGAAGCGCTTTACCTCGTTGAGCGGCGGCTTCTGGGCGGCGGGATTCCTTTTTCACATTGTCGAGACCGGCATGGGCGGCGCGCTCGGGCTCTTTGCGGGCCATGGCGAGGTGCCTATGCCTATGGTGGAAGCAGGGATCTTCGCCGTCGCGATTCTTTTTGGCGTCTGGCTTGTCGCGCCCAAGGCCTGGTCTTCGGCGCGGAGGCTTAGCCCCGACATGAACCTGCTCATGGTGGTGGCCGTCGCGGGCGCCATCGGCCTCGGCGAGTTTTTTGAGGCCGCGACGGTCGCCTTCTTCTTCTCGCTTTCGCTTTATCTTGAGAGCTGGAGCGTGGGGCGGGCGCGTAATGCGGTTTCCGCGCTCCTCGATCTGGCGCCGCCAACGGCGCGGGTTCTTTACGACGACGGATCTGAATCCGACGTTCCGGCCGCGGCCGTGGCAGTCAATGCAAGGTTTATCGTGCGCGGCGGCGACCGGATCCCCCTCGACGGTGAGGTCGTGGACGGGGCAGGGGCCGTCGATCAGGCCCCAATTACTGGGGAAAGCGCGCTAGTGCCCAAGGAACCAGGCGACGAGGTCTATGCCGGCACGATCAACGGCGAGGGCACACTGACGGTGCGGGCGACGAAGGCCGCCTCGGACACGGTGCTCGCGAAAATCATTCGCATGGTGGGCGATGCCCATGCCCGCCGCGCGCCGGTCGAACAGTGGGTGGCCAAGTTCGCGCGCATCTACACACCCATCGTGATGGCTTTGGCGATCGCCATCGCGCTGGTGCCGCCACTGCTGCTCGGCGGCGCCTGGGACTACTGGTTCTACAATGCTCTGGTCCTTCTGGTCATCGCATGTCCTTGCGCGCTGGTCATTTCTACGCCGGTCTCCATCGTGGCAGCGCTGACCGCGTCGGCACGGGCGGGGGTGCTCATCAAGGGCGGCGCCTATGTCGAGGCGCCGGGGCGGACCACGGCACTGGCGATGGACAAGACCGGGACGATCACCATGGGCGAGCCTGAGGTGGCGGCGGTTCACCCACTGGTCGGCGTTTCCGCACGCGATCTCATGGCGCTGGCAGCAAGCCTGGAGGCGCGGTCTTCACACCCGCTGGCACGCGCCATCCTCTCGCGCGCCGAAGCCGATGGTGTTTCCGTGTCTGCCGCAGAGGACACCCGTACCGTGCCCGGGCGCGGTCTGGAAGGACGCGCCGACGGGCGCGCTATCTGGCTCGGCTCGGATCGCTTCGCCGAAGAGAAGGGGTTCGGCAATGCCATTCCGGCGGATCTGCGGGATCGGATCGAAGGGGCAGGGAGCACCCTCGTTGCCGTGGGTGACGAGACCGGCGTGACCGGCGTACTGGAGCTTCGCGACCGCATCCGCCCAGATGCAAAGGGGATCGTTGCGCGTCTGCATGCGCAGGGTGTGAAGACCATCGTGATGTTGACGGGCGACAACGAACGCACCGCGCGCGCGGTGGCAGCCGAAGTCGGCATCGACGAGGTGCGCGCCGAACTTTTGCCAGAAGACAAGGTGACGGCCATTGAGGAACTCGTCGAAAGCCACGACATGGTGGCGATGATCGGCGACGGTGTGAATGACGCACCGGCCATGGCGCGGGCGCATTATGCCATCGCCATGGGCGCTGTCGGATCGGATGCCGCGATCGAGACGGCCGACATCGCGCTGATGACCGACGACATCGGCAAGGTACCCTGGCTTATCGGCCATTCGCGCCGTGCCATGACGATCATCCACCAGAATATCGGCATATCGCTGGCGACCAAGGCGCTGTTCGTCGGGCTGACCGCGTTCGGTATGGCCTCAATGTGGGGCGCCATTGCTGCGGATGTAGGCGTGTCTCTGCTGGTGGTCGCCAACGCACTTCGGCTCCTGAACGGCCATCAGGTTGAGGCCGGGCCTTCAGGCGGAGAACCGGTGGGCGAGCAGATGGCGAAAGGAGCACTGGCGCACGGTCATTGATCCGGCGGTTTCGGTAGCTCGATATCGCTTTTGCGGTCCAGCCACGCCAGCGCCCCGACAGAGAATTCCGAACCCCGGTAGGGTTCCGTCCAGGCGGTCTCGATGTCGTCCCAGGGCAGAGGCTCGAGATTTCCAAGAAAGAGCGTCAGACGGTAGGCCGCTGCCTCGGGAAGCCAAGGCGCCTCCTTGGCCGGCGTCGCGGCGACAGGTCCGGACAGGAGGAGCGCACTTGCGAGTGTGGCGAGCAGCACTCTCATAATGTTTCGCATCACCACGGCCTCCAAAGTAAAAAGTTAGACATGGCTAACTTATCTACCCAAAGCAAACAAGTTGTCAATCCCGCTGTTTCGCTGCAAAGTCCCGAGTATGACAAAGCTACAATCACAAGGGCGTGAGCCATTCGAAGCGGTCGACCGGGCTCCCGAGGCGCAGGCCGATGGCTTTGCGACCGTGCGTCAGGCACATGAAAGCGAGATGGCGGAGGATTACGTCGAACTGATCGCGGAACTGATCGAGACGCGCGGGGAGGCCAGACCGGTCGAGATCGCCGAGCGGCTTGGCGTGAAGCCGCCGACCGTGACCAAGAACATCTCGCGGCTCAAGGCTGCTGGTCTGGTCCGGCGGGAGCCATACCGCGCGATATTCCTCACCGATGCCGGGCAGGACCTCGCGGAGATCTGTCGACGCCGCCACAGGGTCGTCGTCGCCTTTCTTCTGAGCCTGGGAATCGACGAAGAGACCGCGGAACGCGATGCGGAAGGGATCGAGCATCACGTCAGCGGGACGACATTGGAGGCGTTCGAGCGACGGCTCAATCAGAAATGAGCTCGCCTAGATGCACATTCGCGCGATTCTCTATCGGGACCTCGAGCTATCAGGTCTTCAAGCCGCTGACACGTTTGCGCAATTTCGAAGCTCGCTAGCCGAGAACCCGCGACAGCACGATGGTTGCAAACAGGGCGACAAGTCCGAAGGCGATCGCAGACGCTACCGCATATTGGAGGATATCCAGGTGATTCCCCCTCCTCCGTCGTGCCAGATAGCCACCCCAGATCGCGCCTCCGATAGCGCTCACGATCACAAGCATCAGGATACCTCCGTTCCAAAATGCCGCGCATCGGGATCTCGTCCGAGCAAACTGGCCAGCCAGCCGAAGACCCAGCACCCAAAAACAAGAACCAACAAGGTCCAGTCGCCGAACCGCGCATAGGGCGTTGGAGTACGCGCGCCCGGCAGGCCGGCATCAATGGTGCCTGTTTCCCCGGTATCAAGACGCGCGACGACATTTCCATTGGCGTCGATGATCGCGGATATCCCAGTGTTGGCCGCCCGGACCACGGGAAGTCCCTCCTCGACCGCGCGCATCCGCGCGGAGGCGAGGTGCTGCTCGGGTCCGATGCTGGTTCCGAACCAGGCATCATTTGTGGCGTTGAATATCCAGTCGGGGCGGAAAAGGTCATCGACCACGTGGCCCGGAAAGATGATCTCGTAACAGATCGCCACCGCGACCAGAGGCGCGCCAGGGATCGCCAGCGTGCGCGGCCCTGGTCCCGGCGTGAAATCGCCCAACCCTTCGGTCAGCCGCTCGATGGGCAGCCAGCCTTTCAGGGGCACATATTCCCCGAACGGAACAAGATGATGTTTTGCATACCCCGTCAGAACCTCGCCGCTGCCGTCATAGGCCTGAACCGTGTTGAAATATCTGGTTCCCCCATCGCCCTCCACTCGGTCAGGCGCACCTGTCAGTAGGATCCTGCCGTCTGGCAAAGCTGCAGATATCCGCGCGCGTGCCGCAGCATCTTCGTCCAGAAAGCCGGGGAAGGCCGTTTCCGGCCAAAGCAGCAAATCGAAACGTCCGGGTTGCGCGGACAAGCCCAGGTATTTTTCCAAGGTTCGCTGGCGGCTGCCCGGTACCCACTTCTCGACTTGTGGCACATTGCCTTGGACGATGCGCAAAGCAACGTCTGTCGGCGGCACGTCCTGCCCTGACCGAAGCGCACCGCCAACCCAGAAACCCGCCACAGCAACGGCGAAGAGCACGAGAACAGGCGCGCGTCTCTTTGGCGCCGCCACAGTCAACACACCTGGCAATATGCCGATGAAGACCGTGAGAAAGCCCAAACCGTAGCTTCCGACCCAGGCGGCGGGTTGGCGCAGGGCGGCATAGTCGACAAGGGCATAAGCGGCAAGGTTCCAGGGAAACCCTGTCAGGACATGACCCCGCAGCCATTCCGTGGCCACCCAGCAGGTTGCAAACAGCAGGCCCGCCGCAATGCCGCCGACAGCTCGGCGCTGCATGATGGCGGCAAAAAGCATCGCCGCCATGCCCGGGAAGATGGCAAGTCCGGCGGACAGACCCGCGACCGCCGGAATCGCCAGTGCGCCGAAACGTTCGGCATCGACGTAAAAGCTCTCGGCGATCCAGGAAATTCCAATCCCGAATTGGCCCAGTCCGAAAGCCCAACCGACAAGGAAAGCGCGCGAGGTTGAGATGTTCCGGAGAACGATAAAGAGCACGGAGAAGGCGACAGGGACCGCGATGAGCCAAGAAAACGGCGGAAGAGTCAAAACCGTCAATCCGCCGGCAGCAAGGGCAAGACCCATGCGCTGGAACAGGTTCAGGTCCTCACTAACGAACTGCGGCAATCCCGGCTTCATGAATCGGTCTGAAGTCGAGCGCCAACCCACGGCGCAATGAGCAGCAGCATCACGCCGCCAACCACAAAAACATCGGCCATGTTGAAGGCAGGCCAGTGCGCCGTCCCGATGTAGAAATCGAGGAAATCCGTCACCGCACGATAGCGCAGGCGGTCCAGAATATTGCCGAGTGCACCGCCGATGATCGCACCATAGGCAATGGCCTCGACCCGGCTGCTGGTACGGACCAGCATGAACGCCAGCCAGACGCAGATGCCAAGCGCCAGTAAGACAAGGCTCCACCACGGCGCGCCGCCGAGAAGCCCGAAGGTCACTCCGTCATTGCGCAGGTAGATGAGATTGAAGCCGGGAAAGACCGATACGCCGGAACTAAGAACAGTCGCATTGGACACAACGATTGCCTTCGTTGCCTGATCGACAAGAAAGGCGATCAGCGCAGCAAGCAGACCGACGAAGAGGCAAGTTCTCATCAGCTTATCCCAGCCAGACGTCGAGGAACAACATGATCACAAGACCAACGGCGAGGCCGAGCGTCGCCCTGTTCTGATGGCCGGATCGGTGGGTTTCCGGAATGATCTCGTGGCTGATGACGTAGAGCATCGCACCTGCTGCGAAGGCGAGACCCCAGGGCAGCAGCGGTTGCGAAAGACTGATAATCCCTGCGCCGAGAAGTCCACCGACGGGCTCGACGAGACCGGTCAGAGCGGCGATGCCCCAGGCGCGAAGCCTGGAATAGCCCTCGCCGAGCAACGAAACCGCCACCGCCAGACCTTCGGGGGCATTCTGTAATCCAATACCGATCGCAAGTGGCAACCCGCCCGACAAACCGTCAGCCCCGAACCCGACGCCGACGGCAAGCCCTTCGGGAAAATTGTGGATAGTGATCGCGATGATGAAAAGCCAGACGCGCCGCAGCGATGCGGCGTCGGGACCTTCCCGCCCCGTCTTGAAATGTTCATGCGGTAGCCGTTCGTTCATCAGAGCGATCGCGCCCATGCCAAGCAGGATCGCAACACATACGATGGCCGCCGGGAGAGCACCGTTGTCGAACTGTCCTTCAGCTGCGTCGAGAGCCGGGATGATCAGCGAGAAGAACGAAGCCGCGAGCATGACACCCGCCGCGAAGCCAAGCAGCAGATCGCGCGTGGCCCGGGACGGGATGCGCCCAAAAAGAACGGGGACCGCCCCGACCGCGGTCAGCGATCCGGCGGCCAGGCTTCCAAGAAAGCCAAGCGCTATGGGGGAGAGGGGTTCCAATTGTTAAGGTTCTGCCGCGAGTTCAGTCAGGAGCCGAGTAGCTGGTGTAGACCTCGGTCGATCCGTCTTCGTGGATCAGGAAGACATCGTAAGCCTCCCGGTCGTCCTCCGGTCCCATGCCGGGCGACCCGTAGGGCATTCCCGGCACCGCCAGGCCTACCGCGTCTGGCCGGTCCTCCAGCAGGCGTTGGATGTCAGCCGCCGGCACGTGGCCCTCGATCACATAGCCGTCGACCAAAGCCGTATGGCAGGAGACCATGCGCTGCGGCACGCCATTGTCGAGTTTGAAGCGCACAAGAGATCCTCCGAACATGTCCTCGCCCATCGGCGCGAAGCCATTCTCCTCGAGGTGCTTCATCCAGGACAGGCAACAGCCGCAGCCGTTTGTCTTCCGGACGTCGATCTGAATCGCCTCTGCGACGGCCTGCGCCGCAGGAAGCAAGGCAAATGCGATGGCAAGGGCGGGAGTAAATCGTTTCATGGATCAAAGCCTTTCGGTTGTCGTCTGTGCAAATTCGCTGGCGAGCCTCTCAGCAAGAAGTGAACGCGCCTCACGCAGTCGCTCAAGCGCGGCCGTGTCGTCCGCTTCACGCTCGGCCGCCTCTGCCAATCGGTCGTCAGAGAGAGGGTCGGTTGGGCGACCGTCCACCAGCACTTCGTAATGTAGGTTGGGGCCTGTCGCGGTACCCGTCGCACCGACCCGCCCGATCATATCTCCGGCCATCACGCGTTGCCCTTGTGTGAGCCCGTCCGGTACGGCGCTCAGATGCGCATAGCGCGTCAGGGTGTCGGAGCCATGAGCGATCTCGACGACCCGGCCATACCCACCGCGTCGGCCGATGAAGCTAACGCGGCCCGGCGCCGTCGCCTGTACCGGCGTGCCGCGCGCCGCCGCGAAGTCGACTCCTGTGTGCATCCGTACATTGCCGTAGACCGGATGGGTGCGGCGCCCGAACACAGAACTCAGCCGTGCACCTTCGACCGGTTGCGCAAACACGCGCAGGACTTCTCCGTCGACATAGATCGTCGCTTGGCCGCTGCCGTCGTTCGGCCAGACGATTTCATAGACCGAGCCATCGATATCCAGTGCGGCAAAGGCAAGCTCGGGCTGACCAATCCTCTTGTTCCCGTCTCGGGCCTCGCGCCAAAGGAGGCGCATCGTCTCGCCACCCGCAAGATCACGACGGAAATCCACGGTGCCGCCCAGCATCTGCGCCAGGTCCACCGCAAAACGGGCGGGGATGTCTGCCGTGTTCAGGGCGGCGAAAATCGAGCTCTCGATCACCGCCTCGCCGGCGAAAGTCACCAATTCGGGATCCGGGTCCAACACGCGGGCGGCAAGCTGTTCGCCGAAGACCGCCTCTATCCGGACACCGTCTTCGACGGCGAGCTCTACACGACGCGGGTTGTCGTCCGTTGTGGAAACCACCGTAATGATGTGACCCGGACGCAGACGGCGCAGATCGTATTCCGTGCCAATCGCCAAGGCGATTTCGGCGCGATCCGAAGCATCCAGCCCCGCATCGGAAAGGACCGCATCAAGCGTCTCGCCGGACGCAATCTCCCGCGACCAGGTGACCAGCGGGGGCTCGATAGATGGCAAGGAGGTATCAGCGGGGGAAACGGTCAGGAGCGGCCGGGGTCTGAACTCGAATGCGATATCCGCCTGGGCGAGTGTAGGGCGGACCGAATTGGTTTCGGTAATCCGAGGCGGCGCAAGCGGATTGGGAGTCCAGAGGGTCGCTTCAGCAATCGCAGGGGGCACCGGTTCTTTGGACAGAACGCCAGAGATGGCGATGGCGGTCACCGAAAATGCGCCTGCGACCGCAACGGCCGCCAAGACAGTTCTTATCTTCATGTTGCCCCCTCTACGTCTTCTGTCAGTGCGCGCTGGATCTTCGGCACCGCGAATTCTCTTTGCTCGTGATAGTCGATCATGGTGACGAGCTCACCCTCGGCATCGAACAGGAATACGCTTGCCGTATGGTTCATCGTATAGCCGCCGCCCTCAGTCGGGACGCGCTCAAATGAGGCACGAAACCCTTCTGCAGCGCGGGCAATTTGGTCTTCCGGCCCCGTCCAGCCACGAATGACCGGATGAAAATAGCCGACATATTCGGCCATGGCCTCGACCGTGTCCCGCTCCGGGTCGACCGTGATGAAGACCACGTTCATCTCTGATGCTTCGTCGCCCAGTTCCTCAAGCCAGCCGGAAATATCCGATAGGGTCGTCGGGCAGACGTCCGGGCAGTAGGTGAACCCGAAAAACACCATTGTGGGACGACCGATCAGGTTGCCAGGCCCTACCTCATTTTCCTCGTGGTCGGTCAGCCGGAACTCCATCGCCGATAGGGGCAGGGGCCGCTGCCCTTTTGGTTCAGGCGCACCGGGCCCGTCCACCCGCCACCAGCCCACGAAGAGCGTCAGGCCAAGAACGCCGGCACCGGCTGCGCCGTATAGAAGGAGCTGCCGACGTTGCATCAGCCCTCCGGTCCACGCGCGGCGATTCCGAGGATTGGGACCTCGACCGTCACCTTGCCGCCATCCGAGAAGGTCAGTGTCAGCGGGAAATTCTCGCCTTCGGTCATCGGCTCTTGCAGCTTCATGAGCATGGCGTGCAACCCGCCCGGCTCCAATGCCACGCTTTGGCCGGGCTCAATCGTGATCTCGCCTGCAGGCGCCATGGAACTGACGCCATCGGAGTTGGTTTTCGACTCATGGATCTCGGGCATCATTGCCAGCGGTGTCGCAAGTCCGGTCAGCGTAACGGCGTCTTCACCCGTGTTGCGCACGGTCATATAGGCGGCACCTGGCCTGTTGACGCCGATCGAGGCGCGGGACCACGCATTCTCGACCACGACATCCTCCGAACCGGCCAGTGCGGGGGCCGACAGCCCTGCAACCGTCAAAAGCACGGCCAATGCATTGGTATATCTCAACTTCTTCACCACTCGTTTCTCCTGCCTCCGCAAATCAGCTTTGGCTTGCCGCAACTTCCACTGCCACCAGCCTCTGCAATTCGGCCTCACCGAACGGATCGAGAGGCTTGCCGTTCACGAAGAACGTGGGCGTTTGGCGGACCCCGACTGTCTCGACATCGGCGCGGTCCTGGTTGAGCACCGCCACAACACCGGGGGCCAGCATCTGTGTCCGGGCAGCTTCGACATCCAGACCTCCGCTTGCTGCAATCTCAAGGATCAATCCGGGTGCCGGGGTCCCGTGAGACGCCCATCTGGGCTGCTCTCGCAAGACTGCCTCGAGCACAGGTTCAAACACGTCCTGCATGCGCGCCGCCTCGAGCACACGGATCGCTTCTACCGACGCCTCGCCGTGAAAAGGCGTATAGCGGATTACAACGCGCACCGCGTCTCCGTGCTCCGCCATGATATCCTCGACGACCGGATAGAAAGCGCGGCATGCCTCGCAGGCCGGGTCGAAGAATTCAACGATGGTTACGGGCGCATCCTCGGGCCCGAGGATCGGGGAATAGGGTCGGATCAGCGCGTCGGCCATTTCAGGGTCGATGGGATCGGACGCGGCAATCGGGTCGGGGCGGGTGGCATACCAGGCGGCACCGCCGAAACCGGCGACCCCGAGCGCGAGAACGGACAGGATGAGGCCGCGTCGTTTCATTTTTGTGTTTCCTTCAGTGAGAGAGCCGACAGCAGACCGATCATCGCGAAGGCGACGAGCGCCATCAAAGGAATCGGAATGCCGAAGACCAGTTGATTGTCGTCGGTACAGGATGGGCCGGTCGCCGTGCAGGGCTGGATACGCTCGGGGATAACGCCGACATAGAGGCCCAAGTGCCAAAGCGCGACGGCGGCACCGCCCAAAGCCAGCGCGATCCCGTAGCGACCCACGCGCCGATCCTGCCACCACAGCCCAAGCCCGAGGATGATGGCCAAGGGGAACATGAAGGCACGCTGGAACCAGCAGAGCACGCAAGGTGTCTGCCCCAGAACCTCGCCGATGAAGAGCACGGCAAGCGACGCGGTGAGCGCGATGATCCAGGCCAGGCCAAGGGCCGTCTCTCCGGAAAGTCGGGTCATGACGATCAGATCCTCTGTCTCAGATCGGCGAGGATCTCTTCGGCGGGCGTGCCGTAGGGCCAGGAGTCCGCGAAGCCTGCTTGCGTGTCGAAAAGGAAAAGATGCGACGTGTGACCCATCGTGTATCCGCCCGGCGCAGTCGCCTGCTCGATCCGCTCAAAGAATATCGGAAAGGTTTCGGATGTCGCGGCGATCTGCTCCGGTGTACCGGTCAGCCCGATGATCCCTGCGTCGAACAGGGGCACATACTCGGCAAGTGCAGTCGGCGTATCCCGCTCCGGATCAATCGTTATGAAAATCGGCTGAACCATTGCTGCCTCATCGCCCAGGCCCTCCATCACGGCCGCGACTTCGGACAGTGTTGTCGGACAGACGTCGGGGCAATTGGTGAAGCCAAAGAAGACCAGCATCCAGCGCCCTGCGAAATCTTCGTCCGTTTGGACCATGCCGCGATGATCGGTCAGTTCGAAATCAGCAAGAAACGGTGGTTCACTCTCGGTGCGGGCAAGATCGGCACGGTAGTCGGACCATAGCAACAGCCAGATGAAAACGAACGCCGCCGCGCCCGCCAACACCCACAATACCTTCTGAAGACCTGAAAGCCTCACGCCGCTCCGCCCGAACCTGATTCTATATTTTGTGTGCGTTTACATCCTCTAGCTACTGTAGGTTCAAGCGTGATTGTCATCGATCGGCCAACAATCACCGATCTGTGAAACTCGGGTGAAGCTTGTGATGCGCACCGCATAAAGCTACACCCACTGTAGGTAATGTGGGGAGCGGAAATGCTGACGATTGGGACGCTGGCGAAGAAGACCGGAACAAAGGTGCAGACCATCCGGTATTACGAGCAGATCGGACTTATGCCTGAGCCCGGCAGGACCGAGGGGGGCCAACGACGCTATGGCGACGCCGAACTCGACCGCTTGTCATTCGTCCGGCACGCACGGCAACTGGGGTTCTCGTTGGACGCGATCCGTGAGCTCCTCGATCTCAGCGATCATCCGGGAAAGTCCTGCGCTGAGGCGGATGCAATAGCCCGTCGGCAACTCAAACAGGTCGAGCAACGATTGGCGCGGCTCGAGGCGCTGCGGACGGAATTGAAGCGGATGGTGCATGAGTGCAGCGGCGGACAGACTTCTGATTGCCGTGTGCTCGAGGTACTGCGCGACCATTCCGAATGCCTGACCGACCATGAAGAGATCGGCGCCTGAGCAATTTCGACGACCTTTGATCGGAACGCAAAAAGCCCGGTGTTAGTTACTCATTGGCAATTCACTAATTTGGATACCCGGCATGGCGGAGCAGAGAAACGCAACGGAAAGACGCACACTCTGGATCGTGCTGGGTCTCAACATCGGGCTGGCAGTCGCTTTCTTCGCCTCGGGCGCATTCGGCGAGTCAAGCGCGCTTATCGCCAATGGCCTCGACAATCTGTCGGACAGTTTCGTCTACGCGATCAGCCTCTTCGCGCTGTCCCGCTCCGCCAAGTGGAAGCGCGGAGCGGCGAACGTTTCGGGCGGCCTGCTGATCCTCTTCGCCCTTGGAATCCTGTATGACGCGTGGCGCCGCTACGTCGGCGGATCGGATCCTCTTGGCACGATCATGATTGTCATGGCGCTGGTAGCGGCGGCCATCAACGCACTTTGCGTCTGGCTGCTGGCACGGCTTCGCGATCCAGACGTAAACATCCGAGCGGCGAATACGTTCAGCTGGAACGACTTCGCGGCCAATCTCGGAATCGTCGTCGCAGGCGGGCTCGTAGCCTGGCTCGGAACGAATTGGCCGGACCTTGTCGTGGGCGTGATTGTCGCCGGCATCGCGGCCTGGGGTGGCGTCGGAATCCTGAGAGACGCGCATGGTGAACACCACAAGGCGGTGCACAATGACGATCAGGTAACCAAGGACTCGGCCTGAAATCGGGGCTTGAAGCTACAGTGACTGTAGCAACTACATATTCTCGTGAACGATTCGAGGAGGTATCCCGTGAACCCCGCCGACCCTCATTTGGCCAAAACCCGGCTGCTGGATTTTGACGCGACCTCAATTGCAAAACTGATCGAGGAGCGCGGCTGGGCAGACCTTCCCAGCGACGACCGAATTGGGGCCATCTACGATTTCGTCAGGAACGAGATTACCTTCGGCTACAACCGCGCCGACGACATTCCGGCGTCCGAGGTCCTCGCAGATGGCCACGGGCAGTGCAACACCAAGGGCACGCTCCTCATGGCCCTGCTGCGTGGCGTGGGAGTTCGCTGCCGACTGCACGGGTTCACAATCCACAAGGCGCTTCAGAGAGGCGTCGTTCCGGAACTCGTCTATCCCCTCGCGCCGTCCGAAATCCTCCACTCCTGGGTAGAGGTGGACTTGGGCGACGGATGGGTCAATCACCGCCAGAACTTCGGATTTGTGCGCGACTTGCTCTATCGCCACGTCATCCGTCACTGGATGAATGCCAGGGTTCGCCGCATCCGCCGCGGAATCTTGCCGCCGGTCCCCGGATTCGATCGGCCGAACCACCGCCATGAGGAGACGAACCGTGCCGCATGATCACGGCCACGCCCACATCGATCCTCAATCCGGTGATCGTCGCGTCTCCATCGCCATCTGGGCCAACGGCCTCCTGACGGTCGCGCAGATCGTCGGCGGGATCCTTTCCGGCAGCCTCGCGCTGATCGCGGATGCCCTCCACAATTTCTCGGACATGGCGTCGCTGGTGATCGCCTTCTTCGCGCGTAAGATCGCTCGCCGCCCGGCGGACAAGCGCATGACCTTCGGCTATGGGCGGGTAGAAATCGTCGCAGCGCTCATCAACTACACGACACTTATCCTGATCGGCTTCTACCTGATCTACGAGGGTGGCATGCGCATGATCGACCCACCAGAGGTACAGGGCTGGACGGTGGTGATCCTGGGCGGTGTGGCACTGGTCGTCGACACGTTGACGGCGCTGCTCACCTATTCGATGCAGAAAGGCAGCGTGAACATCCGTGCGCTCTTCCTGCACAACCTATCGGACGCTTTGGCCTCCGTGGCGGTCATCATCGGCGGCTCGCTCATCCTCCTCTACAACATGCGGTGGGTCGACCCGGCGATCACCATCGGCATCGCTCTCTACATCCTCTACCTCGCATTTACCGAGATCGGCGGTCCGATTCGGACGCTGATGCTCGGCAGTCCACCGGACATCGATAATGAAACCGTCGTTCAGGCGATGCGGGGTGTGGATGGTGTCGCGGACGTTCATCACGTGCATCTGTGGCAGATGCAGGAGCACGAGGCGGCTCTGGACTGCCACGTCGTGCTGACAGCGGACGGCTGGGGTCAAATCGAAAAGATCAAGGCCGCGATCAAGGACCGGCTGAAGGACGATTTCAGCATCGGTCATTCGAGTCTGGAATTTGAGCACGAAGACCGCGCACACGAAAACGCTGACCTTTACGGTCACGGCAAACCGGAAAAAGAGGAGGAAAACCATGTTCACCGAGACACTGACAGCTCATGACGACACGATTGGCCTCGCCTGCGAGGGCAAGCTCAGCGAAAGCGACCTGAAACGGATGCACGCCCTGCTTCATGAGCGCCTGCAAGAGACAAGTAAGCCCGGCCTGGTTCTCGATCTCACGAGGTTCGAAGGCTACGATGGGCCGTCCGCTCTGCTCGAAGATCTGAAAATCGACACAGCCCATAGGAATGACTTCCGCCGCGTCGCTGTGGTGGGCGAAGGGGCTTTGTTGGAGTGGGGAACCAGGTTCGCCGACGTGCTGACCACGGCAGAACTCCGTTAGTTCGACCCGGCGGAAATGAAGGCGGCAATCGCCTGGGCAAGTGAAAGGTAGAGTAGCTTTCAATCAGATGCCTTCGCAGAAGACAGCATCTGTTCGAAACCATAAACAAAAGAACTACAGCAGTTGCGAGACCCAAGAGCAATCCGAAAGTTCTGAACATGGTCGCTCCTTTCGCAAAGGAGTAACTTTGGTACGGTGGCACTGCCCTTGCCGGGGCATTATCAAATCGTAATGTTTTAGCGGCTCAGGGCGCCAGTTGGTTAACATAAACTTCATTATGCGACTTTATACTTAGCGTTGCGATAGTATATTATTGTATGTATGCTGAACTCCTATCACGGAGGCTCCACAGCATGCGCCATTTACTCAAGAAGCTCCTCCCCTCGGTCGCAGTCGCTTTGACCGTGACAGGTTCTTCGCTGCCAATACCCGCCCGCGCGCAGACATACCCGATCGATTGCGCGATCCTCTTGTGCCTGTCTGGCGGCTGGCCTGCTTCCGTCCCTTGCGCCCGAGCCCGCGCCGAATTTATCCGGCGGATTACACCTTGGCCGGTCGAACCACCGCTGCAAATCTGGCGCTGTCCCATGGGCGCCTCCTACGAGAACGATCGGTTACAAAACAACGCTGGCGGCATCTTTGAAGCCTTGTACCGAACCGACAGCCGTCGACCGCTTCAATCCTTGCCAGTAGATAATCTCGTTCCCACCGACCTCGCCCTGCGGCTCGTTCAGGACCGCGCGGACATCGATATCAGCGGGCCAGAGTTCAATTTCGTGCGGTCCATCCGCGTCTTCGATGTACGGTATGCACGACAGCACGAGTCCGGGCGCGATGGGGATTGTAACCGAAGCGCGACCGTGGTCCTCGGCACCTACGGGACCCAAGGCGATTTCTCATGGCAGCGATCTTCGATAACTGCCCTGCCCGAGGCCCATGTGGGACTTGAACGTTGGGGCGAGCATTGCCCTGGCATTTATCACCGATCCGTCTTCGTCGATTGGCGTGACTATGACGGCAACTACGGGTTCGAGCAGGTGAACTACTGACCTGCCGCTACGTAGATTTGTCATGGAAGACGGCTTCTTTGGCTTGCACGACCGCACCGCATACGCTTCGCGGTCCACATGCTGTTTGGCGTTTAGGCAAACACCGCGGGTTCGCTCTGTTCACCCGTCGTCGCTTCTTCCGATCCTCGTCAGCGCATCGAAGTCGATTTCTTGCTTCTGTTCGTCACTTATATCCGGCCGGGTTTCCGATACCGGCTGGGGCCCTTGGACGTCCCACATCACCGCATGTGAGCCTGTCCTCCAGCGATAAACCCAACCAACAACACTGCACCCATCGGTCCCGATCAGATTGGCGATCGCGACGCCCTCACCCTTATCTTCGTTCACTGTTTACTGGCTTCCTGCACTGCGGCGCTGCGAATTGCGGCGTGGGGTTGCAGAGCGTTCACTACGACCGCGCGCCGGGCTTCTTTGATGTTGGCTAACTGGTCCTCGATGAGGAAATGATCATCAGACCGGGAAAGTGGGTTCCCGTGTTCTCAACAATGTCCGGCGTCAGCGCCCATGGGACATCTGAATTGATTTCGGAAAGGAGGGTTTCTGGCTCATCGTAACCACCAAGGAGTGGAGATGAGACAGAAACCCGGAACACCGAAGCCTTCCGCCGAGAAGGTTGTGAAGGACATCCGCCGACGCACCCGCAAACAGCATTCGGCGGAGGAAAAGATCCGCATCGTGCTTGAGGGCCTTCGCGGCGAGGAGAGCATAGCCGAGCTTTGCCGGCGCGAGGGGATTGCGACGAGCCTGTACTACAGTTGGTCCAAAGAGTTTCTCGAGGCCGGCAAGAAGCGGCTTGCTGGTGACACGGCGCGCCAGGCGAGCAGCCCGGAAGTGAAGGTCCTGCGGGCTGAGGCCAGCGCGCTGAAGGAGGCCTTGGCAGAGGCCACCCTTGAGAACCGGCTGCTCAAAAAAAGTATGATCGGGGATGGGGGAGACCACGAATGAGGTACCCTGCATCCGAAAAGCTCGAGATTATCCGGCTCGTCGAGAGATCACATCTGCCCGCGGCGCGCACGCTGGAGATGTTCGGTATTCCGAAGGCAACCTTCTATCGTTGGTACGACCGATACCGATCCCTTGGCGAGGCCGGTCTCGAGGATCGCCGACCCCATCCGGGTCGGGTCTGGAACCGCATCCCTGATGATGTCCGGCAGGATGTGGTCGGCTTGGCGCTGGAGGAGCCTGAACTCTCTCCACGGGAGCTTGCGGTGCGCTTCACAGACACGAAGAAGTACTTTGTCTCAGAGGCTTCGGTGTATCGCATCCTCAAGGCACACGACCTGATCCCGAGCCCTGCCTTCATCATGGTCAAGGCTGCGGACGAGTTCCGCGATAAGACGAGCCGGCCAAACCAGCTCTGGCAGACCGACTTCACGTACCTGAAGGTGATCGGTTGGGGTTGGTACTATCTGAGCACCATCCTGGACGACTTCAGCCGATATGTGATCGCCTGGAAGCTCTGCAGGACCATGCGGGCCGAAGATGTCACCGACACGCTCCAGCTCGCGCTGGAGGCGTCCGGTTGCGACCAGCCGACCGTGCTACACCGACCACGACTTCTCAGCGACAACGGCTCGTCCTACATCGCAGGCGATCTCGCAACCTGGCTGGAGGACAAGCAGATGGAGCATGTGCGCGGGGCCCCCAACCATCCGCAAACGCAGGGCAAGATCGAACGCTGGCACCAGACCCTGAAGAACCGCATCCTGCTGGAGAACCACTACCTCCCCGGCGCACTTGAGGCCGCGATCGAGACCTTCGTCGACCACTACAACCATCAACGCGTCCATGAGAGCCTCGGAAACGTCACCCCGGCCGACGTCTACTTCGGTCGCGACAAAGCCATCTTAGCCGAACGAAGGAGGATCAAGTCCGACACCATCCGCCAGCGTCGCTTGCTCAACCGAACTCAGGCGGCCTAAACTCGAACAGTATGAGCCAGACCCTCCTGACCAGCTGAGCATTCCGGGTCCCAAATTATTTGATGACGGACAACTGCCCGCGACCACGCCGCCAAGCTGCTATCCCAAGGGATGAAGGCCGGAAGGCAGATCCCAATCCAAAAGCTCGCCAACGTGACCAAGGAGCAGGAGGCCCAAGTACACGGAGCGACCACCAAAGAGGCGAGAGTTGTTCCTGAGCGCAAGATTTTGGATCTAACCAAGGGTAGCCGCTCTAGATAGAGCGAAGTATCGACTTCACATAGTCGTTAGCTTCCAACAACTGGAGGGCTTCTTCCTACTTGACGACCGACCGCCGACAGGTGTTTATCGTCGATGGACGAAAGGAAACTGTGTGCTCGGTAGGGTCTTCATCATTCTTGTTGCATTGCAGCTCGTTGTGACGAGTGCATTTGCGCATGTGATGCCGATGGCCGAACATTGTGCAGAGCCTGCGGCTCAGCATGTGCATAGTGACGAAATATCCGTTCTTCAGGATCAGGTGGTCGACACTGCCTTCGAGACTGAGCAGCAGCCCAAGCCAATGGGACTGCTTCATTGTGCCAGCGTTGCTTGCACAGATCAGTCTGGAAATACGTCTGCTGTCGACCTGCACAAAGATTTCCGGATCACGGACCTGAATCCAGCCGAACCGAGCATGGCTCTGCAGTCCGTTCTTCTTTCCTTCCTTCGGCCTCCTCTGGCCTGAGCGCGCCTGTACGGCGTTGATTGCGGCGTGCCCGAGCGGCTACGTCCGGCAATCCGATCATTTGCGGCCTTCTTCAGGTTTGAACCCTTGGCCCAGCTGATCCTTCTCCCTCCCTTCGCTGCTCGGCAGTGATCTCCTCTTTGCGAGGCCATCTTTTTGGTCCGCGCTCACGGAAAACACATGAAACACACGAACTTCCTGCGGCCTCTCGCCGTAGTGCTGGGGCTTGCCCTCGGCCTGCCCGCGCAGGCTGGCACCTATGACATCACCGTCGACAAGGTCCGGATCGACACCGGAACCTTCAAGAAGAACGGGATCGGCTACAATGGCAGCCAGACCCCGACCATCCTGCACTTCCAGGAAGGCGAAGACGTCGTCATCCGCGTGAAGAACAATCTGCGCGAAAGCACGTCGATCCACTGGCATGGCCTGATCCTGCCGTTCCAGCAGGACGGCGTGCCGGGCATCAGCTTTAACGGCATCAAGCCGGGCGAAACCTTCACCTACCGCTTTCCGATCGAACAGGCAGGCACCTACTGGTTCCACAGCCATTCGGGTTTCCAGGAGCCCGACGGCGCCTACGGCGCCATCGTGATCGCCCCAAAAGGCGGCGAGGCCGTGCCGACGGACCGCGACTACGTGGTGCAGTTCACGGACAAGCATCCGCACAGCGGATCGCGGATCTT
>Ga0209503_10000086_pt1 | contig 61680 bp, 66 predicted proteins | sample SouAtlMetagenome_2_FD_187448 | JGI IMG/M metagenome (GOLD analysis project Ga0209503, IMG submission 187448) | Marine eukaryotic phytoplankton communities from Atlantic Ocean - South Atlantic ANT15 Metagenome (SPAdes) (version 2) | ecosystem: Environmental > Aquatic > Marine > Oceanic | place...
AAAGTTTTGGTTAACATGCAAAATATAATTACACCCTCCACAGTTATAGTTAATATGCAAAAGTTTTGGTTAACATGCAAAATATAATTACACCCTCCACAGTTATAGTTAATATGCAAAAGTTTTGGTTAACATGCAAAATATAATTACACCCTCCACAGTTATAGTTAATATGCAAAAGTTTTGTTAATATGCCAGAGAAAGATTTATTGGTCCAGAGAAATTTCTAAGAGAATTTTTAGAAGGTTAATGTGCAAAGTTTTTATTACTGGGAAGAAATTATAGTTAATATACAACCTACACCCTAGCCTACCCCACCCGATTTGATTAATGAGCAAAAACTTCGGTTAATATGCAAAAACTAGTTTGTTCCTGGAGATAAAAAACCATTAAAATGCCAGTCATTCCTCCCGTCAAACTTTACCAAATTGCTAACACATCATCCAACCCCAGACATGAACGCCGCGCCATCAATACCAGCTCATGATTATCTATCTGATCTACAAGGTCTCAAGAGCCTAAATCCCACATATTTAGTAGGATTTAAGCCCGGTTTTTTGACAACGCAAGAAGACATTACAGCAGCCCAAAAATCCATTTTTACAATTATCAATCGCTATGGACACATTGATACGGACACATTTTCGCAAACATTTGTGACAAATCATCAAAAGCAATTGAAAAACTTGAACCAAAACGATGAATTTTTAAAAAAAAGAAGAAACCATATCAAGATGCAAACAAAAGGTGTCATTGACATGTTTTTGCATGATCTCAGGGGAAATGTGTGCACGTTCAGTGGTCTTTTTGAGCAGCAACGTCTTAAATTACAAAAGGCTAAAAAGAGTTACCGTGAAACATACGACGTTTTATCTAAGATAGCCAACGATCAGGAAGCGTTGAACACAATAAGAAAATACAACCCTGACTTGGAACAACAAATTTTGGATTTAACCAAAACCAGGACGGGCACGCCCGCTTGTGATAATTTACAACGACTTTCGCGGGTATTATCGCGCAATAAACCGTTTATTACATGTCTAAACGCCGGTCATATGACAGAAGAAGAAGAAGAAGAAGAAGAAAAAAAAGAAGAAAAAAAAGACAGTCCATCTGTGGGGCGAAGTCGAAGTGCATCGTCGTCGGCCTACAGTCACGACGCCCTTGAGCCGGGTGCCCTTGAAGCTGCGTTGCCGTCACCGCGCAAGGAACGCACCGACAACAATTAGCACCCGCCTTCGGGAACCGGCGATTCTGAACAACACCCTATGCCCTGCCTGCCCCGCGAACGCCCCAATGCTTAAAATGATTAAATCTAGTAGTTATACTACAGCGATCTATGGCCTCCGTGGGAGGAAAATATAAAGTCGTTTACTCCCGTTGAGTACGGATGTCCTGCCAAAGCATGGCCCTAGCGATGGCCGAATTGTGTTCGGCGGCGGACGATTCAGGCAGAAAACCTAATTTACTTGAAAAGACGATCACTAAAAAAGAAAAACTTTTTGAAAGCTTACTACCCTCGCTTTGGGATACCGACGATTATTTTGTTGGATCGGAAAACACTAGCCTTGAATCTTTATTGGCGACAACTCACCCTAATCAGCCTAAACCAACAGAAACGAACCAGATTCTGTCTGATTTAATGCGATTTCATAAATTCGACGGAACTGAATTCGACGGTTTTTTTGGCGGGCCATTTCTCGATTCCCTGGGACGCGTAGTGCCCGTGGCCGAAAGTGTGGAAATAAAGTCGTCTGTAACATATAAGATTCTCGGCGATTTTTTAACAAAATACAAAAACGACATGTTTGCAAAATATCAATCGCAAGAGAAGTTTTATGAACTATGGATAGATTCCAACAAGATGATGACGACGGACGTAATTGAAAAATTAAAATGCATATATTCGTCGCGCACAATTCTAGATAGTGATAAACCAGTGATCGGGAAATTCTTGAACTTTAAAGATGCAAACAAAAAGAAAAGACCTGCAAGACCTGGAAGATCTGGAAGATCTAAAGGACCGTGGTTAACTGTCTGGCTTCAAACCAAAAACCCCGACGGTACCCTGCAAACCGAAAAACAGTATGACGACTTGACACCGAAGGAAAAGAAGAAAGCACGTGACGATATCTATGCATGTTGGCCTCAACTTCGCCCAGAGACGCCAAAACCAGAGACAAAACCAGAGACGAAACCATCTGCCAAAAAACTCAAAGTCAATAAAAAAGAGCGCTCGAAGAATCAGCCTGATCGCTATGAACCCGGTGATAGAAACGCTTCTGCAAGACAATGGCGTCAGCTCGCCGGCCCTAAGCCGGGCAACAGCGACAGCGACAGCGATTCTCTGACTGACTCTGACTGAACACGCCTTTGCTGTGCGACGCCCCGTTCCCCCCCCTAGTTGAGTAATTACAATGCTAACTTATTATTAGGGCATCTACTGATCTTGGCCACTTCTTTCGATATTTTTTTTCGTATGAAAGAGAATATCCAAATTTGTGAAGAAGGTGATTCGATAACTTCTTCAAATACAGAAAATAAGAAGTTAAAGTTATGAAGCAAAACCAGAGCTTTATTTGAGACAAATCGTCTCTTTCAACTAATGTACCGCACGTAACAAATTCTATGAGATAATTGCAATATTTTTTGCGTCTCATTCTGTTTTGACCTGCTTGCCAATACATTACTAGATCTAAAACTAAACTCATTTACTTAGATAATAGAGTTTTTTTTTGTATAACAAACTTATATATTATTTAAAATAGCTTTTGTATCTGACGACACTTCTTGCTCGGCATCGACATCAAACAGGATTAACCAAATTTTTTGTTTATCTTCGTCGTTGATTTTTGTTTTTACTGCTTGTGTTATGCTGTTATAATATCTAGTTAATTGTCGCTTGTGTATTGTAGTATCATCATTTATATCATCTCGAGTTATGAGTCGTATGACTTCGTTTTGGTGGATACAACACGCTTCGGAATCACTCACTTTTTGTTTTAAAAGTTTCACTTGTTGTTTGAGTGATTCTACCTCATCAAACAAATCAGAATAGCAAATTTCATCTTGGTCGTCGTCAGAATCAAACTCATCGCGCTTGTCTTTCTTTGCCACTTGAGCGTGATTACGATCAGAACGCTCGGCCGATAGGATGATCTTGATGAGCTCGGGCTTCGACAGCTCGTCGAGATTCTGGTGCGACGGCGCCGAGGGCTTGTCAAGACTTGGCAGGGTTACGTTTTGGATTGGTCTGGACTGTCTTTTATATTCTTCATTCAATTCTTCGTCATATGACCTCTGGTGTATTTCTGGTGTAGTCCGTGTACGTTTGGTAGATGCGCGCGCGCGGTTGCGACGAAAAGGAATCAATCCGTTTGCAGGAAGCATGTGTTAGAATTGGTGCCTTCCTCCAGTGGAGGATAATATACTGGCATTCCTCCGGCCAAACTTTACCAAAGTGCTAACACATTCGAAGCAGCAATATGGCCGCGGAAGAGATCCAGCATCCACATTTTCAACGGAAAGAGGTAGATGTGGCGGCCAGTGGTGCTACAAAAGACACGGCCGCGCGTTCGCTTGTCTCGCTTGTCTCATCGCCGTCCTCGACGGCGGCCGAGTGTTCTGCGCCCACGCTAAAGGGTAGAAAACGCGGCAAGTGGTTTGATTATTATATTGCCATGGGCGGGTCTGTTGAAAGTTTTATGGACAAATATTCACCTGGATATGAAAGAACAAAACTAAAGAAAGACATTGAAATATGTCCACATTACCATGTATGGCTTAATTCAATCGGCGACGACGAAAAAAAAGCGAAGAAAGCGACCAAATCGAAGACGGCAACCAAAGCGAAGACAGCGACCAAAGCGAAGACAGCGAAGAAAAAGAGAACGAAGAAAAAACTGACCAAAATGAAGACGGCGAATGCGAAGTGCGGATACCCCCAGGAATATGGAAAAAATGACCTTAAAGTAGTACCGAAAGCTTTATCTAGAATAACAAAACCAGTTGCAGTTGAGATACGTAAAGAATTTCAAAAATTTGCATATAATTTAGCAGATAAATATGGAATCGACGTTAGTTTTCCGAGACCGAGTGGCTTTAAAAAAAAGAAATTAAATTATGGGCCCGTAAACATTTTTTCAGCCATTATCTCAATCAAACCTGAGCTTAGAAACTTGGACGACCCTGCTGAAGAAGATTCTACGTGCCAAACAGAACCAACGGCACCCACGGGCAAGCTCTTCTGGCCTGTAGAAGACCAGGGGCCAGTTTGATGCCTTTCCCACCCGCGCGCTTATAAGCACATTCTCATTCCCCATCCGCGCTTATAAGTCCATAATTATTCGGGGGTGGGGTATTGCTACCAATAAATTATGCATTAATCTTAGTACCTTCGTTCCTGAATTTAGTCCTAATTATATGGTTAACGCCCACGCGACGATTAATGTCAGAAATGGCGTCGTCCACAACCATATCGGCGCGAAGACGATGGGCAGCATAATGAGAGGGTGCGCGCCTCCTAGCACGCGCCTCTGCATAAATCATTTTCGACTGAAGCGTGAGTATATTCTCATTTCCGAGAACACGTCGCGCCACGGGCATTATTTTGCGCATCAGTGCCTTTGCTTCCTCGAAGCGCTTTACTGTAACAACAAGGGCGTACGCGTAGTTGTTCGCTGCCAGTATCATATTTCGTGCTCGGAGGGTATCTTCGTGTACCTCGCCGTTGAGCTTCAGATATCCGAAGTATACGTCTCGTCGCATACAGAGGGCCTCTTCAAGTCGTCCGAGCTTTTGATACGTGTTCGCAAGATTGCCCTGCACCACGAGCAGGTCTTCTTCTGATGCGCAAAGGCGCCGCATCATAGACAGGTCGGCCTCTCTTACGGACAACGCGTCCTCTAAGTGGCCTGCCTCGTATAAACCGTTCCCGACCCGACACATCGCCAGTTGCCGAGCCTCGTCCGTTTCCGGCCGCCCGACGTATGTCTTCCAGCACGCCCACCCGAGCGCGCAGTGCACGACGCCGTGGTATCGTTGCTCGCACAGGCTGCACGTGTGCCATCGCTTCCACCTCACGTTCTTCACCTTGTAGTCCAAATTGTTCTCCTCGGCCTCCGCCCCCAAAATCTTCGCCTGCTCCGCCAAGCACGACACGTGCACAAAGCCTTCGGTCGTATGGCACGCGCACCCGCGCACAAGGCCCTCGCCGGTATGTCGATGGACGGCCTCAAGGCAGATGTAGCACGTCTGGTCCTTCGTGTCCTCGGCGCACGCCTCCGCCGCGACCGCGACGGCCGTCGTACACTTCTGATTCGCATTGTACTGCTCGGCGCCGCCCGCTTTCTTTATGTTTTTGCAGAGCTTATCATGGCCGCCCGATTCCCAGTGTTGTTTCTGGCATTCGGGTCCACAGTAGCGTGTGCTGCAGCGGCCGCATTTCTTGCCCAAGGTTAAGCCAAGCTCGGTGGCGCAGACGGCGCATTTTGTGAGGATCATCCCGATCAACTGCTTGTGCGTGATCTCGAGCGGACGGAGAAAAATACACTACGTTTCCTCCCATGCCGCCAAATTGTTATCCAAAATATGGACTATAAAGGCTACGCGGCGCTTGGACATGTGCTTACGCACACGCGAGACACCGTCATCAAAAGGCAGACGCTAGAACTCGAGAAACTGCAGCGCGAAAATTCTCGCCTTAACTACAGCTATCGCTCTTTGATAGAATACAATTGCATTGGTCAAACCCCACCGCATTATTGTCAAAAATGCGGCAGTTGGGAATGTCCCGATCACGACGCAACATGGGAATTCTTCAAGTTTTATTCTGAGTTAGATGAGTACGATTCTATGCTCAAAACATGGGTGCTGGAAAAGGTCTTTTTATGCAACCACTGTGCGGAAAACCAATGGTGCGAAGGTAGTTGGCCCGAAGCGTATTTAAAATTATGCACAAAATACAAGTTCTCTTATTGGTGCGAAGGTGGCAAAAGCCCTGGCGTTTTTATTGAAGATAAATACTTTGAGGATGCAGAAACTTATGGGCATTTGCGCAAATTTGTCTTGGGGAATCAAAGTAAATTTTACCATGATTTCTTTTTGAACCATAAACCTGACAAAATGCACCACGTTGCTGCTTACATCATTCAACGTGCTTTTCGCTGCGGTTGGGATTATCGCCGCGCCCCCCTTGAGTCAGAATCCGAGCCGGACTAAGATTCTGACTCGGACGATAGAATTTTTATTATTTCGAGCCCACGCGCGCGAAAAAATTATATTGCCCTAGTAAATGAAAATAAATTCTCGGAAATCCGCCCGCAAATCCGCCCGCAAATCCGCCCGGAAATCCGCCCGCAAATCCGCCCGCAAATCCGCCCGCAAATCTGTCCGCAAATCTGTCCGCAAATCTGTCCGCAAAGCCGCCCGCAAAGTAACTCGTCCCAAATATAAAGATTTGAGTCGTCATATTGCCAGGGCTTGTAGAGGATTTGATAAAAACTCCGTCGTATACTATGAAAAAGAATCTGAAATTATCAAAAGACATAACATGAATATTGGGGATATAGTTTATGTTGGAAAATCTACTCATCACGATCATGATCACGATCAGAGCCATATTGATACAGGATGGGGAATTGTATTTGATAACAACGGACATTATTTAAGTGGTGAGGGTTGGAAATTCAACGGTTATAGTGGGCCGGCCCGGGCACGTGGCGGATCATTTTTATTGATTGAAGTAATGGCTTCATTAGATATTCGCGGATCTCGATACAGAGATATTCGCGGCCCACCGCTCGTGTACTGGGGCCCTTATTTAAGCCTGCAGCGTTCTATATATATGCCACTTAAAAAGTATATTCAAAAACATAATATTAAATATGAAAACACATTTCGTGATATTATGAATAGTAAGTTGGGTTTTGAATGGTTTGATTTAGATTATTATGGAAAAGAAGAATTTGATTCCATTGTCAATGATTATAAGAAATATAATATATGGTAAATACTTAAACATCCTTACGCCTTGCCGTCGTATACTACGACGTCCCAATTTTTTTCAAGATTGGTAATTGGAAGGGCGGCGGGGTTGTTCGGGGGGGGGTTGTTCGGGGCGGTGCGTCGCGGGGGCCCTGGTTTTGACTTTTTTTTTTTGTGATGGACGACGACGGCGGCGTGTTTAATGCATTTTTTTACACGTAACTTGTTTTTCAATAGGCCACACATCTTATTTCTGAATCTTTTAAATTTTTTCTTTAGTTTTTTAAAGGGTTTTTTAAAGGGTGCCGTCATGTTTAGCAGTGTCGATGTGTTTGTGCGCATACGTCCGAGTGGGTGGAGGTGGTGGTGAATATAATTTGCTCCGTTTATTCTAGTGACCAGTACCAACCATACACATCAACAAACCAGTTATCAGTCTCCGGGAATATGCAAGATATTGTCAAAACGAAGTACGCAGCGTATCCTTGGTACCGCCCGCCGCCACCCAGCATTGATGATCCTGGTGAAAACAAAATAGATCTCTTTGAAGGGTCTTGCCAGGGATCAACCGGAAGCACATACAATCTCAAATTCCAATATGTTCGGCGCACCAACGAGAAGAACGAAACGACTTGGATGATCACCACGTTTTGTTCGTGTCCAGCTTGGAGATGGCAAAAGACCAGAGCAGAACACCGTACCTGTAAACACATAGCCACACACATAAACCGTCACCACGAAATGATACGCATTACCGCAAACCAGGAATTCTTTGGAGGAGAGACATACACCCCGGCGCCGCGCGCTAAACCAGCCAAATCAAAAGTCAAAGTCAAAGTTACCCCCACAAAAAAAATTGCCAAAAAATCAACAGTCACAAAAGCAACTAAGCCATCAGTCGTTCCCCCGCCTTCCATACATGTCACGCTTGCTCAAAAATGGGACAAGAAGAAGGACCCTACCAATTACTATATGTCCGAAAAATTAGACGGTATGCGATGCCTCTGGGATGGTAAAAAGCTCATGTCGCGAAACGGAAAAGAAATCTTTGCACCACAAGAACTTCTTCAACAACTTCCACCATTAGCCCTAGACGGTGAGCTTTTTCTTGGACGAGGCCAATTCCAACATTGCATGAAAATAGTACGTACTCAGTGCCCATCTGCGCAAGATTGGAAGAAGATAACATACATGGTTTTTGATGCACCCACTGTGCAAGGACCTTTAAAACAAAGACTTGAACAAGCAAAATTGGCCATTGAACGCGTAGGCCGGACGCAGGCGCCGCGTGATTTCCCCGACGAGTACCGGTGCCCAATCACGCTCAACGTCATGGTAGATCCCTGCCTAGCAGCCGACGGCCATTCCTATGAACGCGAAGCTATCCAGCGCTGGTTCCTAACCCACGGCACGTCGCCGATGACAAACAAACGACTGGACTCGACCAATGTCGTCCCGAACCACGCTCTACGCAACGCCATCGCGCGGCTGACGCCTGAGGTCCCACCACTGTCGTCTACGGAACGTGAACCCAAAAATACTTGGATCAAAATACTTGATCAACAAATTTGCCAAGGACCCGACCATGTCGTTTTAGAATTGAAATCCGTTCTTGCAAAAGGTGGCGAAGGCGTTATGTTGAAACATCCTACCAATCATTACAAACAAGGACGCACGTGGGATCTCATGAAAGTAAAACAATTTCACGACGATGAGGCAGAAATCATCGGATACAAAGATGGCACAGGAAAAAATGAAGGTAAAGTTGGATCCTTGCAATGCCGAAACAAAGAGGGAAAAGAATTTTACGTCGGATCGGGACTCGATGAACACCTTCGTGACCATCCCCCGCGGATTGGTACTTTTATCACATATCGTTACCAAGAGAAAACACTTAATGGAATTCCTCGTTTCCCCACGTTCGTTCGTCTCTATGAGAGCGAGTAGGATAATGCCTGCGAGACCCGGGAACTAATTTTTATCTTTTATAATTGTATTTTTTGTTGTTTGCAAAATTGTGCTCGTGTACTAAATGAGTATTTTCTTTAAAAATATTTATCGGAACTATATTTCGTGCCACGTAGCCAGTAATTTTAAATACGTTAAGAGATTTTACGCCCCTGGGCGTCGTCAAATTTGTATCGCTGTCCGCGCTAGAATTGTTAGCGTTATTACCAGAATGAGATAGCTTGTTTTCGTTAGGATCAGATAATGTTGTTTCCATGTGTATTTATTATTAAAAATGTTATTTATTAAGCCCCAGGGATTTCATAAATCTTTGGTTTCGTTCTATTCTTGCGTTTCTTTCTAACTCGTATTCAGATAATTCAGGTTGGAAATTGCGCTGAGCTTGTTCTTCTTGTTTCTCAATCCGTTTTCTATAGTCAGGCCAAAATTTGGTTTCTAACGTATTTTCGGCTTCTGCGGGAATTTTATTCGCTCCCATATTTATGAGCATCTTGATTTTTACTTCTAATGCCTCTTCAAGAATTTGATTACAAGGTGTGCCTGACGGTTCATCGCGATTCTCTAGTTTGCTTTTATGTAATAACATGAGTGCCGAATATCCGTCGCGATTTTTGTTATCAATAAATGAAATCATTTTTTCGTTAGTTGTTTGCGATTTACATTTTTGTAAAAGCATTTCAAAAGTTTCAGGCGCACAGTGGATGTTTTTGGACGCAAAAGTAAGGGCCGAATCTAAATAATCGTCCACGACATCGACTTGAGAATCCATCAAAAGATATTCTACAACAGAACGATAATAATTTTTGGACTTCAAAGATTTCATCAGTGCTGTTTGCCCCTCGTCTGTCTGTTGCGAAAATGGATTTTCAGTTCGGTTAGCAAGAAATTTCAACACGTCCAGAAATCCAAAATCAACAGCATAAATAAATGGAAGAGCACTGCCGTAAATAGCCTTTGAAAAATCGTAAGAATCAAAGTGTTGGCATAAAGATTCCATATCGTGCTCGCCAATAGCTTTTTTAAGTAAGCGGGTTTTTAGTTTTTGGTCCCTAGAAGGAAGTTTGCGACGGTCTTGTGCTAATTGTTGTTCTTCGTCTTCTTCTCCGCATTGTGTTTTTTTGGGTCGTGATGTTTTAGCGGACCCACGGCTCGTACTTCGCTGTCGCTTGCGCTTGGGGTTCTTTGGATTCGTTTCCTCTATCGCATATCGAAATCTGCATTTAACGCCATTAATTTCTTCAATAACAACTTTCCATCCAATTTCTGACATTTTGGCAAGATGATTAATAACACCGGGAGGAAAACGTATTATATTTTTCTCCCAGGAGGATGTTGGGTCGCCCGCAGTCAGTGAGGTCTAATAATAATCAGCAATTCCATTTTCTACATGACTGGTATCCTGGCGTTTGTGGATCCCGTTTTGATTTGCAGCGATGCCTTGCACAAAATGATCGTTTTCGCCCTGGTTCATTTTTTTTTATCGTCATATGCGGGTCGCCAAATCTAATACATTTATTGTTCACAAGTTTTGCAAATTTTTTATTTGGGCCTGGTGTACAAGATTTACGGGCAGATTTGCGAGAAGATTTTCGAGAAGACCTGCGGGCCTTGCGCAAACCCGCCTGCAAGGCCCGGGAAGTGTATTTGAGCTTGTTTCTCAAGGTCGATTTCCGGGCAGGCTTGCGCCTCGACTTGCGACGAGATCGTGATTTCCGGGCAGGCTTACGCCTCGACTTGCGACGAGATCGTGGTTTCTTAAATTTTTGTACTAATGCAGTCATTCCCCCGGGGGGTAATTTTTGAGATTTCATTTTACTAAATAAAAATTTATCGTAGCTCGTTAAAGGTATGTTATTCGCCTTTTTTCTTAAAATATCTTTCATCCATGAATTTGATTGTATTTGTTGTAACAATGTTGGCACGTTTGTTGCCTTTTTTAGGCGTGAAGCGCGTCGTTTTCTTTGTCCGCCTTGAATCATATTAATAATAGGAAACAAAAAAAATCTCGTCTATGGCTTAATATTTATTCTTTTGGCCTTAATCGGGAAGGGTCCCCGCCCTATTGTGATCATGGAAAAGATCGGTTCTCATCGCCCCCCTTGGGTTTTTCTTCGCCGAGACGGCGCTTGCGCGTATTTGAACAGTGCCTCTGCTTGTACACTTGGTCGAAGCGCGCCGAGCAGTACACTTGGCGCGCTTCGGCGGTAAGGGCCCATTCCTCGCGCTCGTAGCGGCGCACCTTGTTGGCGATGGTCCAGTAGATGTCAACGTCGGCGTCTCGACACGAGACGTAGCCGTGTAGCGACGGCACGCGTTCCTTGAGCGCATTGAGCATGCTCGTCATGTAGCGGTTGTAGAACTTCTTCTCGGAGAAAAATTCCATATCCACCGTTCCATCCGCAATTGTGATGCACCAGTCGCTCTTGTTTGTAGAAGGCGGAATGAGTAGCGGGTGATCATCTTTGTCGGAAAGAACATCTTCGTCGCGGTCGTAGTACAGTGTCTTTTTAAGGTTTTTGTCGTCCACGTAAAGGGTGATATCGTACTCTACGTTATCAACCCGCAAGATATCCGGTTTCAATTTCTTGATATTATCCTTCACAACTTCAAGTTCCTTGGAGAGCCGCGCTTCGTCCGTCCTCAAACCTAGAAGCTTTTCAGTTTTCTTCCTGGACTCTTCTTGAAGCCTTTCAGCTTTTTCCTTGCACTGGCGTTCCAAGTCTTTGAGCACTTCGATCTGGTCTTGAAGAGCCGTCTCAAATGCGGGGGCTCCAGTCACCGTCGCGTTGTAGCCCATTTTGGCGGCGCCGGGGCAGTCGGTGTGTATTTCGACGGAGACAACGGGTCAGAATTATCTCCAGCGATTAACACGTCAAGCCAAACCATCCCGGATGGCAACTTACATTTCAGATTGGGATTATCATGACCGGCGGCTTCGTCGCCTGTCTGAGAACGGGACGATGGTTGGGTTTCGCAAGTGGACTGGCGAAGCAAGTTATCGATGTTTAGAAAAAGCTGATTTGGATGAAATAAAAGAAATGTTTCACATGGATATAATTGCTGAACAAAAGATAATGATGCGGTGTAATCTAACACCAGGATTCGCCCCGCCGCCCCGACGTTTTTCAAATATCTGGATTGATCGCGAAGCGGAAGTTAAGAGATTGCAAAAACGCTACGGGAATCGCTGGTTGGATTTTTTTGTTCAAGGAACGGAGAGATACGAGACTTATTTACATTTTTCTCTAAAACTTGATCCATACGCACGCTTCTTCAATGGTATCGAGGAAATGCCAAGAGAAATTAATAGAATAATTATGTCTTATCTCAGCATTCCTATTAAATTCACATTAATTATGTTTACGGATACCACTTATCCATTTACACCAATGATGTGGGACATGAAATATGACACATGGGATTCTCTTCCACACGGCAAAATTATTTCGACAACTAACCCTGCGTCCCACACTGTTTTTGAATTCGTGTCCAAGCAGCTGTCGTCGTCGTCATCCACGGATTTTGATTGTCTATTTTTTGATGATGTCGTAGCAAAATGTTTATTCTATTCTCTTATGCGCGAAAACTTTCAATTTTTTGCTCATAATCACAAAAATTGGGCATGCGGGTGGACGCCTTCAAAAATGCTTATTGTTTTTTTGATGAGATTGAAACGCGATCTTTCAAGTTTGGCATATATTTAATATTTGCGTATGAAAAGATGGTAATTCCGATATGCATGATTTCCGAGAAAAAAAAACCCATGGCTATTTATACCGTCATTACTGGTAAGTACGACAAGCCGCGCACTAAGCCCAAAGAATTAGACGTGCCCTGCATCTTGATGTCAAATAACGAAGAAACAAAATCATACGCTACACAAGAAGGGTGGGAAGTCTATGATTTACCGAATATACCCGATCGCGAATTCGACATGTCATCGTTTAGTCCCTCGACGCGCAACCTGTGGTTGCAGCGGTATTTAAAAATAAATCCCCACGTTATTAAGGTTCTTTTAGATTATGAGGTAGTTATATGGGCAGATGGAAATCTGGAACTATCTGTTGAAGATGTACAAAATGTAAAAAACTTGGCGAAGCAGAACCTCGCTGCTGATGTTTTGCGTAAACAACATCCAAATCCAAAGAGGAAAAATTCGGTGGCGCAAGAACTAGGGGCAATTTCCGGGCGAGCCTCGAGACAGGGTTGGCAATCCTGTCATAAGCCATGTTTTAATAACATGAAAGATGAAATGACTTTGGCGGGGTTTGTCGACAATCAGTTGAGCGAAACAAACTATTTAGTCAGGCGAAATCCGGGCTTACAAAAAATGATACGCTTTGCAGAAGACTGGTGGCGCATATTAAAAATGAACAATTGTTGGCGCGATCAGGCTGGCTTTGATTACGCTTTGTGGCGAAGCGAGTTATCGTTTGAAACTATATCGTTTACTGGCCGAAGACATTGGCATGGCTTTGGGAAAAGGAAAGGATTGATGCCAGATAAATAGTTTTTTAAAACGTGCTTAGACCGTCCCTGTCGCGAGGTTATTGACATGGTGTTGATTATTCGCATCGCCCCACTTGAGACGTTTTTCAAGGCTGCTTGCGTCTGGCAACAACCCCAGTCGCGCTCGACCAGTGGGTTCCCTCGTAGAAAAATCCCAGCCTAAAAACTCTAAATAGTCTTCGCTAATTAAATTAGTCAACGTTGAGACAGAAAATTTTTCTTTCTTAGTTTCTATTTTTGAACTTTGAGATATTTTAAAACTTTGAAGAGAAACCATAAGACATTCGAATTCGTGTGCTTTGCTAGACAACACAGAAGCGCTTGCCCAATGGGGTATTGTCATATCGTGCACAAACATATATTTTGCGACATTAGATAGCGTAAACATGTAACTTGTCCAGACAGATGTAAGAGGAACAGCCAAATCTTCGTGATCAAATGCTAATTTTCTAGATTCAAAGTGAGGTATTCCGTGAAAACTACCAGCGCACACCGTGAAATCATTCTGTGGAAATGCCGTCAGTAGTAATCTTCTGCTTTGCGAATCCGTATTTTCAAATAGTGATATGCTTTGTCTGTCCCAACCTTTTGACATGACCGTGTCGTGCGATATGAAGGCACAATACGGCTCGTCCGTGTACAGATTATTTATGCAATTAAAATATGACTCGTATTCGTTTGAAGTATTCTTCAACAAAGAAATTCTAATATTAGGCAAAAAGCGATCATAACCCATCAATTTTAATTCGTTTACGACATTTCCGCTTGTTTTATCATCAAAGATTTGTTGTGTGATGCCAATCGTCAATAAAAACGGAGATGATGACTTCTTTAACAAATCAACTATATGATATGCTATTGATTTTGCATCGTCACCGTACGTGGCGACAAATATTCGTGGCCTAAATGGATTACTAGCAGAATCTATAATGCTGTTGTGTATCTCTTTCTGTTTTTCTAACGAACGATAGGCAACGAGGCCGATTGCAAATATCAGCGCAACTATAAAAATTTTGAGTCCCATTTTTGTAAATTTTCCAAGTTGTAATTAAAGAGTCATAATAATTTATGAATTCCCATGTAGACGAATGTCCAATTTGCTTACAGGGAAAAAAAAAATTTCCTAAAATACGATGTAATCACAAGGTATGCTCCCTATGTTTGTCTAAATGGTTTAAGGACAATTCCACGTGTCCCGTCTGCAGGCAACTCCTAGATACCAGGAGAATTTTAACGTTCGAAAGCGATGATCAAGCGCGATCCCCGCGGCGAGCGTACTTAAAATCACTAAATAAAATTAAAAATTTATCTAATTCCGAACAAATTTGAATTACTTCAAGTTATGATTCATAATCAATTTTTCAGCAAGAACGCGAGGGCTGCCGCAACTTTTGCATTTGAAGTTATTTCTGCCATTTTTTTTACCGTTGCAACCAGCGCCGCAAACCCAAGATATTAGATTCCAGTGGAAATCCATGCTGTCCATTTTGTGGGACGACGACCAAAATTCCTTTTCTTTGTCCAACACAAACAGAGAGAAATATTTTCGATTACAATCCACTATCGGCCCTTTAGTCCACGCGATTAATTCTTGCTGCCTTAAATACAAGTTATCAACGTTGCTGTGTTTTAAGTTCCGGAATCGATTGCGCCGCGCGCAATCACCTAATACAGAAAGAGACATTGGGGGCCAGCGATAGGTTGGACTTAAAATGTATTATGGCGGGAGGAAACGTAGTGTATATTCTTCTCCGTCCGCTACTGCTGTACTACTACTACACTTGCACAACACTACCATGGGTGTTGAACTCGACATATTTGTCGTATGTCATTATCAAGTTGTTTTACACTCTCGTATTGGTAAAGTAAATGGAATGCCATCTTCTGAAAATGCAGTTAATTTTGAGCATCTTCGCAGCAGTCTGAATGATGATATAAATAGTTTTAATCATCCTGCAGCATTTGGACAACACGCTTTCAATCCGGATGATGATGAAACTGGTTATAAAAATTATAGTTTTGAACCAAAAACAACAACAGATCCTTATGGTGGAAAACCAATTATATCAACTATTTCTGAAACTTTAAATCATTTTAATAAAATGATAGAACATCAACCATTATGGAAAAAACATAAAGGATTTATTAGAACTAAAAAAATGTTGGAAATATTATACGATGATGTATCTATTGATAAACCCGATTTAATAATTGGTGGTTCTAATTCGGATGATGTTAAAAAACAAGATTATCACAGAGTTATATTCTGGTTTTACTAGATAAAAACTAAAAAAACGAACGCGCCGAGCGCCACAGCAGCCAACGTTCGCGCGCCGCGCGGGTAGGTCGGGTTTTGCCGAGTTAAAAAATGTTAAAAAAAAGATCTTGGTGTCTCACTTCTACAAAACCTCTAACACATTCTGCTTGTACCCAGTTTTCAGCTGCTTTAATAAAAGCAAATACTAAATCATCCAACTCTTCGTGTGACCACTGTTCTGCCCGAGTACTAATAATTTGATCGAACACAATCTCATTATCCTCATTTAGCACGTCTAGACCATGTCTAAATATAATTTGCTTATTTTGTTCATTATCATTACCACCCAAGCCCCCTTCTAATCTGTCGAGACATGGCAATGTCTTGTTTTGTTCTAATTTGCAGTATCGCTTGAGATTGCGTAAAATAATTTGGCTGTCTCCATTTTCACACTTATATTTATAATCTTCCCACCGTTTCACGTAGTCTTCGGGTGCATCGTTGTCAATATAAAATCTTAATCTATAAATGTGATCACTCATTATGGGGCGTACCATCGCCGGCGTAGAGCCCAACCGGCATGTGTTGCAAGACTATTGTTCCTCCCGTGGAGAACAGATCAATATTTGTTTCCTCCTGGCTAATTTTAAATATTTTTTAAATCAACATGGCTTTCACGCGAATTTATGCCCAATTTCCGCTAAAACAATCTCATTTGGTGGCAAGATTTCGCCACCGCTGAAGATATCCACGCCGGTGAATCGATTGTCAATTACTCTAAATTTGGTGCCTGGAAGCAAAATATGTTCTCTTTCGTTTGGATAAAACGAAATTGCAGAGATATCTCTTGCACTTTTGGCATATATAGTGAATAAGGTTCCGGTATCAGCGCTGGTTGCGAAATCATTCGCAATAGATTTGAATTCACTGGTACTCGAAATTCCCCACCACGTAACAATTTTTTCTTTTTGATATTTTGGATCCATGTGAAAATTCTTTCTAACCCCGCGATAAACTACTATATTTTTCTTTGGAAGCTTTTCGATTGCCGATATAAATAATCTCAGGAATTTGTACAAATTATTTCTCCAAAAAACATCTAGTTTCTCGTTGCCCCCCGGCGCGCCCAGACTAAAAAGTATCCTGTTGTGCTCGTAAATAAAGGGACCGGTATAAAACAATATAGCGGCAAAATGCGACTGTTTCATAGTTGCAAGCAACCAATGATCACACGGAAAACTTTTCAGTTTCTTATCTTTACAAAAGAATTTCGCAATCCTACGGTATTCCTCAATACTAGTACCGCCATATTTAGCTTTAAATTGTTCTTCATTTATTGTGCGAACCTCTACAATTACCGATGCTGTTACATTGCATCTGTTAATAAAGTCTTGGAAATGTTTCGCTGGTGATATGGCAGAACTTCTTAAAATATACGAAATATCTTTTGGCCAACTGCCCACAGCTGCTTGAAGATTTTTGGGCACACGCGTTTTCATCATATCTTTAAATGGCGTCGCAAATGTTCTATCAAGATTCATTCGAAGCAGCAACCGAACGTTTTTGGCTTTTTTCCAGGCATGGTGAACGTCGAATTTTCTATGTTTTTTCTTTGGTTGAAACATTGTAAACAAAGACACGTTTTTAAACTTTAAAATAAAAAAATTTTTTTTCTTTAAAGTAATAATAAAATGGCTTTCAGAGTATATTTTTATTTTATGGTAGTCATCATATTAGCATTGCTTGCAATTTGTTTATATTTATCGATTCGCGAACCGTACAGTGCTAGGCAACTAATTTCATATACTCCGGCCAGAATATTGATGAAAAGGCCGATTTACATATATTTTCATGTTTGCGGCATACTAAAGTGGAAAAAGATTGTCAAGAAATTGTTTGATTATTTAGAAAAATTAGATGCGTTTTCTATTATTAGCGAGTTGCGGGTTTGTATACTTGGTAGCAAAAAAGTTATTGACGACAACATATGGAATTATCACCATAAAATAAAAATACATGCAACCGATCCAAATCCAAAATTATATGAACGATTTACCCTTAACAGGTTACGAGAAGACAGTAAAAAGGAAAGCTTTGATGTATTTTATATGCATAGTAAGGGAATAACGCGCGCAACCACGATTGCAAAGAAAACAAAACATTTAAACGACTGGATTGACCAAATGATGAAATCTTGTTGGATTGATTACGCAAAAGTATTGTTTAATTTACAAAATTACGACGCGGTCGGTGTTTTACTGACTAACAACACCATTGGCGCACATTTCTCTGGAAATTTTTGGTGGTCCAAGTCTGATTATTTAAAAGACAAGGGAGACATTGGGCCAGGTTATCTAGACGCAGAAAGGTGGATTTTATCGTCTGATGGTTGTCGAGCACTGAATTTAAGCAAAGAAACTACATTCATGCCGGAATACATTAGAAAGGGACAACCTGCCCCGGGGTCGTACACAGTTTTTGATTCAAAATGCATGAACTGCTTTAAACATACTCGTGGGAAGGCAACTGGGCAAAAATATCTAGCAAAAAGTGCTTAAGTCGACCGCCAAAGTCAATATTCGTTTTAGATGTGATTTATTATATTGCTTTATAAATGAAAGCATTTTATATAACTTTGAATAAAAAAAGAGAAGAACGTATTTTAGAAAATGTTTGCGAACCGCTCAATTTAGAGTGTATAAAATTTCCGGGTGTGAAACTTAAAGAAAAAAACACCGGTGTATGCGAAGGACAAAATGTCAAGAAGATAGGTAATGCAAACATAGCTCGGGTTCAGGGCGCAAACGCGGCTCATCGCAACGTGTGGGAACACGTACAAAATTTGGATGAAGAAAGAGTTTTAGTTTTTGAGGATGACGTAGTTTTGCCGTTCAAAAATAAAGAACCCGCACTTAAAAAAGTCAACGAATATTTAGGTGGACTCGAGGATAACGTTGACTTCGCGTATCTTGGTAATTTAAAAAATAAATTAGGAGCTCACGCATATGCAATTACCCCCGATGCCGCTAAAAAATTATTTGACATCGGCCCCATGTGCAATGGCATAATCGACGGAAACATAAAATGGAAATGTAATAACGATAAAAATTTTACGTGCGCATACCCCCCACATCTAGGTCACGAATATCCCGTGCGATCGGTTTTAGGTGGGGTGGGCAGGCAAACAGGTATAATTTATCAAGGAAAGGCTATTTAGACTTAAATTTTCCATTCTATTTTCCGGGCCGGGGTTTCAAACCGGATTGCAGTGGTGTCAAGAACTATTGCATAAACGTTCTTGGTCAAAACCCTTGATTTACCAGCCCACGAATCACCTTTTGTGGACGGCGAATGAATATAAAACCTTTGGTGATTGTTAGTGTAAGAAAACAAGCGGTCCGAGTCGTATCCAAACGGACGTAAAATCCAATCTTTTACGTATCCTAAAAGTTCAAACAATCCATCTGGGTTGCTTTCTTCTCGCAGCGAATAAATGTCGCGAGTGGTGCAATTATATTCAAAGTATCTATTGAAATGATTTGCATACTTGAGTTTTCTTAGCTCATTATTTTCTCGTGCCCAGTGGATTCTGTATATATCAAATGCTACGTCCATTTCTCGTTATTTTTCATCAACTTCATTTTTTTTGCAAAATAAACTCGCATCTAGGCAAAAGCCAGGTCGTTAAAATCCCAGTTCTCAACATACGTCTTCAGCAGGTCATACGCCGCTCGGACCTTATTGAATTCCTCGATGTCGCCGCCCTTGTCTGGGTGGTGTTTCAGCGCTTGCTTGCGAAAGGCCTTTTTTAACGCAGACAAAGTCAGGTCCTGTCGCACCGATGCTATTCCAGAAAAGTCATCGCCTCTCGAGATACCAAGGACATCATACGCTCTCCCCACCGGAGATGCCGAGTAGTCATGCCGGTATGAATTTTGGCGCCTCTGACGACGACGCTCTTTTCTATCTCTCATGAAATCATCGTAATTGGGATCATAGGTATAACCTATGACATTGATTATGAATATATAAAATAACAATATGGCCAAAAGTCTACGTTTAGAAAATCGACCGCTCTGTTCTTGTAGCATGGTATCTAGTCGGTTTCTAATTTGGTCATTTCTTGACGCAATTCCATACAGTTCACCAACAGTACCCTTCGACCAGCCGCTCAACATCGAGTACGTACCAAGACCTGATTTCTTAGCAAGCCTGTTGTTCCAATGGCGTCTAAAGAAGGTTTGTATTTTACGATTGTCCCCCATTTCCGATTTTAATTTAAATACTTTGTGGCGCATGACTTTATTTGTTGTAAAATACAAATTCGCCCATGCATCGGCGGGTTGCCTACTGCCGCCGCGCGTCGCAAAGGCCGCGGCGGCCGCGTCGTCCCAAGTGCGGCGAAGGCGCATGGGACGAAATCTTCCCATGTTGTTGGACAACGCCATGTCGTCGCCGGGCCCAAGACCGGGGTTGAAGGTGTTGTCCGCCCTAAATTGTGATATCAACGCGCTTTTTTCGTAAGTAACGCCATTTTCTGCAAGTACGGGCTCAATAAATATCATTTTTGTAATCGGACATAATAAACTTTTTAATTCTAGATCGCTTTTTTCGTAAGCTCCTCCAGAAAATAATTTCTTTTTTTCATCAAATCTTATTCCCAATTGCTTCAAGTAATTTCTACGAGCATCGGGTGTAGATAATTTTCTCAAAGTTTTTTTAATAATGTCTTTTTTATAATCTAATGTAGCATTTTGTAATTCAACCAACGAACATTTTTCTATCATTCTTTTTGTATAGGCTTATATTTTTTTGCCCAAGCCTGTTAGCAAAACTTTAATTTTTTGTAAAAAAAAATCTGTCACTAAGTCAAAAGAATTACAATGTTTATGTTTACTTGGAAAAAATTACGCAATAAACGCCCGACGCCCGGTGCGCAACGTCAAGCGCTTCGAGACGCCGCGCGCGACGCCGCGCGCGAGTCTTTGAAAAAAAAACCCGAGCGCTCTGGTCGTCTCCTTCTTATTCGTCGTAACAGTTCGCCGGCGTTTGCTCGTGAACAAGCCCGCCGAGATCGCGCTATGATGTCTTCGTCTTTGCGTCGTCGCATGACCTGGCAGCAGTCGCTGTGTCTGGCGCCCGTCATTGATTTGCCTCGGATCAAAAAGTAAAATTTAGTAGTTATTCAAACCTCGCATGACGTGGCCTGCCGTGAGCACCAAGACTCATGTATGAAAACTTTATTAAATCTCCAACTTTAAAGTAATTGAGGTAATTTTGTTTTTCTTTGTGTTTGAAGCCTATTCCAAGATTGAACGTCACGTTGTTGTAGCTTAGAACCATACTTTTCATTTCACCATCCTTGATATTGAATGAAACGAGCGTTCCTTCGGCGTCTAATCTCGACGACGCCCCGAGCGCGAGCAGCGCAGCAGAAGCTCGCGCCGCGCGCACACGCTCGCGCCCAGCAGAAGCTCGCGCCGCGCGCGCGGCGGCGTCGCGCTTTTTTTTTTTTACGGGGCGCAGCGAGAGGAGGTCGTCCAAGTTTTCCGAGGCGCCTTGGCGTTCGTAGACCGTATCCTTCATCATAGAGCCGGGACCCAGCCACTTCCGCCGATACCCAAAATTGTTGAGCTGGCGCTGGAACGACGCATACTTCGAGTGCTTGTAGTACTTCAACAGGTTGCGCTCGAGCGCCGCGGGGTCCGGGATCATGATGTCGCCTCGGCTCCAGCGGATGATCTCGGGCCGCTCCTCGATCATGCGCTTGAGCTGGGTCACGAATGTCGGAGGCTGCTCGTGCGGCGGCATATTTTTTTTGGTCTCAGATTTAGAAACTATAAGTAGCGGAGAAGATGTAAACTGAATGTCTCCAAAAAAAACTTGCGGCGACACATATCTTAAAGTTGAAAGTCGACGATGGACGGTCTGCGCGGGGCTCGCCAGGGCAACTTTGAAAATTTGCAAAGTGTAGACGCAGAGGTTGATTTAACGCAAATGATCTTAGATTTGCACGATTCAATACACACATTATACGAAACACACGCCAATACCACGTTTGTGCCAATTCGACCGACGGCGCCGCTTGCCGCCAACCGGGGCATCGAAACCGTTGGTTTTGCTAGGAACGCTGCACCGCAGCCTTAATTTATTGATTATATTGAATAATTAGAGAAATTTTCTAAACACGTAAGGGCGTTGCGGGTATGCCAAAGCTGTTATCGTTAGAAATTGATATTTTTTGTCCGAAAAATGCGAAGTCAGGATCTGTCACGGATCGTAGACAAAAACCAGCAACGTCTGCTCTAGAAATCGTACCGATTTTTTTCGGTAACGGTACAATATCAACGTAATTTTTTGGTGCGTCAAAAGTCAAACCGCCAGGTCTAACGATGCACCAACAAGTATCGCTTTTTTCCAAATAATATTCTTGATTAGCTTTGTCTGCAAACGCATGTTTATAGATTGTGTCGATTCGATCCTTGAAAAAACTTGGCACCTGTATGTAACTTTCTTTGATTCCAACTGAAGTCACGGCGGTAATTTTTTTACAGTTTTGGTGTCTCATGTAGTTTAAAACATTTAAAGTTCCGTGACCCAACATATTGTTTCCGACGTCATTTGGATTTCCACCATGAGCCAAAATGACAGATGATATTTTGCCGTAGTTTGTAAAACAATCGTTAAGCGATTCGTGGTTAAGCACGGATCCGACGACAACGTGTAGTTGCGGTGAATAATCGTAATTATTAAGATTCATGATGTTTGTGGAAATATCTATACCATCGCTGGTCGCAGAACCTCTCGGAACCCTCAAGCTGTCGCGCTTGAGAGAAGGCGTCAACGCAATAACATTGTGGCCATTTTTCAGACTTTGGTACACTACCTCTCGCCCTGTTCTACCACCTGCTCCAACTACTAAAATGTTTTCAGGCTGAGTGGGTACTTCGCCGCATGGACCGAAAGATCGCGTCGAAAATCTAACACCACTTGCCATCGCCGCGGCGATTGAAAAAAGAATCATTTTAACAAATCAAATTTTAAATTTCAATGCTAGCTAAAAAAAAAACCGTGGTCACAGTTGAAATTAAATATATTGAGACAATAATAATTGAGTCTGGAGATATGAATAGAAAATCCTCCACCTGTAAAAGTGATTGTTTGGAACATTGCAACTTTGATGATAATGTGACCGACATATCGAAGAAAATGTTGTGTTGCGCCCTATATAGACCAGCGGACGTTGTCAGAAAATTATCCAAAGACACTTTAATTTACGATAACGACTTTGAAGGTGCCAGCTGCTGGCATTGTGCGCATAAATTTTCTAGCACTGCGTGGCAGTTTCCCATCGGTTTTGATTCTTCCGCAAGTCAATATGAAGCAATCGGTAATTTCTGTTCACCGTCTTGTGCAGCTGCGTGGGGCGACGTGCACTACCACCACAATATGGCTCAACACATGTCGTGGCTAAGGGCTTTGGCGATGGAACACGGAATCCAAGATTTTTCGTGCTCGCCCCCAACTCACTGGTTAAAGGAATTTGGTGGAAATTTGACAATTGAAGAATTCAGAGATCTCGGGTCTAGCAATAAAATAATTGTGGAAAAGACTTTACCATTTGTGTCAATACCGATCGTTTTAGAACGAGAATGCACCATCAATATTACGGAAGCAAAGGAAGTTACTCGACAACTAAAAGCTCAAAACAAAAAAGCAACGTCTCAAGCTATGAACAGCGAAAACATTACGTCGCGGGGTTTGTATCACGAATTCATTGAAAAAAACAACAAATTAGAAGAACCGCCCCGAAAAAAAATGAAATCATCTACTACCAAGAAAAAGAAGAAGGACGTATCAGAGGAGGAAAACACTAAAGGAACTCTAAAAGGATTATTTAAAAAAAGATCGCGCGATAAAACATAACAAGGTCGGTGCGTTAAAAAAAACTTATTTTTTTTTTACTCTATTAACAAAAATGGACGCTATCAAGAATTTAGCAAATGAGTTTAATTATGAACTACCTAAAGATTTGGTAGCAGACGTACAAAAAGCGTATAAATCAAAAAAATTAAAACTGCCAGAATGTTATAAGAAAATATCCCAAGAAATTTTAGCTATGCAAGTTGCAGATGTGGCCACAGAAAAGATGTCAGCTAGGCTTGCCCTGCGAGCGATACGGATTGCAACGCCACCAAGCTTTTCCGCGTGCATAACAAAATTATTTGACAACGTATCGCCAGGAGGAAAGAAACGTCCAGTTGTTTCCAAAGCGTTGTACGAACAGGTAATGAAAAACAAGGAATTTTACGATAATTTAGTACAAGAACATGATAATTTAGACGAAGACCTAGACGTCTTTGCCCTGTCGACTCTTGAAAGAGCGTATCTTTTGCGAGATGCTTCGGGTGTCGTCGAACGTCCCATTTACATGTACATGCGCCTTGCAATCTCGCTCGTACGGGAAGACGCGTCGCAGGATGAGGTTGTGCAATTATTTAAAACCCTGAGTAGCCGTCGCGCAAGTTTCGCCACGCCGGTAATGTTTAATTGTGGATGCGAAAAGAATCCAAGCCTTGCGTCTTGTTTTTTATACGCAATGACTTCCGACAAGGACAGCGTGGACGGCATATTTTCTAGCCTTCACGATTGCGCTAAAATAAGTCACATGAGCGGGGGCATAGGAATTTCTTTTCACGATATTAGGGCGCGGGGGTCGCCAATTAACGGGGGCTCGGGCGCAGCAAATGGAATTCTGCCGGTGATGCAAATGTTCAATACTATGGCTAAGACAGTTGATCAAGGTGGAGGAAGAAGAAGGGGGTCGATTGCTGTGTACCTTGAACCGCATCATCCTGATTTCATCGAATTCTTAGAAGCTAGGCAAACATATGGAAGTCAGGAATTAAGAACTCACGATTTATTTACAGCCGTTTGGGTTTCAGATTTATTCATGGAAAGAGTTAAGAACAACGAAAAGTGGTCGTTCTTTTGTCCAGAGCTATGCCCAGGTCTCTCAGAAAAATGGGGCGACAATTATAAGAATCTTTATTTAGACTACGAACAAAAAAAGATGTATACGAAGCAAATGAAGGCTCGTGACGTATTTTACAGAATAATTGATTTACAAATGAATGCGAGTCTGCCGTATTTATTGTTCAAAGATTCTTGCAACCGAAAATCCAACCAACAAAACCTTGGAACTATACGTTCTTCAAATCTGTGTGCGGAAATTGTGCAATATAGCGACACAAACGAGACTGCCGTGTGCAACCTGGCTTCAATTTGCCTTCCTAAATTCATAAAAGATACGGGTTTTGATTTTGAGGAACTATACAATACTACGTTTCAAATCGCTACGCATTTAGACAACCTCATAGACGTGTCTTATTATCCGATCGCATCAGCTGAACTCTCTAACAAGAAACACCGTCCGATTGGGATTGGAACACAGGGATTAGCTGATTGCTTTGCAAGTCTGAAATATGCGTGGGGATCCGCAAAAGCTTTGTTGCTCGACGAGCAAATACACGCAGTGGTTTATTACGCAGCCCTAGACGCGAGCAACAAATTAGCCGAAAAATATGGCCCCTACGAATCGTATGAAGGAAGTCCGGCTAGCCGGGGATTGTTGCAATACGATTTGTGGGAAAAGAAACCTTATGAAATCCCTACTAAATCCTGGGATGTTCTCAAACAAAACATAAAGATGCACGGTCTGCGAAATTCTTTGAGCACCGCGCTCATGCCTACTGCGTCAACGGCGCAGATTGCTGGAAATTCCGAGTCCATAGAACCGTATAGCGCTATGATTTTTACACGAGGCACGCTGGCCGGCGAACACGTTGTTGTGAACAAGCAGTTACGGAAGATCCTTTTGTCAAAAAATAGATGGAATTCGGATGTCAAAGATAATTTACTAAAAAACTTTGGCAGCGTCCAGCAACTTCCTAAAGAAATTCTGTCTAATCCCGAAAAAGCGGTTTTTAGGACAGCCTGGGAAATTAAGCAAAAAGATCTATTAGAACACGCAGCGGTCAGGGGTAAGTACAATTGCCAAAGCATGTCTCTCAACATTTTTATGAAAGATCCTACGCGAGCCAAATTGACGTCGCTTCATTTCAAAGCTTGGTCCCTTGGTTTAAAAACTAGCACTTATTATTTACGCATGAACAGTCCAGCTTCCGCTATTCAGTTCGCAGTTTCAAATTCCCAAAATTCCAATCCATCTTGCGAATCAAACGCAGTGTGCGAATCGTGTTCAGCGTAGCCAAGTAAGAGAATTTGTTTTATTTCCTCGTTGCACAAAAAAAATGCAGTTGTGCACAGCAATATTATGGGACATATGTAAGAACACATCATCATAACATTTGAAATTTATTTTTTTTCCTCTTTTCTCAAAAAAATAAATTTGTAGATTAAACAAACACTCATGGATGACGAAGACGAAAATGATAATATGTCTACAATATATGCAATTGCCGCGGTAGTTCTAATTATAGGAATTGCGATGCTTGTGGTAGCTTCAATTTACACTGCTAAGTTAAAGGGCAAGGGTTGGCGCTATCCAACGTCGATTGTAAGCACTGTGTTTACAGTTTTCATACCCTTGCTTGGGATAGTCCCCCCAATTTTATACAAAACCGCTTAATAAATAAGCTTTTTGCGACTAGTGTATTTAAAAATGAAAATAATATTGTTAGGGAGTAAGATATGATGACTAGTTACAAAATAGTCATACCTACGTACGAAAGAACCAAAGTCTTGATTAAAAAAACTTTAAAAGTTCTGGAAGACAGCAAGATTGATCCACGACTTGTTTACATATTTGTAGATGACAAGGCGCAAAAAATAAAATATGAGCAGGCGCTTGAAAACAATAAATACAATAGAAATATTATTATTGGAAAAAGAGGATTGACTAACATAAGCAATTTTATAGTGGATTATTTTCCAACCGGGGAACGCTTAGTAGCCATGGACGACGACATTACCGGCCTCTATAAGCTCGACAACCAAAATAAGCTAAAAAGAGTAAACAATTTTAAACAAATATTGCACAAGGGATTTAAACTCCTTGAAGAAAAAAAACTACAACTATTCGGGTTTTATCCGGTAGCGAATGCTTATTTCATGCGGACTAAGAAAGTCGAGCCTGGTGGTATAAATACCGGCTTGTCTTTCATTTATGGCGCTTTCTACGGGTTCATAAATGACAAAAGTTTACGATTTTATAAGTCGACCCAATATAAAAATGACTATCATTACAGCATTCTATCATACTTAAAATACGGAGGAGTACTTAGATTTGATAAATTGACATTCAAATCCACGATATATGCAAAAGGTGGCAATAACGCAGCGGGACGAACCATTGAAAAAGAAAACGAATGCGCCGCGAGGCTGCAAAATAAATATCCAGATTTGGTAACGTTTCACACTAAAAAAGACGGAAGAAATCAGATAAAATTTCTTAAACAGACTCATAGTTCGTAAAGCTCTATTCTATATTTCATCGGATCAATTTCATTTTTATCAATAACTTTATTGAGTGGCAGCATAGGTCCCGTTTGCGGATTGGAATAGACGTCATCAACTGTAAAATAAGGCCGATTAGAGGCGTCGTCTACTACATTAATAGATGCAAGTTCTAAATCGTTACCGTTAGGTCTGTGAATTATTATTGATGAGGGCGCGTCGTATGGAATTTTAATTTGAGTCATTGACGCATCCTCGAGGGTGTAATGGCTTACACCCTCTCTATACTCTTGCATTCTCTGTTCATAAAATTGTATTCTTTTTATTTTTTTTTGTATAGGATCTTTGAAAATAATTCTATAATATTTATATGATTTTTGGTTGGTTGTTTCCCACGTATCAGATCCATTGATCCAATTTATTTGAGAATTTGTTGTTATTAAAGATATGACCTCGTTAGAGCTAAATGAGCTTTCGTTACTACCCTGCAAAACCCACCTACTTGGAAGATTGTCCGGATCTTCTTGGTCAATAGTAATTTTGTAGGATTTGAGCATTATTGAATATGGATATTCTATCGTAAAATTTTTCGTGGGCAAATTTTCATCAGAATCATTTAAAAATTTAAAAAGATTATCATCAACATCGCCACTAAGTACAGGAGTCAGATTATAGGTAAACGTAAAATCGCCATTGAAAATGTTTTTTGTCACTGTCTCTGAATTTGATGAGAAAGGAAATGACGGATTTTCATTTACGACATGTGAGTAAATAGCAAATTGCAATTTAGGCTCTTCAAAAGTAAATTGGTAGGTAGCCCCCCGGACAAAAATTTTACTCTCCTCGTCAACAATACTTAATTTTTGCTGATCTTGGTATATTACTAAAGAGTCGTCATAATACAATCCAACAGGTTCAAAATCAATCAAGTCTTCAGATCCCTGAATCCAGCCTTCAGAATTTGGTGAATTTCTTACTTGCAAACCCGGAGAAACGCAATTGCCGTTTTCGTCGATGAGTTGAATGACTACGCGAACGCCGACTATACTTCCATGTTCGTCTTTGGCAAATTCTTCAATATTGTCGTCTGAATCAATGCTTGGATTAAATTTGCGCAAGGACAAGTTTGAAGCCGATGGATTTTTCTGTGACACCAAATCTCCGTGGGTTTCCTGTATCGCAGGAAATATTGGGCGGTCTGCCTGCATGAATCCACCTAATTGTGAAACGAACCCAAGGTCGTCATTTGTGTTCGTTTTAATTGCGATAACGGCGAAATGGGCCTGTTTGCTATCGCTATCTATTTTTTCGCGTGGTGTAATCAAAATGCTTCCGCAAATTTTTGCAACATCTTCAACCCCATAATAATAAGTTCCTACAGTGTTAAACGTGTACGTGGGGCTCGTATCGCCACCATCGCTGTCAAGCATCGAACGAATGTCGTGAGCGGTCCCCAAATAAAAGTTATTGTAAACGAAAAATACGACAGTATCGCCGTCGTAGAACTGCAACTGCGTCGAATCAGTATAATCTTCTAAATTTTGGATTTGCGTTGTGAATTCTAAAACGCCAGACCGGTCCTTACCATACACTCGTGCGTTTTCAAACGATAGATAGTCAATATATATATAAAACGTTTTTGGTGTTTCAATGCAATACGTAACTTCGTCTTCTCGGTTTTCGTCCGTTACTACATACTCAAAATTTGGCTCAAAATTATTTAGAATCGTTAGCTGCGCGCCGACAGTTTCGTCGTACGGGTTGTATGCGTTTTCTAGAAGGGCTTGTGGATAATTGTCAGAATCTTGATAAACATTTTCATTAAAAGAGCACGACTTCAAGACATAACTATCTACAACTGAAGATGGTTTAAATCTATATTGCTCGTTGGCCAAAAGGACTGGGTTGCAGCTCCCGTCATCAAAACAATGTATGGAATCATATCTAGATTTTTCGTTAGGATTTGTGCATCCGACGTCTTGACAACATAATTGTTCGACATTAAAGACAGTTTGAGCTTCACTTTGTCTTGCACAGCCTGGGTTAATTGTCTGTTCCACGTTTTGTGAATTCTTGCAAAATTCGTAATAAGTTATATCTGGATCGGTTACACCAGATGACTGCAAATTAAATATTATTTCCTCATTTTTTCGAATACAACCAGGTGGATGCTCATCGTATTTATTGATATCATTGCCATCAATTAAATTAAAATTTTCTATACAAAACGCCAAGTCTGTCAGAGATTCTGCGTTGTTGATTTTTTCAGTATCTCCTGGGCATTGCTGTCCAAAAACTACCCAAATTCCATTGATATCCTCGATTCCTTCATCATTTTTCGGACGGAATAATACTATTAATGACGCGATTACTACTAAAATTATTAGGACGACTGGTATCAAAATTATAATTAATCTCTTAGTCACCGGCATTTGTATTGCTTATTTTTTTTTTTTGAATGGTTCGTTGGCACACAAATTTTTCAAATTGCCCAACGTTTTTGTGTATCTAAATAACGAGGGCGGGGGTGGCAGGAATCCATAGTTGGCTAAACGTTTTTGATGTTTGACATCAACGGGCGGTAACTTTTTTATTTTACGAAATGATGGAGGAGAAGATAAAGTTTTCTTAATCTGATTTTCCGGGGTTGCATAAGCTAAAAAATCGTCGTCGTCTTCCAAGCTGATTTTTTTTTTAGGCGTTTGAAACGGATGCAACGAACAGGTTTGCAAACGTTCTCGTAAAACCTTGGGCCTCATTTTTCGTTAGTGATGATGTGTTTAGTGATGATGTGTTTGATCGTACAATAAGACAAAATGGGAGGAACATCTTTATATTTCTCTCCAGTCCTTCGAGCACAAAGCCCAGCGCCCCCGTGTCCTTGACGTGATCGCAACCCCAAAAAGATGCGCGGTGACGTCACCAGAAGACGGCTGTCGCAACTGACACAGCAAGAACTGTTGACTGCTTTGGAGGAGCTGCCCACCGATGTCGTCAAAAAAATTGGAAAAAGGCATCCGCTGCTCATTCCTCCCTTTACCAACGCCACTCTGCGTCGCGCCGTTCAGGATTATCTTGCCGGCGGAAATAGGAAGGAGGGCATTGTGAAAAAATACGGGGAGATAAACAACTGGGACGTGTCCAAAGTGACGAGTATGAGTTCTATGTTTGAACACGCAACCTCCTTCAACCAGCCGATCAACAATTGGAACGTTTCCAGTGTGACGAGTATGTACCATATGTTTCGACGCGCACGCTCCTTCAACCAGCCGCTCAACAATTGGAACGTGTCCAAAGTGACGAATATGACCAATATGTTTTACAACGCAGAATCCTTCAACCAGCCGCTCCACAAGTGGGACGTGTCCAATGTTGAAGATATGAACGAAATGTTTTGGAACGCAGAAGCCTTCAACCAGCCGCTCAACAAGTGGAACGTGTCCAAAGTGAAGTATATGTATGCTATGTTTGCAGGCGCAAGGTCTTTCAACCAGTCGCTCAACAAGTGGAACGTGTCCAGTGTGACGATTACTAGATGTATGTTTTGGAACGCAACATCCTTCGACCGTCAGAAAAATTTCCCCCTCGCCGGGGCGGGCTTTGCGGCACCACCGTACCCGTACATATAACGGGTTTTTTTGGGGTCGATGTTGCGACAACAGATGGAAAAGTGGGGACAAAATTCGCTAGACGAGACGGGATATGTAATATTTTAAAACTAATAAATAAATGGGAAATGCTATATCAACCAAAACTATTAATGATTTATCAGAAAATGTATTCATAGAATCTCCTGACGTGGTTTTTTCTTCAGCAATTAAAGTTGGAGATAAATCATTTATTATCATCGGCGAAGATCACGACTTCGAAAACCTCTACGAAAGCTATGATTATTTTGAAAAGTCATTGCTGTCTTTTTCTGAAAAATGTAGAAAGAATGATATTTTAAAAGACCAATTTGTTGATATATTTGTCGAATATCCACACATGGATCGTTTTGAATTTGTACAAAATCTGCGAGGCGGCGACAGAATTGACCGAGTGTCAGGTCTTGTTCCGGAATTGCGACAAGCGTGCAAAAAAATGCGCTTTCACGCCGTCGACATTAGATTAAAAATTTTTCAAAATACACTTTTACAAATTATGAAAGGAAAACATGCCACTCCGATTAGGTCTTTTGTAAACATAGTTGAAGACTTTCCTCATTTCTTTGACAGTGTCATAAACATGTCTAAGAAAAGCGATACAATTTCAAATTCAAAGCTAGTCTTTGCGTACAAAGAAATCTCGGTCGACTTTAACGAAGCAACAGAATTGTTGAATATGCAGGATCTTTCAGAAGACTCCTCTTTAACGCCAGTTCTTTCAGATTATCTTGCTAATGCAGCGCGCGATCTGTTTCTTCTTTGTAGCAGGGTAATGGACGTCTACGCAGCTCGCCGAATGATTTCTAGACAAAACTCTAAATTGATTATATCTTACACCGGAGTAGCTCATGCTGCTAACATTGCTCGACTTTTGTGTTCTGAGTCAATCGGCGGGAAGGTTCAACTAACGCTTCAAGAAAAATTATACGAAGACATGGTATCTACATCGTTAAAAACTTCTAGAAATACTATATTAGATCCTTTATATATAAGAACGAATTCGACGAAGCAGCGAACAAAATTATCAATACGTGGAATAGATCAAACGGGCCGACCGTTTGAGGTCAGGGAAAGCGTTAAAACGCCTAAATTTCGTATTCAAAAGGACGTGCACGACTACTTAGTAAAGAATAAGGGATATTATATACTTAAACGGGGAAAGGGCGTCCTAAAGATCGACGCCGATGAAGTGACTAAGCTGCTAGAAAAAGGCAATTGGAACAAAGACAGAGATTATCCGTACAAATTCCTGCATTTAAAGGATGTCATGGCGACGGGCATGGCCCGTCGCAGAAGCTAGATTGTTGAAAAGATAACACGCTCCTTTACGACGAATTTTTTTGTTTGGTAATATAAAATGCCTGCAAAACAAGTAATAAAAAAAACTTTACAAGCCTTGCCAAGTAAAACATCAAGAAGAAATTATTTAAAAACGTTAGGAATCAAGTTTAACGATAGTAGGTCCTCGTTTGAAAGCATTTCTGGGGGTGCCGCGGGTGACATAGATTTAGAAGATTTTATATGTCCCATCACTCAATGCATATTTATTCAACCAGTAGTTGCCGCAGATGGGTTTACTTATGAGAAAACTTCTTTAGACCGACTTGACATGTATCCTATACGAACATCAAGCGGCGTCGTTTTAACACATCGTAATTATGTCCCAAACATGATTGTGCGCAACGCTATACGACACTTAGTGTCACAAATGGCAAGAAATCCCGAAATAAAAAAATTCTTTGAAGAAAATTGGAATTTCGATCTTGCCAGAGAGCTAGGTATACCAATATTTACAGTTCCGGCTGTCATTTCCGGATCACCAGTCGCGCGAACACCTGCGCAGATTTATCGCGGTTTTACACCTGTACAAAGAGACTCCATGAACCGCGCTTTGGATTCGCTTTTCGACCCCAACAACTCATCAAACGAAGACGACACACCGCCAGCCACACCTTCCGGATCACCAGCATCGACTGATTATTATGAGGATTTGTCATGGGAAGAAAATTCGCTTTTCGACCCCAACAACTCATCAAACGAAGACGACACACCGCCAGCCACACCGCCACCGCCAGACGACACACCGCCAGCCACACCGCCAGCCACACCTCGGGGAACGCCTACACCTCAGGAAACGCCTACACCTCGGGGAACGCCTACGACACCGCCGACACCAGGGCGCAGGCGATCTGTCAGACGAAATATTGACGCCGAGCTGGCCGAGATGACAAGGGCTGGACCGCGTCGAACGCGTGGGAGGCGGCAGCAGGAGCTCCGCGAGCTCATCCAACGAGGGCTACCAGGACCATGGCGCGATCGTTAGTTCCATGATCGACCGAGCTGAAGGGTAGTTAAGGAAATTTTATTAGTTTTAAATAAACAAATCTGGGTTAGTGCCCGTTATCGCAACGGGCAATTTTACCCAATTTTTTAAATTTCTTATAAATTTTTTTTTGCCTTGCGGGGTCATACGCCGTGGCACATTCTTAGTGTCATACCCCATCACACCCCCGAGCTTAGGCTCTAAACTATCGATAGCAATAATTAAGTTTTCAGACTGCTTAGCCCTAGTTTCGCTATATTCTAAGTCCTGTGCTTCATCGTATAGTTTAAACAAATCCAGCAAGAATATTATACAATGAATTTTTACATTCAACACATGCAATTGGTGTTTTGTTTTTTTCAAATTATTACCTAGATACTGATAAGTGGATATCGGGTTGCCGCGGTTGTAGCGTCTTGACCAAATGCTTCCCAAGTCGCCAAGGAAAAATTGGTTTCTAAATAATTCTTTTGTGCTGCATTGTTTTAAAACATATTCCTTACCTTTTTTTCTTTTTGTGTTTTTACTGATATTTTTTGTGGAACTCAAAACATTCTCGGGCTTCAAGTCGTAATAATACATTCCATATCTCATTAAACACTGGATTTGTCGGATAACACTCAAGAAACATTGAATTTTTTGATTAGGCGTCAACTCTATTCTTCTGATGGGTACCATTAAAGGCATAATTGAAAAAATCTTTTTTTTTCCATTTGATAATGTGTGTACGTGTGATTTGATAGGAGTAACTCCGCAATCATAATTTTTTTCCCTGACGAGGATGTGTACTAATTTTTCTTCATTATTTGTACTATCGTATTTAGTAAAATTTTTTATAATAAGTTTATCGTTACTATCCTTATTAGACTGGTATACATGGACGGAACCATAACCCCCAGCACCGACGAAATTTTTTTTAATATACTTTTTGTTGTTAGCATAAAAGTAATCAGGAACGATTTGGTACTTGCCCACGAGTTGGCGTTTCTCAGCGATGTCCACGTATAGCTTTTGGACTTCCTTCTCGTATTTTGACGCCGGTCTTCGTCTTTCAAGCTTACTGAGCTTACGTTTGAGTTCTTTTAGCTCGCTTGTGACTTTCGACAGAATCTGTTTCGTCTTCTTCATATTGGATTCTGAGGGAAAATGAAATTCGATATTGTGTAATCTTAAACTCATGCCGTTTGATGTTAGTCATTATTTTTTTTATATCTCTTTAGCTGCTTCTGTAAATTTTCTTTAAAATTTTGATATTGAGAACTACTTCTCTTTGACTGCGCCGACGAAGATTCAATGCCTTTGATTCCAAAAAGTTCTTGCAACCAATCAGAGTTGAGAGAGCAAAATTCGGCGGTAAGGGGTTGCTGCGCCTTGCCACAATTTTTTAATATACATTCTCGATGACCACAATTTATGGAATACAAGAATTTTGGCTTGGTGTCGTCGTATTTGATAACAACACAAGGTCCTATCATGTCTTCGGTATTTTCTTCATCGTGTTTGTGAAATGATTTACGAAGATCGCAGCTTTTAAAATAAGGACAAAAAAAACCGTGGACGTTGACGGGTCCAAGTGCTACTACCAAGCCATTTAATTTACCGTTGTCTTTTTCATGAACAAATGTTTTGATATTGATGTTTGGAAACGTTTGGCTTGTTTCATGCTTTTTTTCGGCACAGAAAAAATCCCTGTCAAGAGTGTACATTTCGCAAGACTCTGCGTGCAAAATTGGAACTACTCGGCATAAAGCTGTCCTAATTTTTTTCTCGTAAAAATCAATGTCGCTGTTTGGAAATTTTTCATCAAGATATGTTTTGAGAGTTTTGTTGACTCGTAACCTGCTTTTCGGTGGAGACAGGGGATCGATTTTGGTCAACATTTTTTTGTACTTCTTATCCTTGAAAAAATCTTCGGCAGACCAGTTATCCCAAAATATGGCGTTCTCTTGTTCGCCGTCGTCGTCTAATGTTTCCTTTTCCGATGTTAAAAAATTATGACGCTCATGCACGACTTTTTGGGACAACTGAAGTTCATCGCAATCGTAAACTTGTAATTTTTCCGGCAATCTTCCTTTTCTTCCATTTTGATAAGTCTGCTGGACATTTACGATTCCGTCGACGCCGGCGAATTCGGGTTCGGCGGGGTGCATAATTTGTACTCTATTTGAAGCACATAGCCTAATTCCGGGAACAGGTTCGTTAAATTTAAATTTTTCACCTTCTTCGTCCATAATGCTAAATGCTCGATCTACATACAAACACATAAGCGAGCTTTCGTACATGAATCCAAAATCCGGGTGTTTGAGCAAACGTTTGCACCAATCGATAGATTTACCGTTGCCATCGCTTACCTCAACGACTGTGTTGCATCGCGCTGTTAACAGCCAAGAGTCTCTTGGATCAATGCCGTTTTCGTTAATATGGATGCCAGTAGGAAAGGGGCACTTACTTTTTTCTTGTCTGGAACAGCATATCGAGTTGCAAAGGTTTTTGTTTTTAAATCTTTTTGTGATGCAATTGCTATGCGAGATCGATTTTATGACATCTTGTTGGATTCCGGAGTATAGTTCGTGATAACAACAGGGAAACGATTTTGAAGCGTGAGGCAGTCTCATACCTTTCGCGTCAAAATCAACTTTGATGTTTGTTGTTATTATTTTGATGGTATTGTTTAATAACCAAAAATCTGGATCTTCACGAACATCTCTTTGTAAAGCTGCACTTACCTTCTTGTTGAATAATTTAAGTTTTTCGTGACACATGAAAATTCCGAATCCACGCGCGTGTATTTTTTGATTCCCCACGTCTCTAACAGGATCTTGTTTTTTCATCATCATTTTTATATTCTTGAAAAAAGATAACTCGTACTCTTTCATTTTTTCAATCGTCGATATTATAGGCTTGTAGTTAAATTCATCATCTCTCACTTCTCGTTCTAAGAAACATTTTAGACCAAATACAAGCCACGAAGAAACCTTTATTTGCGTTTTTGGAATTTCGTGGTGGGAATCATTGTCAAACTTTGGGGCAAAGCGCCACTTGTATTTAACGTCATCATCCCGGATTCTAACAAATTCAACACCAGGTATTTTCGATTTTGAAACAACAGCAAATATTTCGCTCGGTTTTATGTTGATCATATCTGATAACACTTGGGTGCAAATTGTAATTCTACGTCTAATCTGTTCTTCGCTGTAGTGTAAATTTTGCAAAGATTGCTGCACGAATCCATCTGCGTCAATGTGTTCTTCCACACAACGAGCGTCGACTGTTAAGGTGTCGTCCAGGTCTAAAAACGGCGGCAACAACATGTTTCTAATTCTCGTGCGTTCCCAAGCATACGCAAGGCTAATTTGAACTGGGCAAATCATTTGACTGCCATTTTGTGTAGTTTCTCTGAACGTTTGCGCCAGGCGTAAATTAAAGATGCATATTTTTGTGGTGGTGTCTAAAAAATTAGAGCCTTGTCGAAACAATTTATAACCAGCTCCACAAATGCAAGTGACATTTCCTCCCTTGCTATCTTTGCCACCGCCCTTTAAAACACATTTTTCCATCTTAATGCTTTGGTGAGACAAGGGCAGGCCGTCCCAATCGTCGGACTGTTGTCTAGCGTTCAACGCCTTATCTTCCAACGGATCTTGTAAAAAACCAAAAGTATCAACGTCATATTTAAGAGGATCCAACGTCGGTCGATTTTTACCTTCTGTGCTATAGTGAGTCGTGTATTCTTCGCTAAGCTCTGCAAACTTTTGCCAAGATCTCACGTGTCTGTCGTAGATTTCGTCGTCGCGGGCCTGCGTCATGTCTAGGATTTGAAATTTGAATTATGTGAGGAGGTCTTGCTCTACTATTTTCGAAGGGAGTAAATAAAATTTTAACGGAGGGTGGGTAATTTTTTACAAAAAAAAACAAATTTGCCTTAAAATTAAATTTAAATTGTGCAGGTAAAATGGCCACATTTGCGACAAAGAAAAGCCAGAATGCCATCAAATCCGAAGATCCCATAAACTTGTTTGAATTCATCCATCACCATGCAAAAACCTTGGAAACGGTTCCAAAAGAGTTGGAAAATAAAATTCAAGACCTGTGCAAACTCGAGAAGGTACTAGAATCACAAGAGGGTCGCCACAAAATTAGATTATTGAAGGATCTTCACAAGGAACTAGATGAATTACAACGGGAAAAGAAAAGATTTGAACTTGGAATAAAGAAGCGCGAGTATTTGGCCGAATCGGAACCTTATTTAGTTCAGTATAAAAATTCAAAAGATGACAACGCCCGCGGAAACATCTCTGATTCCGTTGTACGCCTTGCAGAAACGCAAAACCCCGTACGATACAGAAAGAGGTCTGATCTCACGCGCACTATACGCATGGCGTCTAGAGAAGGTGGCGATAGGGGAATTGAAAAACATAGTTTGAAAGATGAGTTTTTAAGCGAATTTCATGGTCATGCGCCGCCAGTATACATATCACACGGAGATTTGTGTCCTAATTGCGATACTCAATTAGAAAGAGAATCAGACAGTTCTTTGGTTTGTTCCCGATGTGGAGTGAGTGTGCAAGTCCAAGATGCGGTTTCTACGAACGTGAGTTGGAACGACGAGATGGATTACGTTTCGTTTCAATACAAAAGAGCGAATCATTTTTGCGAGTGGGTCAACACGTCCATGGCAAAGCAAAACTGCGAAATCCCCAAAGAGATTATTGATAACTGCATGAAACGTCTAGCTCGTGAAAAAATCTTGCCTGAACAAATTGACGCAGCTAGGATTCGGCAAGTATTGAAAGAATTGAAACTCAGAAAATATTACGAGCACAGCTTACTAATAGCTTGTCGACTTACGGGCAAGACCCCACCTAGAATAACCCCGGAGCAAGAAGAAGAATTGAGAAACATGTTCGCTCAAATGCAAGAACCGTTTGAACAAGTGAGAGACAAATTGTTTCCAGAGAGAAAAAACTTTTTATCCTATTCTTATATCCTCTTTAAATTCTGCGAAATTCTTGGATTGCAAGATTTCAAGCAAAATTTTACTTTATTAAAGGGTCGAGACAAACTACACAAGCAAGATCAAATATTTAGAGCTATTTGCCAAAAATTAAATTGGAGTTTTACGCCTTCTGTATAACCTCAAAATTTATACTTTCGCACTTGGTTTTTTTATTTTTTTTATTAATACAATGGATAAGTACATAATTTCTGTGATTGTTTCCGTTATTGTGATTTTGATCTTATTGGCAACCGGTCTGTATTTGGTTTTTCATTTTCTTAAAAAAAATGAAAAAGGTACTGTGATTGCGAGAGGATCGGTGACACATCCTGGTGGAGATGTACAAGGGAATCTCCTAAATGACGTTAACGTTGCCAGCGCTGTTAAACAATTGATGGTGCCGACTCAAGATTACAGGGGCATTTCAGGATTAAATGTAACATGGTATAGGTTTACAATAACCTTTGCAACATCTCCAAAATACCATAACTATCAAGTGCTCTATAGTGACGCCGATCAAAATACAAACACAGTAGGTGTAAACAATATAATATCTATAGCTACACTTGGTAAAAATAATGAGGACGCTTCCGGAAAGAAGTCTTTTGTTGTTACTGTTATTGTGAAAGATCAAGACGACAACTCACAAAACAATTTTGGATTTGACTTTGTTGTTGTTGCTTAATTTTTATGTTTTTTCTTGCGCTGCAAAGCATCAGTAGAGTATAATTTTTTTATTTTTACTCACTAAATATTTAATGATAAGTCTACAGGCATTACACGATCCTAAAAATAAAATCGTAAAATCGGTGAAAAAATTTGATTGGAATCGCTTTATTCCCGGCGGATGGCTCGACTATGGACCACCTAGAGCAGTAACTGCTTATGGCGACGGAAGATACTATACGGATGACGGCGTTCCCTACGGGTTTAAGTATGGATTTACAGCATGGGCTGCGTCAATCCCAATTAGCACCGCAACAACTATTGGTGTGCCAGCGCCAATCCCTAGGCAATTTCTAAAAACTGGAATCTTGCGCAGCGTCAGAGCAAGTCTAAGAGAATACGGAGCTAAAGTTGCAGACCATTCTGGAACAGGCCTGTGGTGTAACTACTACAGCGAACGAAGCCATCGCATTTCTGCGCATACAGACAGCGAAGATTATTACGAAAGAAATTTTGAGAACGAACCACTCTTTGTATCTTTAACGCTATACGAAGATGGCAAAAAAAGTCTAGACAACTTAGCCCGTTTTCAAATTAGAAAAGAAAACGGCGACTGGACAACTATCGAGTTGCCACACTTGTCCCTTTTAGTCATGTCTGGAAACATTGAACACCGCGTCTTGGAAAGCGTGAAAAGTAAACCGTTTAGAAAAAGATTCAATATAACTTTTAGGACACCAGTTCGTTACGATTACGACATTGTAAAAAATTATAGATTTTTTAGCAACGCTGTTAGATATTATCGCAAACCATTCAGCATTTGTTTTCCACCAAACCTTGAAGACAAAAAGAAAAACAAATTGTTACAAAGCTATAAAAAAATTAGTGGTCGTGTCGATTGGTCGGAAATTTGCTTCTCCGATGCAATTAGCGATTTCACTGACGAAAATAATTTATCGTCAAAACAGATCAGGACCAATCTTTTGGAGGTTTTAGATGAATTTTTACAAAAACCAAAATACAGAGGTTTTAAGAGAGATGGGAAGCGACCTGCAAAGACGAGCACGAACATGGCATTGGTTGTGCTACTGAAAAATTTGATTCTTTTAAAGTCTTAAAACCTCCAATTTAAGTAACCTTTTAAATTTTCTCCAAATACAATAAATAAGAGTAGTAACCATGTTTAAAATTATTGCTACAATATTATATAATAGTTTCAAATTAAAGAACCCCCCCGTACAACTAGGTAGATGGTGTCACCCTGACTATTCAAAAAGTTGTAATTTGGATATTAAATCACATTTCGCAAACGTCGATAATAGTTCAAATAATACGGGTTTGTGTAAAACGTGTCATGCGACACGTATCAGTACAGTAAAAACCCCATCAACATCCACATTGCGTGGAAAAAAAAAGTAGACGCGACACTGGTAACCATAGAACACGAGTTAATTTCTAGTGTTTGGTAGTGTACCATTTCAAACGAAGATGGCGAAGGCGTGGGGATGAACGTGTTCAATCCACGCAAAGCGTTATGAGTAATTTGTCCAACAACGTCGTCATGGACGTGATCGTCGTAGAATTCCATCGCAGCCACGTTCCCGTCATAACTTGCGTGGAGAATATTTTTAAACAGGAGAGTGTAATCTTTTTTTTTGCGGGGCCGTAAAGAAAAAAAAATAACATTATAAAATAAAGGCGAAAAATGAAATTGCAAGAAATATTATTCGTAGCATTTTTTGTGTTAATCATGTCATTTTTATCGACTTTACTGCATTCCTGGCTTGGAAATTTTAAAATAAAATATAATCTAGAAACTTTAGGCATAGAATTAAATAATTGGTTAAATGCAAAAAAAGTTAAGAATTACGTCGAAAATGCAAGATTGATAGATTATGTAAATTACCACGAAGTTCCGTTCCATGCGGACGACAACCAGCAGAACATATCCTCGGCGATTGATATGTCGCTAAAGAAAATAATTCACGATTATACGGATCATTACAATATAAATTTAGAAATTGAGCAAGAAGTAGAATGTGTGGTCTATTTCCCAAAGCTTGCTCTGTACGAAATTTTTAGTAAATTAAAGAATGAAGTACCGCAGCCAACTAGATTTCTTTTGCTAAAACAAAATTGCCAGCAAATTTATGAGTTAGAGCACTCAAATTACGTGTTTTTGAAAAATTTGGATTTGCACCCAAGAAATTACATCGACGATCAGTCATTTTTAATTATGTGTGGAGCTCCACGCCTTATTTGTGATGATTCCATGACCGCAAAAATGGCCCAAAAAGTCCAAAATAAAAATGCTATTATGTTGAGCAGCAAAGTCAGTCATATAAACCATGTGAAAACTACAGTTGAAATCTCCAAATATAGAGATACGAAAACTACGGTTGGAATCCTGACATCATTCAAAAATGAAGCCGCAAATATAGAAGAATGGCTTCGTCATTATGCATTCGAGGGAGTTACGCAATTTGTCTTCATTGATCGGAATTCGACGGATTCAACAAAAGAGCTCATAAATAATTTTATTCAAAATTGGCACGAGTCGAAAATTTACGTAGCGATTCTTCCGCAACCCAAACAAAACACGCTAGTCAATCAATTACGCCATTATGATCATTTCATGACGACAACGTGGGCTATTCACGTGCAGATAGATCAATTTGTGTACGCAAGGCAAAAATATAGAGACATTGTTTCTTTTGCTGAAAATATTCCCGAGGGTGTCGATAGCATATACTTATTTTGGAAAGTCTTTAATATTCCAGACGGTGCAAAATCGTTGATAAACGACTGCACCAAAACACAACCTACAGAATCCTGCTTTGGCATCGGGCAAACTATGTACAGAGTGAATAAATTACCGGGCAAGCCAGACAGGGTAAGACTTAAAAATTTACATCATTCGACCGGTAGTTATTACACGGACGCGTCAGGAAAAAAGTTAAAGGTTGACCAAAAACAGAATTTTCGTTGCAAATTGTCCGATGGCTTCGATGTTCATCTTAATTATTATAAACGCAACATCAGCAACTGCGACCGAGAAGACACTGAGCTAAAAAGAAAACAAAGGTTTAGAATAGAAATCTAAAAACGTGTTTATTATCAAAATGATATTCACAAATAAATCCAGATAGATTATTATTTCGTACATAATAAAATTTCAATTGTGATGAGAGTTTATTTAGACGAAGTCGGAAGGGGCAGTTTGTTTGGATCTGTTTTTACAGCAGCCGTCATCTTACCAGATGATTTAGAACCACCCTTCAAACTAAAAACATACGATAGTAAAAAAATTTCTGCTCAAAAAAGACAAAAAATTTCCGAATGGGTAAAACATAATTGTTTGGAATGGAGCATCGGAACAGCAAGTTCAGAAGAAATCGATCAGCATAACATATATCATTGTACGATGATGGCTTTTCATAGGGCCTTAGACGCGCTTAAAATACCGTTTGATGACATTTACGTTGATGGCAATAAATTCAAACCTTATTTCAGAAACGATAAATTAATACCTCACAAATGTATTATCAAGGGAGATTTAATACATGACGGGATAGGGTTTGCATCCATCATAGCAAAGGTTGCTCACACGTCGTACATTCGCGATCTGTGTTCGCAGGACGCAGAATTAAACGACAACTATGATTTATTAAAAAATCAAGGGTATGGCACAAAAAAACATATCGATGGTATCATATCACATGGCTTTTCCAAAGGACATAGATTGACGTTCAAAATAAAAAAAATTCCAGAAGAGTTGTACCAGGCAGTCGATATTGATTTTTAAAAAATTTATCTTTAAATAATAATAATGGAGTTTAATTTTAAAGTTCTTGTGGCAATTAATGTTATAATTGGAATCGTAAGTTTTATCGGATTGGTTTTGTCGTCTATAGTACATTTGTCCGAAAGATTCATAAATCAGAAACATGATCACGCCAATGACTCCAGCCTGGAAAGCCAGGTTCAAAGCCTTGCAAGTAGTGGTCCTAGGTATAAAGGAACCGCTGGCTTTACAAATTTTCAATCAAATCCACAAGGTACTTGGACTGGTGCAGGTATTACTGCAACCTACGGTGCTATATCAAATCCATCTGGATATGGTTCATTCCAGTTTACCTTTACGATGGCTCATAACTATGGCGATACTGATAGTTATCTTATACTAGCACAAGGTCATTTTCATAATGCAGGTGCAAGCGGTGATAGATCACAACCATTAGTTGTTAATATGGAAAAAATTAATGGTACTACTTTTATCGGTACAGCTGATTCTACTTCTGCACCGATAGATGATGCTAAGTTTGATCTATTTGTATTTGACGCTTAGCTTCATCACCATCGAATGGCGACGTTATTCAGAATTAAATGAAACACAAGAATTCGGAGTAGAATAATATCTCAACCATCGAATAGCAACGTTATTCGCATCTTGGTTTATTTTTTCAATACGAGTTATTAGGATTGCGTAATAATAATAGTTATTGCTACTCGTTGCTAAAGGACCTAGGTTTAAATTTGTTCCTTCATCAGTAGTTGCTACTGTTACATCAGTGTATTCACCTAGCACGTCCCAACTTGTGCCGGCTTCTGAGCCTAAAATCTTAAAAGACCTTGGGAGATTTTCAGAAAGTGCTCCACTGATCGTAAAAGAGGTCATTAAGACTGGATCGGGAAATTTTATTTGCAACCACTCACCATAGAGATTTTCGCCGCTAGCATCTATTTTATAAGCACCCTCCGTTGCACCTCCCGCATAATCATAAAAGGACGTTGAGTCAAGTTGCGTAGTGTACGCCGAAACACTCCCTCCGCCGAGTTGGGATTGCCACATAAAATCGTTATGCTGAAAACCATTGCGATGCAAAAACGCACCCCCGTTGCTAGAACTGCTTTCAAATACCCAAGTCTTTCCGTTTTTGGTGACCTGATAAGAACTCATTTCTTCATTTGTCAATGGCGGTTGTTTTACATCTAGAACATCTAAAGATCCCGGATCTTTCAACCATTCTAGCTCGCCGTTAAAAATGCTAGACATGCACCATATGATAAGAATTGCCTTTGCTATAAAACTTAGACTAATATAGGCTAATTCATAAGTTTTGAAATTAGACTTGGCATCACCGATGAACGAATTCACGACGTATGCAAGATTTACAACACCAAAACTAGCAAACATGACGAACACAACGTTAATTAGATGCGATATGAATTCTGGCGGCTTGCCGCCACCCGCATCAAAGTCATCTTTATTTTCCTTGCAATAATCGTAATTGTCGAAAGCCTGCGCCATGCCGTCGTACCATTTGTGATACACTGCGTACCATGCTCCAGCAAGCAAAGCCCAACCAGCAACAAGGGGAACTAATCTGTCGACGGCCGACCCGCCGTTTGCCACCGCAGATTCTATGCTGTACCCCTGGAGCATTTGCGCAAACGTAGCTACAATTGTTAAAATAAACAAATTTCTATTTCGATTGCCAGCAAGAATAGAAAGAATTCCTAACATTATACTTGCGGAAGCGCCGTATTCTATCCATCTATAAGGATTTTTACCAGAATCTATCGCAGATAAGTAAACATTGGATATGTTTGACGCATAAAACACGTGAGCGATAAATGTTATGATTGTAAAAACGAGTGTCATGGTGAGTAAATTAATTTCAGAATTAGTAGTAAAATAACCCTGAGCGGCCCAGCATTCGCATCTTTCCGTCTCGTTCGAAAGATCCCAACTTTCGTCAAAGAGAAAGACCGAAGTTTTGTCTGGATTATTTATGAAGTAGTACGCAACCAGCGCTACTAACAACAAACCGTGCAAAGAGGCTGCTCCAATATTTGCTCGAATCAAATTGTTTACAGGCATTTTCTTAATAAAGGAATTTTTTTATTTTGGATTTTAATTTACAATTTCTATTACACCACTTGGCAGGGAAACTTCATGAACGTGTAATTGATCAGTAAATTCATCATTATTGTTATAATAATACAAGCCTGCGGTGGCGTTCTCGGTGTTCCAAGTTATTGTTCCCAAGGTAATGCCGATCGAATCGGCGGGCGATTCTACTTCATTGAAACTACCACCGTTATTTTGTAAATATTCGAAGTCACTGGTGTCTGGGAAATTACCCCAGTTGTTAAAACCGCTTTCTTCCATGTAAGTTATATTCAAACTATTCCCACCACCAGGTACTTTTGTAAATTTGAGGACATCTCCCCGCTTCACCCGGATGTTTGGGGTTCTGTTGTGTGTGCGGTTATTGTCGGATTCTACAAGACCCAGTCTATCGCGCCCCGTCACTTTCCAAAATGAATGCGCGGCCTGTGCGTACCCCAAGGGTATTATAATATTTTCAATTTGAAGGTCTATAGTCCTGCTTCCGCTGTCATTTATGGTCACGGTGATATCAGTTAAAAGAGTCGTGAATTCCGGATCGGAATACAAATTAAACTTTAATGTCTCGCCCGAACTTTCGGTCGAACCACCAGACGCTGTTAAAACTGGTTTTTCATCAAGTAGTTGAAAATTTATAGGAAAATCGTTTTTTCGTAGACCGGATGTATCGCTTATTTGTCCAGATGAAAAGTCTGCTTGTTGAACACCAGTTATCTGGTAATAGTACAAGGTATCGTCGGAAACATTGGAAGTTGTTAGGTTAATTGACAATGAATTGCCCTCTTCAACAGCACTGCTTGGTGTCGTGTACAAAGCATATTGCGGAACGGCCGGTTGTGTGTCATCGTTTGTGTCGTCGTCGTTTGTGTCGTCGTTTTTTTGACGTGTCATTAAAAATACGCCAAACGCCCCACCCGCGGACAACAACAATAACACGATCACAACTATGATAATTTTGCCCTTCTTATCCATTTGATGTGTAAATAGATAAAAAAAATTGTAGCGGGAGTAAAAAATTTTTTTTTTTCTCCAATCCAATACAAACGCGGACAGAACATAGCATGATCGATCGTCACACATGTCTCACTTTTACACCCAACCATCACACAAACTTTTAAAAACTGATGACGACGAGGACGACGAGGACGCAGAGATAGTCGCCGCATCACGTCGTGGGGGCTACTTGCACGCAAGGAACTTGTCCGTGCGCAAAGTTACCTTCTCCAGAACAGTTCAGGTTTCTCATTCCTTTGATGTTGCTCTTCAGAAGAAGAGCCTCAAGAAGAAGAAACGCCAGAAGAAGAAGAAGACAAAAAATGACAACCCTTCAAGTTCTAAGGTTAAAAATAGCCTTGAAGAGGTCATAAGCAAGATGCCAACTAACTTGGGCGGTCCATACAACGACGAGAATTTAGAAGATCCCGGCACTGTGGATTATTTAATTAGAGAACTGCAGATTAGTGGATTTATCGACCCCGCGCCCTTGTCCACAAATCAACTTGAGCGTGAAATGGAGCGCATGCAATGGATTATGGATAATTATGGATAATCATGTTTAAGAGTAGCAGCAGCTAGATTCCCCCGCCCCATCTAGAAACTGATCTAAAATTTTAGAGATTATTTGCGTAGATAATAACCAAAAACTGCTCCGGTTTGTTTTGACATGCTGCACTCACTAAAAATATTATGTCTAACAAAAAGAATGATAGATGAAAAATTTTTGGTTGAATTACAAAATGCGACATCAGATTGTAAAAAAGATATTATTAAAACAACCTTGAAAAAATTATCTACACGCAACGCTCGTAGAAATTACTTGAAACAATTGGGAATAAAATTTGATGAAAAAAGGAAATTATTTTCTGGAGGAGCCGATAATGATCTAGAATTAAAAAGTTTATTATGTCCGATTACAAGAATGATATTTATTGAGCCCGTAGTTGCAGAAAATGGCGTCACTTACGAAAAAAGCGCGTTGATATCAGAATTGCGCACGTCCACAAATAATTTGTCTTTTACAAAAAATAAAGTCATGCTCTACAAAGTATTTAAATTAAAATCGGAAATGGGGCACAATCGTAAAATACAAACCTTCTTTAGACGCCATTGGAACAACAGGCTTGCTAAGAAAATAGGTCTTGGTACGTACTCGACGTTGAGCGGCTGGTCGAGTGGTACTGTTGGTGAACTGTATGGAATTGCGTCAAGAAATGACCAAATTAAAAACCGAATAGATACCATGCTCAGATCTCGTACAGGGAAGACAAAGACGTTGAACAACATGAAGAATCTTGCAAAAATGGTGTTATATTTGTTGTTGTTTTTTATGTTGTTTCGGGAAGGTTACGCCTGGCACTACTGGAACGTCCAAGAACCGAGAGCGAGGGAAAGAATAATGGGGACATTAAATCCCCAACAACTTCTGCGCTTACAGCTAAATAACGCCAGGGGGAATCCCGAAGAACTTCTGCGCATACGGAAAAAGTACGCCTTCGAGCGCGCGCGCGGTCGCGAGCGCGGGCAATTGCTACAACAACTTGACAAAACAATCACGCAGATTGCACGGCGCGACCAATTCGAAGAGGGGCTTATGTCTACAGAGCCACCCCTCGAACCCTGGGGCGACGACGGGTGGCTTTCCTACGCCCTTTCCCATCGGTGCGACCGATTCGAAGGGGTTTGTGTCGAGGACGACGGAACCATAAAGGACGACGGCGGCGAGAAGTCCTACGTTAATGCTTACGATATATTATTCCCCAAGTTGCGCCCTTTCGCCTAAACCCATAATTTTCTGCGTCTTCAAAGTCGTGTCCTGCTCAGCCGATGGCTGCCGATGGCTCTTCGGATGGCAGGACACCGGCTTTTAATTTTTTATCACTAAGAAATGTTAGGATTGAAAAAAAAATTCTAGATTAAAAGAGATGGATCCTGGTATGATGCTATATTTATTTTTCTTGTCATCCTATATTCTATTGCCAACTCGTTTATTATTGTAGTTTGTTTTCTCATCATTTAAAAATGAGCTTTCACGTATTAAAAAAAAGAGATAATGACACATTATCTTCATTTTGGCACGCCGACGCCGAAAATCTTCCGAACATTCCAGACGTGTCTTTTGTAAACCAAAAATTACGAGATCATGTTATTAATGTGATTGGGAAAGCGAGACCTGTCGTAGAGCGTCAGATTCAAGAACTTGTTGCAATCAAGCACATTGACCCGTGGCAAAATATTGTTCACGAAATGGCGCTGCCGTCAAAAATAGATAGGAATGCGTTGCAAAAGATAATAAAAATACCTGAAAATTCTGTTTCGATGCACATAAAACCAATCGATTACATCGCAATAGGAATTTATACGTGCTTGCTATTATCAATAATTCCTATATTATGCATACATTTTATACACAAAAAAATTCCCAAAGAAGGAGTTGATTATATTTGTTTCGCTTTTGTGTTGACAATCATTATTACGGCGTTCTTGCAAATACACGTTCATGCTGGTAACGAATTTATCAAAGACCAATTTGTGTTCGTTAATTCATCTGAAATCTTGGGACTTGGAAACTTGTGTTTGCAAGAAGTACCTGGTTTAGTACCTCGCGAGAGCATCTTTTGGAATTTGACCTGGGAAGCTTTAAACATAAATTCTGAATTACAAACTTCAGAAAATGACACGAGCCCGTTTAATTTTCAACTGAAAAAGGTTGTCATCCCCGTAGAGATAGAAATAAAAATAAATTATAAAGATTACAACAGAGTAGTAGGGAACGAAGGAAACCACACAAAAGTAAGTGGTATTTTATCCGCTCTTCATCTAAACCCCATAGTACACACAAAAGACGTTACCTTTGAAAGAAAATTGTATTTTGGTAAAGATGTAATAAAAAAAGATAAATACAACACTAATAAGATACTTAATCAAGTAGTTTCTAATGTTTTCAAATTCGTAAAGAAAGAATTAGAACAAGATATTATAAAAATAATTACAGATATAAAGAATGTCTAGTTCTGGAATTATAGATGACCCCAAGAAACTGGAAAAAAAATTTTTAAATTTGGGGAAAAAACAGTTTATGGGGGCGGTTGCGTATTTATTCAGCTACTTGACGGTTTGGTATGGAACAGTGCTGATATTGAGTGATTATGATTCCGACGGGTGGTTTACCGCCCCTAGAAAGCAACAGTGGGTTGGTCTAGGATTTCAAATAATCATAGGAATACTGGTTTGGCTACAAGTATGTTTTACTTTGCAAGGAGATTCAAAAAAGCAAGGATAATAATTTCTCTATATTATATAAGAAATGAGTCGCCTAAAAAAAAGTTTGCAAAAATCAGGAGTTTCGGGCGGCGGTCCGACCGATGGGGATTCTTCGATGAATGTTGAAATGGATGAATTCGAGGGCGGTAAAAATAAGAGGAGAAAGAGAGCTTCTAAGAGAAGAAGCAAGACCAAGAGACGCAGCAAGACACAAAACGAGATTGCTCAGAAAAGAAGAGATCACGAAGAAAAACGCATGGCGGACGAAGCGGAATACGAAAAGCAATTGCAAACTCTGACACTGAAAAATTTTGAAATGGATGAATTCGAGGGCGGTAAGAGGAGAAAGAGAGCTTCTAAGAGAAGAAGTAACAGCGCCAGGATTAAGACCAAGAGACGCAGCAAGACACGCAGCAAGACACGCAGCAAGACACGCAGCAAGACACGCGGCAAAAGGACCAGAAATTCTAGGAAATCAACACGTAGGTATAGCGAGATTGATTACTTTACTAAAGATTACCACGAAAAACGCATCGAAATGATAAAAAAACATATACGTATACAGCAAAAGATTTTAGAGTTGAAACAACTTACGAATCCTCAACCAAGGTACAGCAGTTACAACACTTACAGAGTAAGCTCGTTTACTGATGATAACAATGAAATCGAAGACCACGGTTATTGCACCGCTAGAAACGAAAATTCGTGTAAAAAAAGCAAAGATTGTGATTGGAATCCGTCTATGGATGAGAACGGCTTGTGTAAATTAAAAAAAACCTACAAACCTGATTATGGATTTTCGCCATACAGTCCACACAACTATTATAGAAATAGTAAGACGCACGATCTTGGATATGGACCTAAAGGATTTGGTTATTATTCTAAAGAATACAGCAACATGTTTAAACTTCCGTTCGACGAGAACGGTAATGCACTTCCTGCACCACCCGCTGGACTTTGAATACCTGCGAATTAAACTTCATCAGGAATAGCGTTGAGCTGTTTCATTTTTATATTAGCGCCAGTGCCATATAGATTATTTGTCGGTTTCAAAGTCTGTAAAAACGTTCGCAAGCCGTTTATGCCATATTTTTCTGATATGGCATTTAAATTTTTTTGCCCCTCTTTGAAGTTTGCATCAAAATCATATTTTTCTAAAAGTTTTTCGGCAGAAATCCTTCTGGATTTGTACGCGTTTCTTATGAAGGCACCTGGAAACAGAATAGTCAGGATCAACGTGATCACTAACATGCTGACCAGCATTGGATAGACCGTTGGATCAACACCAACCAAGGCAGCGAGTGAAAACAAGAGCGCGTACATCAAGTACGGATTTAAATTTTTGAAGGCACCAGATTGCAGATTTCTGACGCAAAGTTTGTTGGAACAACTAGTTTGCGGGTTCATTAATTGCCATGCCATGTCTTCAAATAAGAACAGGGCTATGACGCACACCAATATTCCCCGCTCTAATTGAATACCAGAGTTTATGTCTTCTGGGTCTACAAACAGCCAGGTAAAATGTAACAACGTAATAACAGATAGAGCTAAACAAAAGTGGTATGCTGTAAATCCGCCAATTAATCTTTTCGTCGGAATCATCGCCGACCACCCAAACCTACCTTCAGTTTCTATTTCCATGGCAGCAATGATCGTAGCCGCTACGGGAATAATTGCAATCGACGACCATGGTAAAATCTGTTGTTCTGTTTCAAGCCTAGTGTCAAAATCGCTAAATAACAAATAACAACTAGCCGCGTTGAGAACAACAATGATGACAATAACGCCAATAAAAATACCTAGGTTCATCCCCCTTGCTTAAGGTATTTTTTTTTTTAATATGTATATGTAAATCAGGATGAAAGACAAAACACACGTGCTTGCTCAAACTTTTCTAAATTTTCAAAGTCAAGATCGAGATCAAAAAGTTTGGCCGGAAACTAATAAGTATCAAATTGACATTCCAAAATTCAACGGCGTCACAACCATAAAACTAGCGTCTTTTGAAATGCCGTCGATGCCTAAATACACCATTGAAAGCGAAAAAAATGACACCTTGCATTTGCACGAAGGATGTATCATCGGGTGCGCTAAAGATTTTTCTGCTAAGTTAGACCCCAATTCTACATCTCTATTTTTATACGAAAATCAATTATTGTTTACGTATTGCGAAAACGACGTATATTTTGAAAAAGTTATTTCAATCCCTTCCTACGACAATGCGTGCAAAATAGATTTTAACTCTTCTCCCAGCGACGGAAACGCTGTTCGAGTAACGGTCACCTCGGTAGCGCCTCACGGCTTGCACCCGAATTATCGCGGAATCGCATGGCTGCTTAATGGACCTTTTGAAAACGAGATGATCAGCGACGAAGCCGGATTAAAATCAAATGTCACAATCATCGATAACAACTCTTTCGAGATCGACGTGGTCTCGTTGACGTCATCCCCTAACACCAGCATGTGCACCATGCACGCCAAGGAGCCTTCGTTCCAGGAATTAGCAGAACAAATAACAAATTATTGTAGATATTTAAATACAAATCTCGTCTGTTTATTCAACAACGGCGTCTTCCAATTTAAGTACGTCTCGGTTAATCCCGCATCCAAAGTCTCGTTGTATTACAGCTATAACAGGGGGGACGCATCTGGTAATCCGAGAGGATTGGGATTTTCTATTGGCTGTCCTCGTAATTTGTTTGCAAACGCCAATGCAATAAATTGGACGTGCGAATCTAATACGCCGGAAACAACTGAAATAAAATTTCCGGCTGGAATCATAGATATTTCAACGATGGGAAATCTTCTTGGAGAACGTTTGAATTCGTTGAACTTAAGCTATTCTGTGCCGCATGGCTCAAATGCGTTGCACATGGGTGTGACAGATTATTTGGGATCGACACATTCCGTGTACATTCCAGTGGGGAAGTATTCCGTGGTTTCGTTCAAATCACACTTAGAGGCAGAGCTTGCAAGTAAATGCGGCGGAAGCTGGACACTAACGTATGCTAACCGAAGATGGGTCATCAATAGCACTGCGGACTTTGTTCTACATTTTTCTACGAGCGCTGAAAGTAACTCTGCGTGGTCCAAGCAATCGGGCGCCCCATCGTCTGCAAATTCTGTAAACATCTTGGCAAGATACCTTGGATTTGTGCCAAATTGTTCTTACTATAGCAAAAATAAATGTTTAACATCCGTCGAGAATTCATCTCTTGCTGTGCTCATGAAATATCCTAGACGATCAAAAATAAATGATAACACTGTCGTTAGTATGATACAAAATGAAAATGCTGAATCATGTAGAAATTTGCAGAATACGTACGTTATAGGATCTAGAGATCCCCCGACCAGGAAAATTGGATTTGGCTGCAGGCGCAACCAGACTCTCTCTTGCTCGATAACTTCTTCGTCTCTCTATACTGGATCGGGCAGCGACGCGCTATCGAACGCAGATTCCGGCGCAGTCTACTATTTGACGGTGCAACCTAGCTCCTCATACGACGTAACACCGCCATTGTTTTTCGAAGTTGGTTGTTTTGTGAACATAAGCAACGCGACCACGTCTACAACCGTGACAGCACAGGTCGTATCTTTAGGAACAGACGCAATGACAGCTACCATTGCTTTGCAAAAAGATTTGGCTGTCAAATGTTTCAATGACTTAGAAAGCACATCATACCCAATAAGTGTCAACGTGTTTCCGTTTCATGTTCCAAGGTTTTCTCTGCACGGCAGCAACAGAAAACATACCATCAAACAAAGAATCGGTTTGTTGGAAGATGTCGACATAAGCGACTTTCAAGATCTTTCCGGTACTTGGAATGTTGATCACGAACCAGCTATACTGCTTAAAATAAACGCAATTGGAGCTGTGCCGAATTCTCAATCAACTTCTCTCATTCAATCATCAAATGTTGTTTCCTCTTGTCTAGCAAGAATATCGATCAGATCGAGTGGTGTCACGCATGTTAATTCCATGGGTTCCCAAGAATTAAACTTCTCCTCTCAAAACATTTCGAAATTACAAGTAGAACTGCTAAATAACGACGGCACTCCATACGAATCTCACAAATTGAATCACAATATTTCTCTAATTATTCAATACAATCAATAATTAAGGCTGTTGCGCAGCGTTGCTAGCGTCGTCGGCTCGGTTAGCGACAAGCGCCGGCGGTCGTGTCAGACGATCCGGTACTGTTTCGTATAACGTATGGATTCTATCGCGCAAGTCTATGATCATTTGCGTCAATTCACCCTCTCGGTATTGCGCACCTTCTATATTTTCACCGCTGCCCTGGCGGGTGCCCTGGCGGGCGCCCCGCAGACCGTCCATCGACATTTCAATTAAAGTTGTCGCTACAAATTTTTTTGGAGAAAAAAAACTGCCTTTTTTCTCCAGAAAAGATTTCAATCTGCGTTTGTTTTCAAAATAAATAAATACTGATAAAAGCAAATGGTGAATTTAAATAACGTCAAGCCAGTCAGCGGGGACGAACTCAAATCGATGCAGCCCGGAAGCTTTCTGAAGCCCGGCGAGCAATCGCAAATGCCACCGCAAATGCCACCGCAAATGCCACCGCAAATGCCACCGCAAATGCCACCACAAGCGCCACCACATCAAAATGCGCAACAAATGCCGACAGCCAAAAAGGAACAAGAAATTGATTTTACGGATCCAACTGCCATGTTTGATTACGTGCTGTACTTTCACCCAAAATCCAACCCGGCGATGAAAATTTATAATCACGTACAAACACAAACGCATTTAAAAAATAAAATTTGGATGCAAAACATTTCAGAACTTTCATCAGTCGAATTGCAACAATCACCCTGGTGCAACGGCGTCCCAATTTTAGTCAATAAAAGGAAAGGCGAAGCTTATCGTGGGTATTCCGCCAGCGCCACTGCCTTAAACGACGTGCCGCATCGCGCACTGCCCATGAGTTCCAACCAGCAAGAATCGGGCAGCTCTGTCAACCCGGCATTTGGGTTGACTGCCCGATCCTAAATTGGTTTACTAGCAGTCTTCTAGAATTATTATTTCGGGGTAGGGGTTTTTTTTTGGATCGTTGATGTCTTGTTCGTCAACGTAAAATTCACTCGACATGCGCAACCTTATCTGTAACGATATGATGATTGAAAGGTTGACAAAACAAATACAATTTGCTATAATGAAAGGTAAGGATTTGATCAGAACAGCCGATGTTCCAAGAAATAGGCACGCGGTCAGTTCCAGAATCAAGAAGTTAAATTCAATTTTTACGGTTTTGACAAATTGCTCTCTTAAGAGTGGAAGTAATCGAACAATTAAAAAAAAGGCTCCACAAAATCCAAATAAATCGCTAAGTAACATTATTTTGGAGAGATTTTAAATTTACTGTTGTCTTCCAAAATTTGCAAATTTGAATTGTCATGGAAAAAATAAAGCACCCATCAACAAAAGGCGACTTCGATGCCATCCTGAAGGAAGCACAGGATAAACTTGTAGTTGTTGACTTCACGGCCACGTGGTGCGGTCCGTGCCAGCGCATTGCGCCCGTGTTCGCAGAGCTTGCTGTGAAATTTCCGCAAGCGTATTTTGTCAAAGTAGACGTCGACGAGAATCAGGAAACAGCCATGGCCTTCGGCGTGGCGGCCATGCCTACGTTCAAGATTTTTCGAGCGTCTGTCGAGGTGGGTATGATTAAAGGCTGTGACCCGGATGGCTTAGCAGCGCTCATTTCAGAACACGTAAAAGAACAGAACGACATTCTGATTCCAGAGAAAACATTGACGGAAAAAATTTTGAGTAAACAAACAGTTGATTTCGCCTCGATCACTAATGAGCAGGCAGAGGAAGTTCTTTATCATTTGTTTGATCCCGATACCGGCGCCCCGGACCTGAATTATGTGGAAGAATTATGTCAACTTTTTCCCATAGCATACAACAAGAAATTTGAAATGTTCAAAGATAAGCGCGAAAGGCTTGATTACATTTGGAAAAATTTGGACCCTCTTTGGTATGTTTTGGAAAAAGACGATGCATTGTCTACCATGCTAGTAGACATGATTAATCAACAATTATATGGAAAATTCATTCGCGTCCCCCAACAAGAAACTTTGGAAAAAACTTTGGAAAACGAGTCGGGGCCGTCATATTATAAAAGAGGTTCTATAGATGTTTGGGATTTTATCAGAGACCAGAATCTTGATTTTCATCTCGGAAACGTCATAAAGTATACATGTCGAGCGGGATACAAAGACCATCATAATAACATATCGTCTAAAATAGAAGATTTGAAAAAGGCCATTCACTACTTGAGAAACGAAGTCGAATATAGAACAAAACGCGCTTAGGCTAATTCTTTAAGTACCAGCAAAAATAAAACTATAAACAAATAAATTTTTTTTGTTTGGTATATAATAAAAATGCATGCAAAACAAGTAATAAAAAAAACTTTACAAGCGTTGCCAACTAAAATATCAAGAAGAACGTATTTAAAAACGTTAGGAATCAAGTTTAACAATAGTACTAACTTGTTTGAAAACATATCGGGGGGTGCCACGGGTAACATACATTTAGAAGATTTTATATGTCCGATTACTCAATGCATATTTATTCAACCAGTAGTTGCCGCAGATGGGTTTACTTATGAGAAAACTTCTTTAGACAGACTTGACATGTATCCTATACGAACATCAAGCGGCGTCGTTTTAAGATCTCGTCATTATATCCCAAACATGATTGTGCGCAACGCTATACGACACTTAGTGTCAGAAATGGGAACAAATCCCGAAGTACAACATTTCTTTGAAGAAAATTGGAACTACGAGCTCGCCAACGAGTTAGGTATACCAATGTTTACAGTTCCGTCTGTCATCCAACCGCATCTTGGACTTGCACCCCCATCAATGCTGCGCCGTCAAGCAGAAGATAGGGCACAGCCGACACAGGCAGAAAATACATCACCGCCACAGGTGCCTCGCTTGCGGCGATCGGCGCCGCGACTTAGTTATAGCGAGCGCTCAAGGGAGCTGTTATCTCTACTGCGGGGCGTCAGCGTCATGAGTCCGATGACCTCTGAACAACAACGTGAATTGGAGAGACTAACTAACGAGGTGGCTGCAGACCGGTCCACGGTCTCGGAAGAGAACCGAAGGAGAATAGATGCATTAGCTCGTGAACTGTTGGGAGAACACGACCGTATAGTTAATACGCCACCACCTCGACAATCGAGAAGACAACTTGACGAAGACGACCTTGAATCTGTCAGACGAAATCTAAATATAACTTCCTACAGTTAGAAACTACGGCGCCTCGCAACAAGTCAGAATTCATCATTGAAACTCCATGTGTCGGGATCATCAAATCGGCGTCTGCTACGGAGACTTCAAGAAACTTCGCGAAAGTTGCTAGCCCTGTCATTAAAACTCCACGTGTCAGGATTATCAAATCGGCGTCTGCTTCGTCTGCTTCGTCTGCTTTCGGATGATGTGGTTGGCGGGGTAGAAACGTGTGACGGAGGGCTCAACGTCGCGCTATCCCTGTCACCGTGAATCGTACGGGTCCACGTGCGCGTCGGAGTCAAATCACCGAGCCAGAAAAATCGCCGAGCTCTTCTTTCGCGCTCCGGATATAAGGAACCTGGATCGCCGCGGTAGTCGGCGCGCTCGCGATGGAGCTGCTGGAGCTCGGTGAAGAGGACCACCTCCCCGTCGACTCCGAGACGGATTGCTGGGCCCCTCGGGGTCTGGATAGCCGTCATAGTGCCACCGGTTTCGATAAATCTGGCGACATTGGCGGCGACCCGCCGCAGCCTTGCTCGCGTCGCCAAGCTACGCCGGAGTGTTCTCGTGACGATTCGGCTCGCTGACGTTTGTTCTGACGTTGGGGCGTTTCTTTCGCGCCGCCGCCTTGCTCGTGTCGCCGCCAACTCAGAAAAATATTCAGCAGACGGCGGCATGGCTTGTTCTGACACAATGGTTTCTGCAAGGCTTTTGACGACAGCCGGAACTGTAAACTTTGGTATGCCCAGCTCTCTGGCAAGATCGAAATTCCAATTTTCTTCAAAGAATTTTTTTACTTTGGGATTTGTTGCCATTTGCGACACTAAGTGTCGTATAGCGTTGCGCACAATCATGTTTGGGATATAATGACGAGATTCTAACATGACTCCGCTTGCTGTTCGTATAGGATACATCCCCACATAGTCTAAAGAAGTTTTCTCATAAGTAAACCCATCTGCGGCAACTACTGGTTGAATAAATATGCATTGAGTGATGGGACATATAAAATCTTCTAAATCTATGTCACCCGCACCCCCAGAAATGCTTTCAAACAAGTACTTACTATCGTTAAACTTGATTCCTAACGTTTTTAAATACGTTCTTCTTGATGTTTTACTTGGCAAGGTTTGTAAAGTTTTCTTAATTACTTGTTTTGCATCCATGTTTTATATGTGTAAAACAAAAAAAAATCCTGGAGAAATCTAATTTTTTAGATAATCAAGTTTTTCCCTCAATTCTTTATTGGTCATGGTTCCGCGTTTGCGCCACGGGAATTCTTTGATAGCGGGACATTTTTGCAAGCGGTGACAAAATTTTTGTGGTTTATGAAAACCAATCGGATCGTCTCTTTCGGTCTTGAGGCAGCGCACGCCGCTGATAGGTTCTTTGACTATTTCAGAATCGGTTGCTCTCGCCGTAAAGTCTTCGTGCTGATTTTGAAATTCCGCCGCTTCGAATAAATTGGGAAGTTTGCACGATTGATCTCGTTTGCAAGCTCTTGTCAATTTTACGTCTTCTGGGTGTCGCATTTTTGCAGCAATTTTGTGGCATTTTAAGACGCAAGCCGGATGGTCGTTGCTAGAGCCGTTAGCGTCGCAACTCGTGGTGATGACTTCGCTGTCGATGTCGTTGTGTTCAACGTCACATAAGACGTCGTCGCGCGTGCTCTGCTCTTCCAGAACTTTTGACAATCTAGCCATGGTGTGCGTGTTTCTCAACGAAAATCCACCGTTTCCACCGACGCCCCTATTGTCATTCTTGCCGGTCCACCATTTCCACGGCGCTCCAATGTAGTCGTATTCAGACAATGTGTTCAACCTAGACACGGTGTCTTCGGCGCTAGGGTCGCAAAACGCCGAGTCGGTTTGAAAAACGATGGTGTGACCGTCTGGTAGATTTTCGTACAATTTTGATTGGGTCATATAGTTGCTGTATCCACCAATGCTTAAATTTTCGACCTTCATGTTGTGCAATCGCACATTTTTGTACTTATTTGCTATAGCCTGTGAAAGCTCTTTATTTTTATTACCGTGGTGTAAATGTATGGGGACTTCAGCGCCGAGTGTTTCAGCGACATTGTCCACCACCCAGTCAAGAGCAATGTGATTTCTTGGTTCGACAATTAATGCCGAAGTGACTGGCATCTTTTATTATGTTAGACAAAAAAAAATACTATAATCACTTGAAGAATATAGGTTTTTTTCGTCGACAATTAAAATGATGAATCGTCTTTTTGCTATTAAAACCTTCTGGGCTCCAAACCCAAGTTCCAAATTTCACCGAGTCAAACGGTGACAATTTGTTCATAGTATACTCCATGAACCGCGGCAAATTTGGTTCGCAAAGAGGGTAGACGACATCGCGCCAGTAGTCCGTCGTCGTTAAATGATTCTGGTCTGTCCAACATGGCGTTTTGATGAAAGTATTATTCTCAGTTTTTTTGATATCGCCAAATCCTTGGTCTTTGGGGGCTTTCCCCAAATTATGACACGCTTGCAAAATCCCAGTCTTTTTAGGATCTCTGTGGAAAACGTTATTATGATCTTTGTTGAATTGCACCATTTTTAGGTCAGGATGTTGTTGCATGTCTGCCACAATACTGTTCACATCTATGTCTCTCACAAACTCTAGATCGTGTTGGACAAGCATGACATATTTCGTTTCTACTAGTTTCATGGCGTTGTTAATGTTTCCTGTAAGACCCCCCCAAGTCTCGGCTTGGACGAATTCTATAGGTATGTCAAAAGTATTCACTTCCAAATATTTTTTCAGGGACTCTAGATATTTTGGATAGGTGTCTTTGAACTCTTCCCGCTTCTTTTTTGGGTAACACGCATGCATTCTCTTCTTGTCGCATTGGTCGTCTGGAATAATGTCGTGGGCAAGAATAATTTTTGAAACGTTTCCTTTGATGTGGCTAAAAACCGATGATAATATTTTTTCCATGCAAATAGTTTCTGGATGAGACGGAACCGGCGACGCAGATATTATCATTGTGACGGGCTCAAAATTTTTTTTCAATGAAGTAGGTGCCTTTGGTTTTTCTGTTGAATTTCCCGAAATCATAAACAACGCTAAAACCGCGCCGATGAAGAAAATCAAAAATAACATTAAGTATATAATAATCATCATCACTTTTTAATATTGTAAATTAAAAAAATGGCCAATTTTATGAATCTGACAACTGACCATATGAAAAAAATTTCTCAACCAAAGCAATTGCCGACGTGTGTTCAAGCGCCTTTTTTGCCCGAGTGCGAACTAGAAAGGACTCGGGGTGTTCAATGTCAGTCCGGTTCTTTCGCAATTACATTGCAAAATGGTTCGCTCATCGTCGGTAAAATGTGGGAAACAAGAAGTAAAATCTCACGTGACATGTATTACAGGGAAATGGAAATCAACGGCGTGAATTTTCAGTTAAAAAATAAAAATAACAATTTCAATCAAGATCTTTTTAGTCCACTTACAGACGGAGAAGAATTTGACGCGAGCGCCATACAACCCAACGCCGTAGGCAAGTTTTCTCTTTCAACGTCGGGCGCCATGTGCAGGCATGGCCTATCTTCGCGCTACAGCCTTAATTACTGATCTAACTTGAACACAAAGTTGTCGGTGGGTAAAAAGGAATTATACGAGTGATAAGAAATATTAAATCCCAGCTGTTGCACAAAAGTTAGGAATTCCGAGACATTTCCATTTTGAGTGTCATCTTGCAATTGATGTCCAACCCATTTTATGTATTTCTGAAATTTAGATTGCATGCTGGGGGATAATTGTTTGAACTTGTTAATAATGACATCAGTTGGTGCGTAAGAGTAAAAACCGTTGGGGGCAATGACGAAAGAAAGTTTTCTGTTTCCCCCGAATTCTGGATGCTTATGGATGCTAACCATCAAATCAGCGCTGGATACCCTCTCACCCTTTGGATGCGTATGGGCGCTGACGGCGCCGGGTTTCGAACGAATTGAGCAATTGCCTTTGTTTGGAGAGCAAGTATTCCCAATCAAATAGTTTATATCGTTTAAATTTCCAGAATTGTCAAAATTGAGATCAAAGGACAGTTCTCTGTCGTTGGGCGATAATTTACGCATCAATAAAATATCACTTCCGCTTAGGACGACTCGATTCATTTTATATACGTTAAATATTTTTTTGTGTAAGTTTTAATATTTTTTTAGAAATTAAGATGAATAACATGAAGACTAAAGGAATGAAAACAAAACCGATCAGGCAGAAAAAATGATTCCAGTCTGAAAACTCGAACAACGGCGTAAGGTAGCAGAGCGGCCAGGCTAACTTTCCGCTATCTATGTCAACAAGCTCCTTCGGTCGGCGATTCTGGGTTGCAATCACTGGTTGAATGGCAAACTTTTTAAACAGCGAGTATTGACAAAATCCCTCCTGGCTATAGGGTCTTTTGAACTTATGAGCTGCGACATTCGTAATTACAGACACGTAATGTCTGTTTATTATGTAGGCGTGACCCGTGAATGGAATTGATGACCAAATCAACATGGACGTGCCTCCAAGACTAGAAACCGGAAATGCCGGACCGACGGGAATATGTCCTACGTGCAGGCTAGCCCACGAGTAAGGTTTCCTATCTAACTTTATGATGGCATTTTCAATAATTTGCTTGGCTGCTGGTACAAACTCGCAATCGTCTTCTATGACAAACAAGTGAAAATTTCGCAATTCTTTTTTTCTACAGAAGTGCGATATGGCTCGCAAATGAGCTCTTTCGACTGGCGCATTTTGTAAATCTTCGTGATATCGCGGCGACCCATCTACCTCGTGAGCAACTATTCCAACTTCCTTGCACCTCGCAATCGTTTCCTTCGCAAAAGTATTATTGCTTGGGTTTGATATGACGCAGGTATATATTTTATTATCAAAGCTCATTTCCTCAGCACACTTTGGTTTAACGTAAGAGATATGTCTAGATCACTTAAACGAGCCAGGGGATCGTCTTCATCTTCTACGACTTCGTCGAGATTTACTACATCGTGATCAGATTCAATCGAATCCGACAACTCAGAAGAGTTTTGCGGCGGCGGAGGAGGAGGCGCTACGGGTTTTGCGAGAACGGAAAGTGCTTTGGGTTGAAAACACGCAGATATCCAATCCCTGTGACAATTTTTACATTTCGTTTCTTCTCGCAAGTAGATGGTCGTAATTTTCCACTCTTCTTGAAAATATATAGTATCGTCGTTTGGAAAGACGGTCCCCCCGCAAAAACATGCAATGATATCACAGGACGTCTTCGCATGTGCATGTTTTTTGAAAAATTCGACCAATTTTTTTTTCTTCTGAGATGTGATTCTGCTAAGTTTTCCAGTCTTCTCTTTTAACCAAATATTTGAATCGGCATGAAACGTGAGCGTAATTTCACCTTTTTTGTGCATGTTT